>Ga0210059_1003354_pt1 | contig 25560 bp, 16 predicted proteins | sample Ectturendosymbi2_FD_188042 | JGI IMG/M metagenome (GOLD analysis project Ga0210059, IMG submission 188042) | Ecteinascidia turbinata endosymbiont from Florida, USA - Sample 2 (SPAdes) (version 2) | ecosystem: Host-associated > Tunicates > Ascidians > Unclassified | place: Key West, Florida... | reverse complement strand
CGTGAAAATAAAGTGGAGGCGATGCCAATATACTATTGCTTAACTTTTATGTGTTGCCAGCCTTGTCTTCCCAACTTTCAGTGTTTTCAAAGTTGTGTATCATGAACACCCTTTTGCATTTCCTCCTTCTGCTGTGTCAGTCATGCCATTGTCTCAGGAGCATATCCTTCGGTTGTCGTATCTTAGGCTTGATCAAAGTGCTTATCACGGTTGGCTGAGTATGATGACGTCATCAGGGGGGCCTCCTTTTTAGTCTTGTATCGGGCCCCCCCAACCTTAAACCCACCACTGGTAGTACCAGTGGTGTACGGATATGGAAATTTTGCAATCAGATTGGATCCGAAATTTTTTTATAAACTGCATATCTAATCCGTATCCAAAAATTTAAAATTATGGGCTCCGATATCCAATCCAAATACGAAACCACCCACTCAGCTGTGCATTAGCGAAAATATTTGGTAATGTCTATTTTGCCTCATGAGGCAAAGTTGTGGCTATTTTGCCTGAAGCCAGACACGATTGGTTGAAGTGGTTCTGTGGCAAGTACGATATGCACTAAAAGACAAGGGTTAGGGTTTAGGATTAGAGTTAGGGTTTGTCTTCAGTTTACACAAACAAACAAAAAGCCACTGACATAGCTTGCCAGCACTTAAACCATGACAATGCTTGTCCATTAGACTAAGCTGTTACAGATGTCGTTATCAAGTGAGAAGGTCATGCGTTTTGAATTTTCCATGTGACCATTTCAATTACTTTTGTTTGTCTAAAGACAAAAGAGCTCCAGCAGTACTGTTGCCGCATGAGGCAAAATAGACACTGCCAACACGCTTTCTTTGTCATGGCTACAACTGCCTACCGCAGTCAGTTTATGAGAGATCTGGACAAGAAATTCACAATTTTTTTCTATATGGTAGCACAAGTTATAGTTGTGCACAATTCTCATATACTCTCTAATGAAGATGTTTAAATCAAGTGATAGGCTTCATTACATTTGTGTACCTGCTAGACTCCATGCAATGCCAACACAGCTGTTGTACGTTAATTTAACCATGACAGAACCACCACGATAATTATATGTCCAATGAAATCATTTCTTAAAGCAGTGCAATGAATGTTCACTTCAATCCCTTTTTCAGTTGAAACTCTTTCCAAACTGAACTTCCAGAACTGCTATAGGCTTAGAGAGAATAAACAACCTTGCCACTTTGTGTCAAATCCAATCCAACACTTCACAAGTTTTCACTCTCAGTTCAGGTGCATTTCAATCTATACCAACATGGTCAAAATGTCAATATGTTTTCACCATGTTTATTACTCTTGCTTAGTTGTAATGTGAGGTAAGGCCACTTTGAATTAGACTAGTGAGCTACGCCGTTGAGACAGGAAAAAACTGGTGTACTTCGTTCAACGCTGAAAAAAACGTTTTGTTATGCCTTAATAAACACCAACATTTTGCTATGATCTACTAAAAATATATTTAAAAAATGAAACGTGTCTCATCTGAATAACGTCGGGCTGCGTCATAATAAAACTATAGCATCAATCAAGCTCATCTTCACACACACAGTTCCCAACTACATGTTGCCTGAGATGTCCTCAGTCTGGAAGTTGGGATCCCGAGCGACAGGGAACTTTGCAGCCTAGCGAAAGAAATTAGGCAAGTAGATTTTTAGTAATATGATTTCGAAATACCGTAATTTTTCGTCACACAACTATTATTCCATATCAAGATTTTTTGCACGGCCACATTTTATTTCATTTGGATAATCCGGTTCCGGTTGAAAGAGAAACGATATCCAATCCAAATCCCAAAAAATCGAAATATCCGGCCGGTTTGGACTCCAATATCCGGATCCTGTACACCACTGGAACCTACCCGTTATGTTACCAGATCGACGCCGGTCGAATGACAAAGTTACCGCTTTATTCGAACAGTGTCATGCGAGGCGGTATGGTCAAATAAGTTTTGAAATAGGAAGATCCATGGGTGATTCCGTAGCCACACTTCCTTTATAAATTTCTCGAAACTTCTGGCCTTGAAGAACAACCTGAAACCGCAAACCGAAATGCGTGATACAGCAAAACAAAAAATTATAAATTCTGGTGCAGACAATCATTACAGGCCTTAGCTTTGCAGCCGGCTTTTTGAGGAATCTCCTGTCTGGTTCTGCTCCCATCTCCTTGCAATGATTCCAGCTTGTACTTATCATTCAGCAATAATTGTGAAGCCACAGCAGTGACCCACACCAAGCGAATCGATCGCAATTTATTGCGTAAGGAATCTAGTTTCGTGTGTTACACATCTTCAGTCCTGCGCAAAATTCGACATATGAAACAAAAAGAAAAAATTACGCACTGTTGCTAAGATCAAAACTCAAGATTACAAAAATTGAAGATTACAAAAATTGAGCACAATTGCAACTCCTCCACTAAACACAGCAACAACCCAACAAAAATTCATCATTCTGTGTCCAAAAACAGTGCCTAGAAATGTGCCAGTGCCAGAAATCTGCCAAAACTAACTTTAAATCTGCCAAATTGACATAAAAAATGTAATTGGCCCAAAAAGGCCAAAGAAGCCAAATTTCCTTTGCCCTTTTTTCAAAAATAAAAAAAGTCAAAGGATTTGAAAAAAAAGCCAAAAATTATTGATTTAGCCTCAAAAAAGCCAAACTGGCAACCCTGCCCTGCACTGTTCAGTCCTAAATAAATTTAGGAGACCTTGGTTCAGTATTCATTTGTCCTCGCTCCAAGTGTTATCACGAAAATGCAAACTGTGGTTAGATGGCGCTATGCAGAACTAACTGTTCCAAGAAAAAACGGCGAAAGCCTGTGTTTAGATGAGTGACGTAATATCACGCCACTGTTGACACTCACTTCTGATTGGTTAGAGCTTAGTGGTCTTATGCTCGCCTCGCTACGCTACACCAGCTGGGCGGCGAAAAGGTGCAATACTACTGCACGCAGAACAGCGGTAGACTTGACTGGTACTTTAGCTAATTTAGAAGCGGATTGTTTTCACTGCGTTAGGAATTTTTGTCGAGTTTAGCCTGAGCTACGTTTTCAGACTCTCACCTGAAAAGCCAAACCCTCGCAAATTTTTCGCTCCTAGTCTGTTTGCGGCTTGCTGTAACCGATGGAAAACAGCCCTTCCTAATTTCCTACTCAACTGTACTGTATCATGAAAAAGACGGAGGAACTGAGCTTTTGTTAATGATCGAGGAATTAATTTTGGTGTGCATGGTTATGTCAACCATACGTCTGTATGGTGTCATCGATTTTCTTTGCCTTACCTCGGAGAAACTGCCATCTTCTATTTAGATTTAGACTTGCTTACTTCAGCGACACTATGCCTAAATTATTCACGTGCTTAACAGTGATAACACAATTCAAGAGTAGTTCACTAGTAATTGGGCCTTGGGGTACAGTGCAGATCCATGCTTGCCATTACTGTGTAGTAAATCAATGATAATGTTTGGCGTAATGGAGGCACGGCCAGGAGTAGTATATCTATCTCACCTTTCCTATGTGACATCTCACTTGCATAAACATGAGGTCAAAGCGATCCTGACATAGTATGTCAAGTCATTTGCAAAGCCATATGTAGTGACTGTGATGTCATCAATGAATCAGTAGATTATTTGGTTGGTAGTGTCTATTTTTGTCATCAGAGGCAAAATCACTGCTGGAACTATTCTGCCATTAGGCAAATCCAATTAGTTGAATTGGTCATGTGACAAGGACGATACGCCTGGATGAGTGTATGGTCTTTGTCACTTGACCTTATAAACCCTAATCTAAACGTAAACCCAAAACCTAAACTGAAAAGCTAAAGCCTAAACCTTTAACGCTAAACCTAAAATCTTAACGCAAAAACTAAGCCCTAAATTTTTTGAAAAGTACATAAAAAGTGCTCCCATGAAAAGTGTCATCTCTGCTAACAAATTCAAAGCAAATGGTGAGAGCCGAACAACAACCACTCGCACAGCAGGCATAGACATTAACTTAAACCACTTGGCTCTAGTATGTTCACCAAGCTGCTAGTGTCGCAAAATTATGTGGACAAAACTGGATACAGTTAGAAGTGCAAAACAGTCCCAGCAGTGCTTTGGCCGTCGATGGCAAAATAGACGCTACCTTACAAATTTCAGCAATTATTACTGCATACTTCTTACAAGTAGTTGTGAAAACGTCACAATTTGTGTGACAACCTGGATACATTATTCATGCAACATGATATAAATATTATGGCAGTGTCTAATTTTCTGCCAAGATGCCAACGGCAACAGGCTTGGCAGAAATTCTAAAGCTAACCCTAACGCTAACTGTAACCACTAACGATAACCCTTAACCACAACCCCTAAATCTAATGCTAACCATAACTCTTAAACCTAATGTTAACCCCTAACGCTAACCATAACCCTAAACCTGAACGCTAACTGTAACACAAATGCTAACCAAACCCTAAACCTAACATCTAAGGGAAAAGTTTGGAAAGTTTTGAAAAAAGTAAAAAAAAAAAAGGTAAGTCGCCAAGGTGAGAGTCAAACCGAAAAGCAATGGTATACCAGACGTGAAGCATAACCACCACGCTACGAGCAGCACGCCGATTGCATGACAAACCGACCTTTTTATTCGAATTGCATCGTGCCATGGGAATGAAAGTTCGACAGGCGGCACAATAGCTCCAGCCAATCTGTTGCTGCCAGAATACAGGCGGTAAAATAGACACTACCAAAAATTATTCTTTTGTGTGCATTTCACAAAATCCACTAGGGTGAATAAACAGTACAAATTCTCACTTGCATAAACATGAGGTCAAAGCGATCCAGATAAGAGCATGTGTATGCAAACATTAGCCAAATAAAAGTGAGTCAGCCCAACGGCACATGCTGTATGTATGATGAAATAACTGGTAAAACAAGCCTGTGCAGAAAAGCAAAAATTGGCAGCTGAATGCACACATTCATCCACTATAGTAGTTTTGTTTTTATGTAGCTTTAACATGCTGAATCTGGTGGCTAATTTTTTTCTGATGTTTGAACTGGATTTTGTATATAATAGAGTTTTAAAATTTATGAAGTGCATTAGTGTATTTGTGATGGAATAAACCTAGAAATAGGAAGATTTTTATTTTTCCTTGTGAAAACACGTTAAGTGTGGTAAACACTTAAGCCTCAGAAAGATGGCTTTTCATTCTTCGGGATATCATGAGATAGAGGAAGATACTTTTAATCCATTTGATGTTGATGAGTCAATTGAAAACATATCTAATGGATTCATATCTGACAAAGAACTTATGGAAAATAACTGGATGGCTGACATTGATGGTAAACTAATTGATTGTGTGATCCATTTAAATTTTGTTTATTATCGTATCCCAGTCTGCAAATCTTAACACTTTGAGAACCGGTCTACGACATATTCGTACTTCTATTTCGGCCTAAAAAACAGCAGTTTTCGGTTGTCTTACCAACACCCTAGCTCCTCCGCCGATTGCGCTAGAGAGCTGTTCAAGGGCTCAAGGGGATCGACCAGTCTAGTAGATTGCACTAAAAAAAATTTTTTGGTTGGGGGGTGCGGATTTTTTGTGACTGACATCATAAGTGAAGTAGTTTTAGGGTCATATTGGCCCATGTTGCCTGGCCTAGGGCCCAACCGCTAGGCCAAAGTGTTTTGCTGAAGTTTTCATTGGAAACTAAGCTCGAGTCTGAGTCTTTTAAGCCTTTGATTGACTTTCTAGTGTTTCTGGTTCAAAAGTTATGATCTAAAATAAACAAATTATCTAATTAGCTAATTAGTCAAGTATTTTTACTAACTTACATCACAGCTTTTGAACCTGAAACCCTAGCAGATCATCCAAAGTATCAAAAGACTCGGATTGTAGCCTAGTTTCCAGTAAAAACTTAAGCGAAATACTACCACCTAACAGTTGGCACCCAGGGCCAGGCAAAGTGAGCCAAGATGGCCTAAAAGTCTCCACTTATGACGTCACTCACAAAAAACCTGCACTCCCGAAGCAAAAAATTATTTTTCGAGTGCAGACTAGAAGACCTGCCGAGTCTTTTGAGACTTTTACTGGGTCTGTAGAGCATACTGGACCTGAGAAATTCCCGCGCAAAGCCACATGTGTTTAGGCGTTTTTTTTACGAAAATCCCCAAATGCTAGCAGACGCCAAAGAGTTAAAAGTGTTAACAGCAAAATGCTGCGTATGATATGTAATGCATGTAAAGTGCATGCAAAAATGTTGCTGAATTTGACAGTGATGTCAGGTGATTCTGTCCCAAGAAACTTGACTTTTTTCAGTGTAATGGAAACTTATTCAAGAATAAAGACTGACTGTGTACCAAAATTTTGAATGAAACTTGCCAACTGTCCAAGCAATTTGTCACTGATTCATTCTACTTCACTTTATCACTAGTTTAGATCGTTGTATTGTAAAAAAGCTGTTGATGAAAACTTTTTGTTGATGTTGAAAGCTATTGCATACTACCCTACCAAACGTTAAATTGCACAAGCCACAAGATGATGTGAAAAAATCGGCCACTGTCCAAAATCAATTGCACAAGAGTCTTGTTTAGTCTAATAGTTATTAAATTCAACAATGGTGTTATGAGTAGAAATGATACAAAAAATTTTTGATTGTATGTCTCTAAGAAAAACTATTAAATTGCAACTACTTTAAATAGTATTTGACCACTTAACACCACAACAATTTGTTTAATTTTATAAAAGTTGCCAGTGTCTCATTCTACTTTGAATTTTTTGAAGAAGTTTTCATACTGTATATTTTGTTCATGCATATGGTTGTTTTGCTTATGACCAAATGTTATCAACATGGGAAAAACAAATGGATGTGACAGACAGTGGCCTTGTACAATTTATTTACCTTTTCTAGAAATGCTTCAAAGCATGGAAAAGGAAAAAGAAGCTGAATTGGAACATGCCAAGTCAGAAATATTTACTCAAGTTGGTCATCAGACCTTAGACAGTTTACTCAATGCCCCAACCACAGAACTGTCACAATTGCATAATTCTGAAAACCTGCTTCTTAGTTCATGTCAGAATGATGCAAAGAAGCAAACATTACCTCCTCCAGCCTCACCTCCTGAAGTAAAACCACACGTACAAGAGGTACAGGTTGAATTTATTAGATGTTGCCAATGCAGTGATGTGTCTTATGCAACAGAGTGTATAATTGAACTAGGCCATTGCTTCATATCTTGATGCTTTGTTTACTGATGTGTGATCGTCACTTATCGTTGCTCCATCAAGCTGGGCGTTTTGTGACCCTCAGGCAGTGGTTCCCAACTTCCCAAACTGCGGTACGTGATAGCCTTGAAGGTGGCATGCGGTTGGGCCTACTGTTTTTCTTCACAAAAAATATATTCACTGATTTATACTGTATAGTTCTTATTGGGTTCTGTTAGTAAATTGCAGGATTTTTGTGTACTTGGTTTTTAAAAACGGCCATTATAATTTCTTACAGCCATTTTGTTCATGGATATTTGAGTCAAGTCTGATTTTCCATATTTTGATCAACTGATATTTGGTAGAATGAGTTTTCCTGAAACAAGGTGGTATGTGGTGACAGTATGGGACCAACAAATGTACATGACCAGAATGAAGTTTGGGAACCACCGCCCTGATGTGTAATCTGAAGTATTCCAGTTATGATCCATTTGAATGTTGCTCACAAGATATACAAAAAAAGCTTGATTTTCCCCAAAACTTTCAGGCTAGATGTGTAGTCAAGGCTTGTAAAACCTAAGAACTCATTCATATATTCAATAATATTGTGGCAGCAGTGCATCATGATGAAATTTATGTATGATGTTGTCTGCAAGGAGATGTGGTGTTCCTTAATATCTCAACAGTTTAGTTGCATGAGTAAGATTGTTTTTCTATAGTTTGTTGTCACGTAGATTTGGTTTAATACTGCAGCTAACACCTTAGAGATTTACATGTAATGTACTGGTAACAATGTGAAAATTGGTTTTGAAACTACAGTGTAGTTTTGCTGGAAGTTTTTCTGTAGACTATAAAATGTATGGTAGATAACTTTTTATTCCCACTTTATGTAACTTTACTAAATGGTTGTGCAGGCTCATTCTGTTCCTACGGCAACTGTCCCTCCATTCCAACATGCTGTGATAAATAGTGAGATGTTGTGTTCTTCCACTCAGCTAAGCAATTCAAATGTGCAGGTAGGTAGTTTAATGACTGTACTGAGCTTCTATTTTTGCAGTTCATGTGTCTTTTGCTTGTTTTTATATTGAAGAATTACAGCTTTTCATCTTCAATTTGAACTTTTGGAGTGAATTTCGTTTGGCTGAAGCAGCTGCGCTTTAAAACAAAGTTTTAAAGTGTGTTGAAGGATTTGCAACTGCATCAACTTCACAACGAAAGTTGACGCATGATTGTAATGTCTAGATCAGGAGTATCCAAAGTGTGACCCATAGGCTCATTTCACATGGCCCACGGCTATGGATGCAGATTGTGTTTTTTACAGCCTGCTAAAGCCTCTTACTTCTTCACGCCGCAATTTTACTTGCGTGACTCGGAAGTCATTGTCAAGGTTGCGGAGTCGCAAAAAGTCGGAGGTTTTGGGTGGAGTCGGACTCCTAAGAACACTGGGAGTCCAACTGAATGATTTTTTTTACATCACATTCCTAAGTTATCTATCGCAACTCGTGCTTGTTGAAATGATACAATTTCTTTTCAAGCTTTTATTGAAACAATTCTTGCCGATTGCAAGTTGCCAAACTTCATTCACGTCATGTTAAAGAGTTTGGAGTCGGACATCTTACCTTTGACTCCGCAACCCTGGTCGTTGTATGACAGGTGTCGATGTTGCAAGCCACGCATCTCTTTTTGATGCAGAGTTTTAACATTAATGTGTATGGGTTGTAAAGCAATACTGTGCTATCAAAACAAAGCCAACCTGTCTCAAGAATGATATGTGACCCCATTTGTCGTGGTACCTTAGCGGAAAATGCGTTTCAACTGAATTCTTTTATTGTTCTGAATCGGTTTCTTCTAAGAATGCCGTGACCTCAGTCAGCGAGGAATGGGTGTTAGACTCCACCTGTTGTGTTTTTCAGGCCCTGTTGCTCTCACAGAATACACAACAGCAGCAAACCGTCACCTTAACCCCGCAGTTGCTTGCTGCTCTGCGTTCAGACAGGACTCCGCCAGTGAATGCTGCCACGCCAGCTAAGGTGAGCATTTGAAATTTACGCAAATGTTGTTAGAAGCCATCAGTAGCTGTTACAACGTTTTACTTTTAATGTTCAGATCTCTATCGCTGTCAATTCCTGTCCCGAACCAAGCAGGATAACCACTCAATCCCAAGTGCAAGGCATTGACCTCATCTCAGCGCTGCAACAGAATCCCCATTTACGTGATCAACTCCAACAACGCTTACTGTCGCAGCAGCCGGTGCCGCAACAAGAGGTTCAACTGCAAGATGCAAGCAACCACCAAAGTTCGTCGCCTTCACCTAAAAGCTTTGCTGGTTCCCCGCCCACGACACATGCGGTACGGGATTAATACAAATTACCGAAACTTATATTTGCGTTTGAAACAAATTTTCTACGCTTGTTTCGTTCGTGAAGAAAAGCAAAAACTTTATTCCTATCATGTTCATTGCTCTTTGCAGAATGTTTTTGGTGCCAGCACGTTTGTCACACCGGTTCCTATGGTTGTGGATGGAGGAAATGTTACACTTTCACGGTAGATGTTTTTGCGGTGTTTGCCGAATGTAAAATTTGCCGTGCTTGAAGCGAGACTAACGGGACTGTTTTTAAACGCGCAGAGTACCTCTTCTGCGATGTTGAGGTTGATTGCCTAAAGAGGTTTCGTTTCAGCAGATAATTTTAAAAAAAGCAAAGTTTGAACAGTAACACTGGTTGTCACTCCATTTAAGCATTGCTCAGTAAATTATTTCTGAGAAAAACTTTCACTTAAGGGAATGCAATTAAGAGATCGTGATAAGACTCTTCGTTAGCGAATTGGGCAACGAATGCTTCCAATGTAGTCTGGGTGCTGTGGCATTTTACCGCGATTCGTTTCGAGTAATCTTTTCATCGGTAAAAGTTATTCCTGGGGTTCTTGCAGTAAAGCTTCTGTGCTGCAGAAGCTCTTTGTTAAGATGTGGATTTCTGTTTTTGTCCATATGATATACCAATCGTCGTTTTCTCTGTCCAGCCGAAAATAGTTCATCAGTGCTTCTAAAAAGTTGTACGAAACCATGAAACAGACGATCCATGCAAAAATTATGCTGTTAGTCATGGACTTATACAACCATCGCAACGTAATTGTTGTATTGGACTACTCGTAATACAAACGTTTCAAAATTTGTTTTCAGAAATCCTGCCCGCTAAAACCAGTGCAAGTTTTTTACGAAGCAGGGAACGCAATGTAATAAAGATTGCTGAACATTTTGATTTTTCTCAAAAGTTGGAAACAAATAATCGAAATGTTTAATGCAACTTCATCGTATATCGTTCCGTCCAACCACCTGTTTATGATGTGAGGTTGTACAAGGAACTAAGATACCTTCGCGTTTTTGAACTCAGGTTGAATTGCTCAACACCAATTGGCGGAGAGACGAAGCAACCTACCAAACAGCGATCATCGCATAACGCCATTGAAAAACGTTACAGGTGGGAGAATTGTGGAAATTAGTTCGATCGTTGCAATTGTTGCGATATCTGCACAACAGCAAAGTTTGATGTGGCTGGATTTTGAAACGGATTTAATATCAACAGTGATAACGTACAGATTGCAACTGCCAACGTTTGCTGACCCTTGGTGTTTTTGCTACACACCAGTTATTCCTTCGAATACAGTGGAATCCTTTTTGCGTAAATACCGTAGCTTTGTTGTGATCAGTGGTCCGGGTTCCCACGCAGTATTGAAAGTATTGAAAAATTGTTGAATTTCAAAATTGGTGTTCAAGACCTTGAAAAAGTATTGAATTTGGCCAAAATGTGCATTAGGTATTGAAAAAGTATGGAAATTCCAAATAGAAAAGCAATCTGAAGTGTCTGAGCAGAATTTTACTGAAGGCAAAGCACTTCATTATGGATGCAGTGTTATGCAATGTGCAAAATTGAGTTCATGATTAAGAATTTCGAAAAATGAAGAGAAGTAATGGTATTGAACTTTTTTAATTTAGTATTGAAAAGATATTGAAAAAGTATGGAAAATGATTTTTAAAAATGTGTGGGAACCCTGGGCGGTGGTGATCCATTTATTTATTTTTTTTTTGCTCGACGATTTTCCAACCACTTACCAGCAAACAAACTTGCATAAATGATTTTTTTGTATAATATTTCTTTGCGTGGAATCCTCTTTTCGGACTACTACCGATGGCCACTGATCGATCGAGAGACTATCTTAATTCTAATCAGAGGTGTGAGCTCACGGCCTCTGAATATTATACTGTAATGCAAAATATGAAACCTATCAAATATATAAAAATTATGCGAATCTTGATGTCGATCGCTGTGTATAGAAATAACCATATTGCGCAAATTACCTGCTGGTATTAGTCGAAAAGCGCAATGTTTTCTGATCTGGTTGTGGTGCATTTTAGTCTATGATTCGTCCCTGTGGCGTTTGGTCGCATGATAAGTGATCCACTGCACCACACATGTTATTGAAGTTGTGAAATTTACATAATGCCTTACTCAGTGTTAACCACCTACAGTGATTTCTTGCGCAGCAGCATGGTGCAGTGCGTTTAAATTGTGACAACCTGTTTTAAGGGGTTGCAAAACATCACCGTCACCGATTTTTATGAAATAATTTAGCTGTAAGTTTCCTTCATATGGATAAAAAAATATTTTCGGAGCATTGTAAAATTATTATCAGAGGAATTCGGACTGCAGGCCATCTAAGGATTGTGCGCAGCTACGGATGCATTGACCTATGGCGGTAGATTTGTTACTGCGGCACAAAGTCAACATTTTTCGACGATTGTGAAATTGGCTTTACACTTGTCAACCTATTTTTTCGCAGGTCGGGTTAACGTTTTATTTTTCTTTGTTGTAGATCGTCCATCAATGACAAGATTGTTGAACTTAAAGATTTGCTGGTTGGAACCGAAGGCAAACTAAACAAAGCTGCTGTGCTGAAGAAAGCAATTGATTACATCAAGTTCTTAATGAATGCTAACCGGCGATTGAAGACAGAAAACCAAATTTTGCGCAAGCATTTATTGAACAGCGGTGACAAATGTAAGCATTGTTGTTTGCTATGCAACTTACGAGAGTAAATTCGTGGAAGCTCTCACAACATTTGCTGTAGTAAAAATGTCATTGGGTAAGATTAAATCCTAATGTTGAAACTTCTTAATAATTTTTTTGTTGTGAACAACGACTTGTTCACAATTTTTCACCTTCAGCAGTGACCATCCGCGACCTGGTAAACAACGACTTGAGTCTTATCGACTCGAGCTCCCCTTGCGGTTCCCCTGGTCTCGATGTCAGCTCTCTTCCCACGCCTCCGCATTCAGGCCCGGACTCACCCGGAATGTCGCCATTGGGCGACCGGGACGCAGACACTCCTCAGAGCATCGATGAACTTTTGACTGGAAGCGAAATCCAGGTAATTCCGGCAGATAAGCTGTTAGTGCTGTTGCCACATTCGCTTTTCAAACTGAAGCTGTTATATTAAGCGACAGGATAGACGTTGTGCAGCCATTAATCAATCTAGAATTGGTGTGTCAAACTTACGTTTAGAATCGAAAAGAACCGACTTCCCTCTCGACTCATGTCTCTTCGAGAGGATTTTTGGACAGAAGTCGAGCTGCTCTTTGCGTCTTCATGTTTTCCTGCCTTATCTTGAATCCGGCCGGATCGATCCTGAAAGCTTTCGATTACGGCGCTAATGGTGCTCATGCTGACAATCATGTTATAGTCGGTGAGTCGAAAGTGTAACTCTTGTTGCTTTACAGGTTATAGACACGCAAGTGCTTTTTTCCTACCTAATGAAATACTCATGCCCAAGTTTTTGGTTCTTCTGCTATCCCGTGTTCTGTCATTTTGTTTCTTATAGTTGTTGCCTCACAAAACAGATTCGTATCATTGTTGCACTTGCTTTGTCCTTCGCCAGTCGTGCTAAATGCAATAAAACCTATTGACGCCTTTTGAAATGGTGGGGAAAATATGCGTTAATTCAATGATGTACGCTGTCTCATTTTTAGATGCAGCATAACGATACCATAAGTTTTGAATATTCCCCCAAACTGGATTTTTACAAGAGTTGCAGCAGCTCTTTAACCTTCATTTGTATTATTCCGTTTGGTGTCGCCACCTTTAGCAATTTGGGCGTCTGGCGAAGTTCTTATAATTCAAAGCAAATCGGAGTGCTTGGAATGCAGTAGGCTCACGTCGTCGCTTCATGATATTTTGAAATGTCTTGTTCGCATTTTTTTCGCAAGCGGTTTCATGAACCTATCGAAGGGCGCTTCAACTTGTTCGATGCCTCAGCAAACTTCCTCTATAAATCACCCGGCTTCGTTGCTGCAAACCGTTTCAAAACCCGGAGATTGCTTCGCGTGTTCTTGACATTATTACGTCATTGACGAAATTACAGCAGAGACGTTTCAGAAAGAACTACGATTATGTCGCAACAGCAGTGAACGCCAGTGTGAAATGTAGCTCGTCTTCCCTATTCGGTCTTTGCAGAATATTATTTTTGTTCACGCCGTCTGTTGAATCTCGTGTCAGGGCGCTCCGTTCTTGGACTGAACATGAATGTTGCGGCGAGAAGCTCCTGGTGGGAATGGTTGTTTCCGACCCTGTTGACCTGGTTCGTAAATGGATTCATAACCTTGGTCGTGTTGTGGCGGTTGCTCGTGTCTGGCGAACCTCTCACAGAAGCTCGTTCGAAATCGTCGACTTTGTACTGGAGGCACCGAAAGCAAGCTGAAAGTGACGTGGAGAACGTGAGTTTCTCGGCGTGGCGACAGTTAACAGTTCGTTTCGGTTCGTGCAAGACGAAATCGATTGTTGCACACGAAGCGCAGAGCTCTACCAAGTCGGTGTCCTATTTTGAAGCTCTGAATGTCAGAAGCAATATTGCCGAACCCGATTAGACGCTGTTACAACAGTTCGCCGGAAAGGTTGAAGGTTTTTTTTTTCAAAAAAAAAATTACCGTTTGCTGGTGAGTGAAATTTGTAAGACTTGCAGATTCAGCAAAAACTTGAACATTTGAATAAAATCCCACTGGACTTTTCGAAAGACGTTGGCAATCGTTAGCTGAGGCCAATTTATGGCTATGAAAATCCACTCATTAGCAGACCCGACGAATTGCGAGGTACACACCAACAAGTCCCACACCAACCTGTCCCACGAACACGTTAGTTTTGATGAACGAAAAATCTTGGCCTCCACCATCGCTAAGCAGCGCCTGAATTTTCAAACTCGCTCGTGGCACCCGCACCTCACTAAATATCGACACTAGCTCCACACCATTGCGCCTTTTCAACGTTTCCGCAATACGCGTTCAATATACATTAATTTTAACCACTGGTTGTGGCATGACCAAAATCGTAGAAATCTCGATGTTATATTTAAATTGTGTGTCGAGTTTAAGCTGTTGGCTGAAGGCAGACCAGTAGGTGGTGAATACTGTGGCCGCCGACCTCAGCGATTCGTTGAAATGAACATCAATTCAGAAAACAATCGCTGTTGAAAGCTTTAAGTTGCTGCAAGCTTTCGAGAAATCAGCTGAATGGGCTTTGCTTTCATCTTCTTGATGTATAAACTTGCACATATCTGTATTCAATTGATCTCCACACAGGTAAAATGTTTGAATCAATCAGCAGAATTAATAGGAAATCGCTTTCACGTAACATTACGCATCGTCAGTCCTACAGCCTTGTTCAAATAATATCAGAAAACCACCGTCTGCTACTTTCATATCTTCAGGTTGACTACGCTTCCGCCGAAACTCACCTGCGTCAGAGTCTGATCGCGATCGGGCGACCACTGCCCACGTCGCGCTTCGATCAGATGTGCGCTTTTGTCTGGAACGTGTTTCGCTTCGCGCTCGGTCTCACCGGGATCGGGCCTTGGATTGCTCGTCGCAAAAGCGAACTGTCGGTCCGGAATTCTGCGCGCGACGCTGCTCAGGTTTACCACATATTGGACCAACTGCACATGACCGGTAAGTTGCTGCATGTTGAATAAGTCGACTTTAGTATTGAGTCGTATGCATTGTTCCGATTTCCGTGCTGGTGCGAGCGATGCATCCTATTTTCTATGTACCGCAGGTAACGCTGAGTAAATTACGTTAAACGCTGCACGTGTATTCTGTTAAAAACATGCACAGCCACTGCTGGCTCTAGTACGTGCGCTGGTACTACGGTATTTTAGTAATAGTACCGGTAGTCCACGTTTTAAAACCGGCATTATCGCCGCTGCGGAGGTGGCCTGATTTAACCTAATGACTTTCCAATTAAGGTCAGTCTTTTTCCACCTTAATCCAATTCAAAGCGTCCTCTTGACCTTTCTGTGATTTCCTCTTCCTCCTGCCTTCTCCATGCTTATCTTGATCGTCCTCTTGTGTGTGTGTGTGTGTGTGTGTGTGTGTGTTATTTTCGAATGCCAAGCCTGAATTGCGATGCAGGGTGATTTTGTGTGTGTGGACAGAATGTTTTGCTCGCAGACAAAATCAAAGGCAGCAACACGATGGGTTTCGTTTTCTCCCTGAGCGCCATCAACCTTTGCGAAGTGGCAGGCTGGGAAACTACTCCGCCCAGCATAGCATCAAGTATCTACGCTACTGCAGCGCTTCGCTTCAAAGACCACGCTCCCAAACCCGTCTGTTGGCTTTCTGTGAGTGAAAAAAAATTGTTTTTTCGGCGACCTGTTGAATTATCAGTGTCAGAGTAGCATGCAGGTACGCTGAAACAAAAAAGGATAACTTTTCGCCTTTGGCGATAGAGTTTAGATAAACCGGACAGGGATTCTCCGTAATTGCGATATCCAAAATGCAACGAAGTTGATCACGTAGCATTATAGTTTTGACTGGTGAACCTAGGTAATTAAATTGTGAACCGGTCGTGGTGGAACTCTTGCTCCGTCCATTACAAGCTGCTGAACGCACTTCGAACTATTTTTAATTAAATAACTAAGCTATGTTTCTTTGGGAATACGAATAAACTGGAGTACCTTAGTCGTACTTGGGCCACGACAAAGAATCATTGCATCTGCTTAGTGAGTTGTCTTACCTCTGAAGTGACTTGAGTCGGTCCAACCCTTGAGTTGTTCGTGCAGCGCTACTTTCTGAGCAAGAGCAGGAAAGTGATGCTGGCTCACCGAGACTGTTCAAACAACCTGCGCTGGCTGTGCCACCCCGTTGGACACAGATTTGTTGTGGATGAAGACTGGATTAACGACTTGGACTGTGACGAAGAGGACAATCGAACTATCCGCTTCACTTCAGTCTCGGATAAAAGTGAGTCGCGGAAAAAAAAAGATCTTTAGAGCAATGAAAGAGTTGGTTTTCCGAGTGAAATCGCAACAAAGTAGCCTAAATTTTTTGCCAGTGAAGTAGCAAAAGATAAAAGTTAAGTCCCGTGTTTTCTTGTTACCTCGAAACTCGTGTGCCGGATATGTTTTGTTTCGAACCCAGTTGAATCAATATTTGTGGTTGCAGACGATCCGCTGTCGCACGTCGCCTTCAGTTTCCGACGAAAAATGCTCCAAAAAGCTGTTTACGCACTTGTCGACTCGGTGAGTGTCAGCAGCGAGTTGGTCAGCGAGGCCAAGAGTGACAGAAAGCACAAGAAGCGAACCAAAAAGTTCACTCCTTCCGGCGATGCGCTGCAGTATCTTCAACTCGTGTCTCAGGGAACGGAAGGTATTTGCAATTAGTTTCATATCCTTCCCACTGTGGAAGTGTATGTGGTGTGTTGTGCGTGAAGTGGCATTGGAATAGCTCAAAGTCAGGATGGGCTTTCTTATCGCTAAAATAACAAGATGAAGTTGTGCTCATTATTTTTCATGAACTGGTGCATGCTTATTCGAAAAATGCAGGTTTCACCACCAAAAACACTTCTAGTGTCTGAATGACTTCCATTTGATTTTCTGTCGCGTTTCCTGACTTTCTGCATAGAAGCAAAAGTTTTGAATTAACAGACGTCCCCAAGATCGATCGAAGATACGATGAAGAATGCCACTTTTGGTCTGCGGTCGCGTCCATAGCGGCGCACTGGCTTGTCGACGATGAAGAGTCCGCTGCCAGATTTTACCAGAGCGTGGAGCGGTTGCCCCGGAAGCTTTCTTTGTCAAAGTAAGTCTCGAACATATCGCTCTTTTCTGCTTGTCTCAAGTAAGAACCATCCAAAGTTGTCATTAATCTTTTGCTGACATGGTACTAGTGCAATTTTTTTAAAGAAATGCTCTCCCGCGCGCGATCTTGTGGTCGTTCGTTGCTCGTCGCGACTTTCGGCTTCTGGAGAAAGAGATCCTCGCTGACTTCGGAGTTGTGCAGAAGCTCCATCCGTCGCTGGAGGTCGTCATGCAGAGATGCGGACAGGCATCCAGACTGCTGAAAGAAAGCTTGCTGAGTGATCTGTCTCGACATCCCACGGTGAAGGTACGCTCTACGCGTTCATGTGCTGCTTGCACTGTATTTGGCAAAGTGTTCAAATGTAGCTCTAGCAGTAATATTATTTTAGTCTTGTTATCTTTATTAAAGGTACTAACATTACTTTTTATCAGTAACTTGCAATCCTCTACAGTCAATCTGCAGCAGCAAATAAACAGCGTTGTATCTGTTTTTTATGCTTTCTGCTATTGATCGTTTTCCAGTAGACGTGCTAGGGTTGAGATACCGGTATATTTGTTCGTTATTTTTTCTCCATTTTCTTTTAACACCTTCAATGGACGTTCGGGCAAGTCAGACGTTTAACTGCTTCCGCACATGTACTGGAGACGAGCTGCCGAGCTTATCAAAAGCGAACATGTTCGTGTTGATTGTGCATTGAAGTTGCATTGCACACGCCGTGTCGACTGTGAGCAATGCGCCGACAGTGCAACATCAGCAATGAACGCTTTCATTCGCACACACAGAGCTTAGGTTTCGTTTGTGGCCAACTGCGAGACAAGCCCGCCTAGAGCGCGTGACACTCTAATGCGACAAAGTTATCGCCCGGCAATCGGTAGCAAAATGTCCGCGGCCATCGCCTGAAGCTTTCGTAGAATTCACGATGTAAAGCTTAGTTTCCTGGGTTGGTTTGCTTGCACTTCGCTATTGTCGTTAGAGCACACAATCTATGTCCTGTAGTCACTATTTCACACTGCGGTCCAGGCGTTCCAGCTGATTGCTTGCGAGTGGCTGCTAGCAACACGCACTGGATTGTGGGAGAGCGTACAGTGTGCCGATGGCGTCACGCGGCGTGCATCGTTGGAACAGTTGTCAAGTTACGAAGCTGACATCAATCTGCTCCGCCAGATCACGTGCGACTGGCCTGCTGTACAGTCCAAGGTGGGAACAAACGTTGATTTCATAGATATATATACATATGTATGTATGTATATACTGTATATAGTATATGCAGTATATATATACATATTACAGCGTACCGTGATGTTTATTGTTAACCGCTTCTGTTTCTGGCCTGGAATGTTTCTATTCAATCACAGGTTTACCTTCATGAGGCCACTCTGCGCATGATGGCTGGAGCTTCTCCCACCAGAACTCATCAGCTGTTGCACCGCACGTTGCGGCGCCGTCACTGTTCGAAAAGTAGGCTGTTGTTAGAAACAAAATAATGAAAAAATGCTTTAAAGCAGAGGTCAGATGTCTCAATTGTTTTGCCAGAGGGCCACATAAGCTATTACACACCAGTTCGAGAGTCGAACATCTTACCTAATATGATTGTTTTGTTTCGGGATATGTTACATTCTACCAAATCAACAAATTTTTATTAAAATGTTATTTTCCATTATTAACAAAATGTCTTTGCGGTCGGATGAAATGGTTTCGAGGGCCGTAGTTTGGAGACCCCTGCTTTAAGGGAATCATGTTGCACGTCTAGAAAACCTGAACAGCCAATCCGAGTTAAATTCGATGATTTATGATTTAAACAGCAATTGGTTGCCTTCCAAACCAGGAAAGTTGCGTATCGATTTTTCATGTCATACGTGTCAAAGAAAAGTTATTACCTTACGGTCCAAAATGATTTGGAATTTTTAAGTCAGTGCAAACAAAGGTGACTGCATTTACCTTTTTAAGCGGTGAGTCGGTCGCCCAAATAGTTTCTAAGCAAGCTTCAACTGTCGATCATTGCTGACGATAATAACAGTCGGGTTTCGAAACGTCCAATATAATTTCATCGACTCACCTTTAATGATGTAATCATTGGTTGATATATTAACTAGTTTTTATCACTCCCGTTGCTAATCCTAAAACCAAAAGTTAAAAACCTGGAATTCAGGCCATGTAACCCTGGAGTCCAGTCAGTTGAATATTTAGTTTGCTTTGCTGTTGTATACGATTTCTGCTATTTCGCAAAATCGCTTTGTTAATTGTGCTGAACAAACAGGTTGTATGTGAAAAGGGAAACAGGTGGCAGTAAATATAACTAACCTTCCTCACGTTTAAAGACGACTTGGAACAAGCCGATATTCCAGGAGCTCGCGAGCAGTCCTCCGGTATCCGGCTGGCGTGTCGTCATCTACCCCCCTCCTTGCTGTCGGCCCCCGGACAACGCACGGCGATGTTGCAGGACGCCATAGAAACAATGGAGCGTCTTGGCGACAAACGTGGCGCACGTGAATGTCAAAAAATGTTGCTGGACAGCGTCACTCTCCTTACGCCTATTGCAAGCCCATAGCACCGAGAAAGATGCCCAGAACTTACGTTCCATCAATAAACTACTTCATACGTCATGCCTTGGTGACGTTCTACATTGTTATGTCTTCGCTCTGAAACGAAATTGTAAATAAAAGGGAACTTTTTGAAACCAATCTGGGGAACTGAAATGTCGATCGCCGTTGCCAGGAAAACTGTCTCCTGAAAAAACGAACCGGTCCCTTAAAATTTTTCCGACGGTCTCAACCGCTTGCTTTTCACGCATGATTTGGTGGCAGTGCTTGCATCCTTCAAAAAAAGTCTTAAGCGTGTACTTGATCGGTGTTCCGGTGCGTGCGACCAAGCTAGAATGAAAATTAGCACGAGAAAAAACGAGGTGCTTTGTCTCAGCAGAAACACAAGCCAGTGTGCGCTGCAAGCAAACGGAAATACATTGCAGTAGGTGGAAAAGTTCAAGTACTGTGGGGTTGTATTCATGAGTGAGGGAAAGCGGAACAAAGGATTAGTAAAGCAAACGCAGTTCTGCATGAGCTTTATCGCTCTGTGGTCACAAAACGGTAGCTTTCAAACACTGCACAAAGCTGTCAGCGTTTCAATCGGTCTTTATTCCGATCCTCACCTATAGACACAGATCTTGGGTAATGACTGAAAAAATGCCATTGAAAGTACAGTATGAGTAAACCTCAGATATTCCAGATCTTCGCCAAAGCCGGATAAAATTTAGCGGTACGAATGATTTCTTAACTTTTTTCTTTATAAATATCTTCGGTTTATCCGGGTCTTCGCCAATACTGGATAAAATCTGCGCTTCACATCTCGTAAACAGGGTTTTTCTGCAATTCCACACTGTTGTGTTCTTAAGTGCACTGACCGGTCACTAGGAAAGATCGACAGCTTTCAGACGCAACACAAGAGTGCTCACGATCACCAACGAACGTTCAGAATTTTGAAAACGCCGCAACTGAGCGCAACATTGGTCTAATCGTAGAGACGATTATTACGTCACACACGGGCAAAGCATATCACGTTGAACATAACGCTCAAGGCACGCCGCCGCACCACGGTTACAGTCTGTTGATCAGTATTGAGTGTGCGTGTGTAGAGCATTATCCCCGACTGAGTGTATTGGACTCGGTAAGATGTCTGGAGGGCATTACCTTCCAAACAGAGTGACTGCTTATGGAACAGTCGCAGGAATCCCTGTGTCAGTCCAAAATACCAGATTTCTTCGCAGCCAAGTAATTTACAATAATTATGAACTTAACCTAAGATTGTTCATAACTGCCCGGATATAATGGTTACTAGTCTGATGTACCATTGTGAACACATCAATAAATTCGTTTTTTTTCTGCGAAAGTCTGCTGTTGGGTCATAAATGTGTTCGATTTGAGTGATTTTCACCGATATCTCAGTACTTGGATGACGTCAGAATAGAAACACCATCTTCGGTTAATCCAGATCTTCGCCTAAACCGGAAAAAATCTCCGGTCAAATCGAATCTGGATTAACCGAGGTTTACTGTATAAGCAGCAGAGACAGAGCGTCAGATTTTTAAATTTGACATTGTTCCATCAAATTTTTAGCAAAAAAAGTGGTTTTCTTAGTTTCGAGAGGGAAACATAAATTTTACCACTTTTGCCCCCTTGGAAAAACATCCTTCCGACGCCAATGTTTGGAGATGAGATTTCACTTCGCAACAAGGTGAGGTTCGTAAAGCTCGGAACGTCGAAACACTTCTTCGAATAGGGGGATCTCAGCCACGTTGGTTTGATTTTGGTCATGTGACCAGAATGCCACAGGGAAACTTGTCGAGGCCAATCCTGGCCACACCCACGAGAAACCGACCCAGAGCTTGGCCAAGGCCAGTAGAACTATCAAAGGTTGCTGAAAACCGTGAGGTATGTCGAGTCAATGGGTTGCTGCCCCGTGGCCCTCCCTGGAGGAAAAGAATGATCCTTATTATGATGATGACTCCCAGTTGAGTTTATTTGGCGGAAATTAAGAATTTCAAACACGAGAAAGAAACTATTGCAAAAAAACAGGGCACCGAAAAAACGGAAGGTTATCGAGTCGTTGCCCCTTGACTGGTGGATAAGGTCTGTAGCAAGCCAAGTTTACGTCGAAGTAGCAAGCGTGGGAAAGAGCTGCCAGATAACGCAGTTGCGCAGGGAATGCTGGGTTGCAACCGGTCTTTCGGTGAATCAGGTGCTCAGATCCGCAAGGATCTGGGTATTGCAGAGAAAGTATGAACTCAGTTAAAATGAAACTCTGCCCGGTTTGTCATAACCCTTTCGCATCTGGCAAGCTCTACAATTGTTTGCAGCGGTTATAGAATGAGGATGAGTCATCCAATGAAGCCATCATATTGTTGGAATAGAGAGGCTGGGAGCTCCTGAGATCGGGTATTCTGAAAGTCCCATGTTAGAACTCTACCACCAGAAGTTATCCGCTGTCTGACGCGCTGCTCCTGCAAAACAAAAGAACGCCAGCAGCAACACAATAAAAAACAAATCACACAAACACACACAAAGAGAAAAAGGTTCAAGTGTAAAAGTCACGGGAATATGTACAAGAAAAAATCAAGTTTGCTGTAAAGACAGGACTGAGGGCAAATGTGCAGTGCGAAGCATCAACACCATTTACTCAAACTTAATACGCCGCGATTAGGATTTATCTATAACGTTTTTTGAATGTAAATGAGGAAAGCTCATACAATGAAGGATCAATACACTCCCAGATTTTGGGGCCAAGGTGTTTAAAATATCTCTTTCCATATTTATTTGATGCTGCTTGCCAGAATAACGCTCCTCGTGTAGCATTACGGGTTGCTTAGGAATGAATTTAAATCAAGGGAGTGACGAGTTACTTAAAATTGTCAGGTGTGTTGCCGGAGTGAATTTTATGCATCATCTTACTTATCTCCAGATTAAATATGTCATCCACTTTAAGGAGGTCAAGATTCTTGTATAGCGGGTCCAACTTGGAGCTAAAGTCATAGCTCTTATTGTTTTGTTATGTGAGACATTCAACCGTCGAAGGCTTGTCTTCCCGACACCAGCCCAAGCCCCAATTGCATATGACTGTAGACGATGCTAAAACACAGGGATTTGAGTGCTCTTTCGTTTAGATAGTGTCTATTTCTATAGAAAATTCCAACACTGCGCGAGATAGTTTGCTAAGGTTGGTAACGTGGTCTGACTAAATAAATTTATCATCAATCTACACTCCCAGGTATTGATTGAAGCTTGTTTGGGATATACTATTTTCAATACTTTTTACGGTAAAGTCGTGAAGTCGCTTGCCACTGGAACCCATAAGCATGTAAGAAGTTTTTGTATAATTTAGCGACAAGTAAATCGGCCATCTGGCTATTCAGATTTGTGGTCACGATATTCGTGTCCAAAGTGGGATTTTTGTCTCGGAAACGACAACGTTTTCAGGCTACAAACGCTTATTCAACACCAACATCCACCGCATTTTTCGTTCAATATTAGCGCTTGTGATGCACAATCCCGTTTTCTACGTCATCTTGCCTTCCCGTTGTGGTAACTTCCACGCGAATGAAAAATTGTTTTGTAAAATCTGCTCTGTCAATAATAATTCGTTTAAGCGGCTATATTTTAACTTTTGTTTAGATAATTTGTTACGTTCTGTTAAAATTTCTTAACGGTCACCAAAGCCAAACCTGGTCAGGATTATGTGCTTGTCACGTGTCCCAATTTTCTGACCTCATGTGCATGTTCTGTGGTGTAGTGTTAAAATCTTGGGGCGGGGAATACACTGTTACAAAAACGGCATTTTTGCTACAAGTCGGTTGGAATTATTTTAGGTGGGAATTTCCCCAAGAAAAGCGACATCGGCGTCAAAAAGTGGACGGCGCCACTCAGTGGACGAATTCTAAAATAATTTCTCCGCGCTAAACACAGACCACTTTTATATTTCTAAAAAGTGTCGCCAAGAACCCAAAACTCACATTTAATCGTGAATAAGGTGAACGAATTGGATCATGAGTGCAATGGCTGAATGCAGTCTGCGTTGCGTTTTTTATTTGTTGAGTTTTGCCACCCAGGAAATCAAAATAACAAAAATAGGTTCCTCTACTGCTTTGCGATTTACTTGCCGTAGAGGACTTCGCGTAAGATGAACTGGGCATTGTTTCCCCTTTCCCCCCTTCGTTACGCCCCTGGTTTGTACAAAGGCGTGTTATTCCACTATCAGTTGATGATCATAATATTGACGTGTTTTTTTGAAAATATTGAATGCTGTAACAATGTACAAACAAGAAAAAGATCTAATTCCAACTGCGCGACGAAAATTCTGTCACATACTACTTCACTAATGGCATGAAGTTTTTTGAATTCGTATACTTCATTTCATCACTTTGTGAAGCAAAACTTGTGGTGCAATCTGTTGATACCGTGATGAATAACGTTAACTTAGTCCTTTTACATAGTTCCACTTCTAAAATACAAAAACCTCCCCGTCGGGGAATCGAACCCCGGTCTCCCGCGTGACAGGCGGGGATACTTACCACTATACTAACGAGGACTGGCAATCGTATGTCGCAGACTAGTGTTGCTTACCCATGGTTTGCTAAATTTCTCTAGCGTAGTTCATAATTTGTTCACAGGTAGGACTATAATAATAGTAGTTTATTGCAGACTCGTGGTCCATACAGACGCAATCATAGACACAAGAGCACAAATAATAGTTAGTCACACCGTAGCGCATTACAGAATCGGGTTTGCACATGACCAACAATGAGAGGAGCAAAACACTTTATCATCACCACAACTGTATTGTCATTCACAAGAGCACAAAAAATGGTTAGTCATACAGTAGCGCACCGCAGAATCGATGTTTGCACAGTGACATGACCAACATTGAGAGAAGCACAACACTTTAACGGAATTTTTTAAACAGCCTATTGCATGCCAATGTATGCTTGCCAATTGTGGAGTAAATAAACACGGACTGGTATGAAGCGCTTACGACTTGCTTGCAATGCCAACCGAATGATGCATTGCATACCCAGAAATGTAAGTGTTTGCCCAGACCAAATTAAACATTATTTCAGGGCCTTGGATGCCTTGTTTAGAAACAATCTGCATGGTTTTGTTCAACGATGTACACCATCAAAATTTTATCCGATCTTTTCAAAAGTCTGATGCTTTGAATAAATCATTATTTCTCCTCCGCTATTTAACGCTCCTGTATCACGGTGAGGTGACCAATTGCAGTAGCTGCTGATGCGTTGTTTCGGTGTTTGCTCTTCCTCAGTTTTGCCTGCGCGGTGCGTAGCAACCAAAACCTTCCCGTGTGCTTCGTGGCGCCTGGCGATTTCTGTATTTTCCTACGATTCCTCTTTATTACCTCTAGCATGCCGACGATATGGGCAAACCGAAAACGTAAATAAGTGAATATATAAAACTAATAAAATGCCAACTGCCAAATCTTGGTTTACCTGTAGTGAAAACAAACGGTTGTCAGCCTCAGGCTAAAACATTTCAAACCTTGATCAAAACATTTTACTTGCTTTCGTGAGCCGCTTAGTACACCCAGCCTACTTTTAGCCTTTTACTTCAAAACCTGATATTAGAATGTTTTCATTTTCTTAACCACTGCCGGATTCTTGTATGAAAATGAGTGAATGCAGGAATGGCTGGCAAGGGCGTACGCAAGGGGGGGTTGGGGTTAAAACCCCCCCTTGAGCTTGATATTT
>Ga0210059_1003353_pt1 | contig 25563 bp, 17 predicted proteins | sample Ectturendosymbi2_FD_188042 | JGI IMG/M metagenome (GOLD analysis project Ga0210059, IMG submission 188042) | Ecteinascidia turbinata endosymbiont from Florida, USA - Sample 2 (SPAdes) (version 2) | ecosystem: Host-associated > Tunicates > Ascidians > Unclassified | place: Key West, Florida... | reverse complement strand
AGATGTTTTGACATCCGACCACGTCCGTGCTGCATTTGAACGCAGACTGTTCGTCACCATACACTGCACAACAATATCGAAGGTCTTGTTGGACATCAAACTACTGGAAAACACACACTGAATAATCGCAGTTGCAGTACACCGTCATTTTTCGCATATATTGAGATGTTCTCAGCTAAACTAAAAACACTGGGTCGCACCAGTGCTTCCCAACTTGAAGGGAACCGCGTTTCACGGCCAAACGGATATTTTTCGTAAGGCTGGATCAGAGCATTACGTTAATAAGTTACAGTCTGAATCCGGCTACAACAACTGCTTTAAACGAAGTGGAATAAAACGAGTTTCGAAGTTTCAAATGAGCTCGGAGGATGGACACGCTGTGGCCAGCAACGTGACCTCAAACCCATCAACATTCTTTCGCTCTTAACTCAATCCCACCACGAGTACGCTGATTGCCGGACCAGCCACCAAACAGGTAACTCACTTCAGTATGCCTCGTTGTCGAGACAACAATGATTCGCGCAATCCGCCACCTCATTTGACAGCCTTTGTTTCTACTTTAAATGGAAAGTTTGGTGGTGCAGTTTGAATCACTCATTTTGAAGTGTCTCCTTTGTATGCACGGGAGGAAGGTCTCAAACACCATCTTAATATGCAACTAAAATGTAGTACGATCATTGCGAATGACCACCATAAGTTGATGTCTTGGGTCAAATAATTTGTTTGCACGATTCCCTGTTTTCAGTGTGATGGTTATGTGTCCAATAGAATCTCGTGCCCGAGAAAGTGCCCAAGAACGAAGCCAATATCAGTCAATCTGTGTGTTGGACAATAACAAGTAAAATACAACAGCAGCGTAAAACTTCAAGGGTCACGAAAACTTTTCTGTTCAGGTGTAAATCACCGGAAAACCATTTGAAATTGGACATAACATGGTGTTTTTTGAATCTTTCTGAAATAGCAGATGTTTTGAATACGTAACGCAAGTGCTTCTAACCTGGCAGCTTTGTGCGACGAAATAAAGCACCGAGCAACGGGCAAGGCTTGACACGCCTCGAACCATGCAGGAGAGAGATGCTGGACAAAATTCTGCCTGTGAGGCATTTTTGTTTTCGCTACACTGCAACACGTGCAGTGCGGTCCGGTCGAAAAAGCTCAATGCAACTATCAATTCTAGCCTCGCTCATCAGTGAATATTTGCAACGTACTTCCAAATTATGCAAAACAGCAGTCTCTAACAGCAACTCCCAACAGAATACGAGTCGGTCTTAGGGAGTAGACTAACAGACCAAGCCAGTGGTGCACGATCTGCGGCCTTCGATGAATGTTAATGCGTCCCTGCACACGTAACGCAAAGTGTAACTTGTGTGCATTAATTAAAACACGATGAATTGAAACTCCTATCACTTAAAATTGACAGTGTGTTAATTAAAGCTGTTTTTTCTGCTGTATGAGGATACTTAGTAGAAAGATGGTCAATCGGACGTGTGGAAATAGGCCATGCGCAGTGTGTGGAAGCAGAACAAAAGCAATGCAAAAAGTAAAAATATCTTGAATTAACTGGCGGCCGTAATTCACAGAAATGTACGTAATGCAGCCGGCAATGTCGAAAAGGTTGTCCACCCCTGGACTAAGCAATCTCCACACACGTCCCAACAGCATTTTTAATTGCAACCAAATTAAGTTGACAACGGAAAAGCGCAGTGCCGAAGAATGCACACTTCGTTGGAAACTGCTCTTCAGGGCAGGTCTCCACTAACGCACGTTGTCGACGTGAAAAACTAAATGTCACTTTGGTTTTGTTCGCTCTTAGGTCGAAGTTTGTTTTCAGTGAAAAGTAAGGGCCTTGCTTCGAGTGGACCTTTTGATGACACAACCCTTTGTCTTGCTCACAGAAGAGCGTCTTTTCTGGGGGAGTGGAAATGACTGCTTGGTTTCGACGAGCAAAACAACTTCAGGTTTTTAAGAAGCAATCGACCCGAGCTGAACAAAAGAAGGGCATTGCGGAGTTTTCAGTGGGACACCAGCAACGTTTTGCATCCATCCAATTTGAACTTGTTGTGACGAAACAATGTTGGGGGTTCTGCTAGTTCGGGATTTAAATCTCCACAAAATGGCTTAGTGCTGAATTATGACAGGCAAATTACATAAAATATTTTTGTAGCACTTGTGTTGCTCCTATTGGCTCAACGCCAAGCTAATCTCCAACTGCAACAGCAGCAAGAGATATCAGGCTTTTGTGGGCACCAGGAGAACCCTTTTATTGCGCTGGCGTAACAAACTGTGGTTCCATATGCCAGAAAATCACGGTGATATTGAGCGTCAGCAGTAAGCTTTGCTAAGCTAAGTACAACGGTGTGTCCGCTATCTTGACAACATAAGGCGGCTATCAAATATACACGCGAGCCTAACTACGGCGGTGAGTTGTATTATCATCACTTCTGGCATTAATGGGTAGAAGCACGGCAGTTTTCACGAAAACATAACCGCGAGAAGCTGCTGGGCGCGATACGGGTGAGCAGGAACAGACGTTCTTTCGCAAGTCTTCCGCCCATCAAAACTGAGCTATCAGCGAGCAATTTAAATCAATTTAATCGAAGTTAGGTGCTATGCTAAAGTACAGCATTTGGGCTATGAGCGCATGTAAGCAATGAACCGCCCGACCACATTACAGGGAATAGCGCAAACCCTTGTATATGCATACACACCATTTGACGTTTCCATTGGCTGCCAGGGATTGGAACGGCTATGGGGAGTTTTAAAGTATATGGGACTATGCCTGGCATACATTGATGGAGACCCGGGTCGCTACCAGTTAACATTAAAAACATTATGCAACTTCTTACCGGTTAGATAGACTTCAAACACAAGGTTACGAACGAAGGTAGCGCTGTTTTCGCACTTAAAATTAATGTTTGCCTCACTGGTGGAGACTATTCTCCTCCAAGCAAAGCAATGCGTCAGATTCTCCTCGAAACAAATTAATGCATGATCCAGGAGTAAATACGGTTTTGAGAAAGTCTGCCGGCATATTTTAAATGACGCCACGATGTGTCAAGCAGTGAGCTCGTCATGAGCAAAACAAATCTTAACTGCAGAGATTAGCAATAAGTCTCCACAATGGTGACGCAGTCAAATTAACGTTTTTGGTAATTGCTTTCTTTTAAGACAGTTTTGAATAAAATATTTAGAACAGGACGAATCATTCGTAACATCTCGCACTGCGATATTTATCCAAACTTTTAATTGGCGAACAACGGGACCTAAATTTACCACGAGCATTAACTCCTAAGTGGTGGAAGCCGACGTTTTAACGTATGATTTGCACCTTCACGAAATGAATAATGGGAACTTATAATTTCAAACATTTTACAATAGTCACAACAATAAATACGACAGGATTTAGTTGGCCAATTCGGGAGATTAGGTAGACTACACAAGGTGCGGTTAACGATTTAGATCTATCATCTTCTTAATGCATGTGTTTTCGTTTGGTGTTCATATCAATGTGCGGCAAGATAGAAATATTTTTCGGATAGAGTAATGAGCGATATCAAAACGACCACGGACGCCTTTGCAAAACAACTCTTCGCCAAATTCTGTAAATACATTCGCTCACAAATGATTCAGAAAAACAAAAATCAAAGTGAGATTTCTTAGCCGTCAAGTGCCTGACTAATCATGACAGTTAAAAAAAGAGGATTGGCCACCGCTTGACGTTTAGACATGTCGTGATGTTTTGCCCGGGGCGGGTATAAAACGGTTGTTTGTCTTCTAAAATCCGTCAACAAAAACGCAGAGTTTACACTTGGATTTGAAATAACATGTTGCCTAGAAATATCTACATGTAACTTCAAAGCATTTCTTGTATGCCCATCCACCAGCAACTCGTCGCCCCCCAAAACACGATCGGTAATTTTATCATGTTCTTCTATCGATGAAAGGGTAGCAAAGGTTTCAGTTCAGGTTGTGTAGTTGCAATGGCAGGGTTGTCTGTAGAAATTTCCGGACAGCGCACCATTTCACCAAATTATTACATGGTGCCTCCAGAGGGCACGCTAAGTGTCATTTTACGTGCAGGACGAGACTGGGAAACGGTCAGAAAACTCCCGTGTCAACGACAGATTTGCCTCAGGCTACTGCTTTACAATTACCTGTGATGTCGCACAAAAATGTTAGTGACGAGGAAGCTTTTCACAAAAGATGATTACATTGAGGACTTCCAGTTAGGCTAAAGCGAAAAGGAAATTTTTACTTGTTCATTGTCACTACAAATTCTCGTTCTGTATGATTAGCGTGGACCTGTTTAGTTTTAAATTAAGAAATACATATCGGATCAGCACCCAGAAGGTAACTTCTCGGCATTTTTACTTAGTTTTTCACTGCAATTCAGCCGAAAAATGAAAATCCCTGACATTACAGTCGATAAGCGAACATGCTGCCTCTTGAATTCAGAGTTTTTCTGCAATACATGATTTGGGGATAAGAATTATCTGGCGCATCTTCGGAGTTACGTACCGCCGTCTTACAGCTTCAAGTTTGCAAGATGTTGACATCTATTGATTGTTAGGACTCTAGCCTTGCCGTTGCGTTTTAGCATTTCATATCCCAGCGGCCGTTCTTTTCATGTCACTAGGAATCGGCAGCAAATAATCTTGGTCGGCTGTGTCATCAATGACAGAACGACTTCTGGCCGTGTGCAACTATGACATTTTTTTTCGACATTGGCAGTTTTGCTTCCACGGTATATTCGTTATTACAGTATTAGAAACGCAGGAAATACATTGGTACCAACCTGCTCCACCAATTGTCACGACCACAATCAGTCGAAATACAAACACCAAGATGTACCATAGCTGTCCGAGAAAGGTGCTGTATTTTGTAACCTGTCGATTGAACGCAATAAAAACTAGTGAACTATTTTTTCTCGACTTTGCTAAAAATTTTGCTGGAATAAACGCTATGAGTATTACCTGTTGTCCGATTTCGTTAGCACACTTTTCTAAATACATCAAGGCAGGTACTGACAGCAAGGCAACCAACAGCTTCCAAAACTTTCGAAAATCAATTAATGACATCAATGGCAAGAAAGAGTTAAGTGGCTAAATCCAAATTCTCCATTAGCAAAAAAACACGATCATATTTCAACAGCACAACACCTCGGCACCATTGAAACCCTTACACGAGCGATAAAGTAAAGGACGATGAATTAATTACCTGCTCGGAGATCTTTTCAAGCATATGCCACATGGTGACTGTTTAGGGAATCAGGTTTCTTCAAGATTATCGCGTTGCTCCACCATAAACCAGAAAAAGACAATGCTGAAAAGAACTACGCGAATACAGCTATATAAATTAGTAAGGCACGTGGAAAGAAACAGTATGCTAATTTCTGTTGATAAAAGATATCGAATAAATTTAATTTTAGATTACTCAACAACATAACACCACTCAGCTAGGCTCCACAAAGACTGACAATCTGTTCGGAGACGTTGTTGATTATTGATTATTCCACCACCAATGAGTTGGCGCTGAAACCCGCGATTGCTAATTTTTGTGAACGACAAAAAAATACGATCAGCTGAACGATCCACAACCTTCCTCTGCAGCCAGTTTGAATAGCAAAGTAGTTACTACTTGCAGATGAGCGATTTGTCGGGAGCTGACCGACTGTATACATAAATTTGTTTGGTGGAAAACAGTCCACCTGTCAACCTACAACACACATGCTTCTCGCAACCGCGCTTTCTCAAGCCCGCTCCAAGGACTCGTGGAAAGATCAACCGACAGAAAAAGCAGCTGCGCCTGAAACAAAGAAGGTAGCTGCAAAGCAGGAAAAAAGGTACATCCACGTGACCATTTCTGAAGCGTCTTTGCGCAAATGGAAAACGCCTCGCTCGGCTCTCTTGCGAAAAGTCGACGGTATTAGCAAGGTTTGGACCACGCTGTTGATAATTTTTTTGGCGTTTGTTTACTTCATTCACATCAATTCAGAAATATCATTAGGATATTTGATGCTGTTGGTCAGGTGTTTTGTTTACTACCAGCGTTTTCACATTCAGTGCCGTTGAACTTTATTGTTGCGTGCAGTGCAGCGCATTGTTATGTGCAAACGTGAATGGAAAAAAAATCCAGCAACGTACAATAAATAATGCTCTGAGCCCACCCTTTGAACTAAACCCACAGAGATTTTAAAGCCTTTTGCATCAGTAACGCTTCTACTTATCTGCATGGAAATAATGCATGGGAGCAGAGAAAGCATGTGGCATGTGGCAGATGGTTAAGGGGTTGGAATGAAACCTGTGGTATGTCCAAAATGATGCTATTCTGCGGCAAATACGTTGCTTTTCCTGAAGACTCAGACCCACAAACAAAGTACATCCAACTTTTTTTCTTGCGCGAAAACTCTCAACATATCGGTACCTGTTCCAAATACTCCTTTTCCTTTTTTCAAAAACCTGTACGCAGAACAACCAGTCCCGTCCATAGGTATTTTTTCAATATTTAGCTACTCTCCAAACGCGATGAAACCGATACCTTGCACTGACGGCGACGAGCGGGCTCCAACAGTACTGAGTCACACTTGCCCTGTTTTCCCGAACAGGAAAAGAGCTTCTCGTCACACTGGCTACTAACTGATCACTTCGCTCCCTGCCAATCGCAGAAAAATCAATTCAGTCAGTAACCTGTGCATCGAAGACCAGTGACTGATACCAAATAGAAAATTGTTGGAATCAGTCACTAGAGCTTACGTTTTCTTGCAGAACACGACCAGCAATCTATTGCATCGGCGCATCTTCATCGCAAACATTTACGCAGCACACACAGTACTGGCGTTAACTGCAAACACACTACTGGTCACTGAATCCATGCCAAACCATACATCCTGCTCACCTGTGGTTACTACCCAACCTAAGTAATTTCGATCAGATACTGCGGGTGGTTGTGGCACTTGGTGCAACTCTAAGCCATAAAACTATATTGTTAGCTCACACATTTTAGACTGTACCTTTACAGTTACCCTGACAGGCCAGCATATTACCAACCAAGCAAATGAGAGGTAAGGCGCACCGCCATCAACCCAGACGACCCTCGTGGTCACAGCGGGATGGCCAGCAGAGATACCGCGTGCAGGAAAAAGTGTTTGAAAAGGCGCGACACGGCTCGCGCATCCGGCGTAAAGAATAGCAGCGAAAGGATTGCGGGGCTGACCGAACGAATGAGTCTCAGTTAACTAAACAACAGCTGATAGCTGATTGCCAAGATTTTTCTTCATTTTCCAGCCACGTCAGTCTGCTTTAGGGCAAACGAGTTCGCTCTGGTCAACAATGTCACTGCTTCGGCTGGCGAGCAGTTGTGGACGAAACAGCAATCTATATTTCTACAGCAAGGCAATTCATAAACGTTAAGCGATTCGAAAACATTTATTAAGTTTCATGTACTTTTTCCGAAAGACTGCCGATAATTTTCTGAAGTATAAGATTTCAACATTTACTTTCTTGGGACACTTCACGACGCGAGATATGGTCAGTCACATCACTCACGTGTTTCACGTTTCTGGCAATATCATTAGATCGAGGTTACCCTTTCCAAACGCTTGTTGATTTGACCAACGATTCTGTCGAGCTTATTCACTTAACATTGCATGTTTTTGAAGCAGCTGTTAGTTGTGCTGCAGATACCACACGCTTACCGAAATTTTTACTCCACATCTCGGATATCCTATAATGGTTGTTTCACATCGGGTGTGCATCGTTGAAAACCGTGGCGTATAGCCAGCACAAAATGTTTGGAGATAAAATGTTTGACTTTAGGCGAGCAACAGTATTTTTGTTTGAGACGCCGCTTCTCTAAGCACAAAATGACTAGATAAGCTTCAAATTTGTGGGGCATGGCCCCCTGACCCCACTGGCTACGCCTAGTGGAAAAGCTTAATTTTGCTTTGTTTAAGAGTTGCACAGACTTGCTCTATTCGACAAATGCAGAATCGTATCAGCCGCACTCCATACCCCCAATTGGGTGGGCCCACGCTGTCACAGGGGGCCCAAAATTCCAGTCCCGTCACCACTTAGCACACCAGAGAAAGCTTCGATCCCCAAATTGAAATATGAAGCACTAGAAATCAGTGAAGTTAGGGGGCCCTTTGAAAGAAAGGTGGATTACAGTTATTTTGGGCCCCTTTAAAAAGAAAGTCTCCCACATATACATTGCAGTTGCTATTGGGCCTCATTTGAAAGCAAGGTAGGCTACTTTGCGCATTACAATTGCAAAGGGGGGCCCGGGGCAAGTGCCTCGCTTGCCTTCCCTTAAACACACTACTCTATAGTGTATATAAGCGTGACAATGGTCTTATATGAGAATATGAAACCGATTGAACCCGTTCTGGTTCATTCGATATGCGTACTTTCTTACCTGATGTTCGCATGCAAACACTGTAATGTAAAGTCATCTTTATATTATTCAACACATTGAAGTTGTTGATGAGTTTATCACTTCAAAATATAGAAATATCACGCGATTTTTCATAATAACCTATAGACACACAGGTCGACTAAAAAAATAGATCTGGGTGGAAAAAACCCTCAGTGCGAGCCCTGGTCACAAGCGGCAAAAAAACTACTCCCATAACTTGAAGTGAACATTTGAAGATTTATTGACGTATTATTGTTACGCAATAAACACCAAGAGTACAACAGTCCCCCAGCAAGCTTCGCAACCTGCCTCTTCTGGCAAAAGAGCGAACTACGCACTTGACGCTAAGCGTGTCAGGGGCCTCGCGGTCACGACTTTGCCCTGATGGGCCTCGCGTTCATTTATCCGGCCCTGCCTACATGATTAGTTGTATACGTTCAGAAGTCAGATTTCCACTTGATCAATCTGTTTTGTCTTGTGATTGTTGTAAAAAATTGTATGCTACTATGTCGAGCCCAGGTAGTCTTCTCTTATTTTGTACTGCATAGCAACATCGCAGAGGTGGGCAACCGCTACTTTATTAATAGCGTCGCTACCGCTCCCGCTATTTGTTAAATTTAATAGCGTCGCTACCGCACCCGTTCCTGAATAAAAATAGTAGCTAGCTATCGCTACCGCTCCTTTTGCTGCACTAAAAATTTTTGGTCTTGTTTTACAGACGTAGGATCTATTTTGAAAAACCTAACCCTGAAATGTTTTTTTGTAAAAAGTTGTTAAAGAAAAAACGTGATCTGAATAAAAATAGTCATTGAACCGTTATGATATAGGAAAAATTATTTTACAGTGAATGCACATATAAATGAAACATGGACTGCAGAAACGCCCATGTAGAGTCCGTTTGGCTTTGTGAGTTGATTGTTGTCGGCTAGCAAGCGCCTTTACCAATGCAAGTTTCGCGCTGTGTGTACCGTACTGAAGAGAATGGGCAAGCAATAAAAGATCAAATCCGTTTGTGACAGAGTTTAACGCGCGTGTAAATTGAAATAGGCCCGCAACCAGGGTGAGGGACAAACCGGGCTATCGAAGCCTCTCACGGAATTTTTATGCATTATTTTAGATTTTCAATATAATGTTATGTTGATCTATGTTTCATGTGAACCCCCTGAACAAGTTACCGACTACTTGTGTTTTAAACTGAGGTCCTTGTTTCTGCATGGTTCAATTTATTCGCGATAGTAGTTTTAGGTAGAACGTAGTTTATATGGCCTTGGTGCAAAGAATGGTTATTTAGATATTCGAGAGCGATATGACCAACCACCGTTTCCTTAGCATTCCAGCTTTTGAAAGTGCAGCCAAAGCGGCGGTAGGAGATAGAGCGGACGCGCTGTAGCATGCTCGGAAACGTAAACCTTCAAGTGACCGGGAATTGTGATTTGGCAACGTCCACAGATTATGCGAACTTTTTCAGCAGTTGTCACTGATGCTGAAAACTAAAAAATTATTGTGAAGCAATAAACATAGCGATTGTGCGCACAACGCGAGTTTTCAAAAAAGTGTTGGTGCTTGGCAAAGTAGCCTTATTTGATTTTTGCTGAACAGCAGAACTTTGAATGAGCAGCAGAAAACAAAAATAATGCACTTTAGGCGCCTCGTTTAGTGAAAGTGTAAAATTATTCAACGAAAATAGTTTCACACAGCAGACAGCTTTTCTTAGTGAGTGGGAAAATTACTGATTTGGAGTACTAGGGAATATCTCAAATTAAGTCCGATGTCTAGCAGTATTCCTTTCACAACCCAAAGTAACGCAGATGCTTCGAAATGTTTCAAGTGAAGAAAGAGGGGAGCAAACAAAATATATTGGTGAGTGATTTCAGGAAAATGTTTGCAATACAAATATCAAATGTACAACTTCATCGGCGAAGATTGCAAAACAAAGTGCACAAAAACTAGAAAGTTGGTGCACAACGTTAAAAGCATGATGACTTCAACATTTGAATGTAAATTTGTTCTGCGCATTGGATTCATTGTAAAAGCTTACTGCTCGATGTTCAGTGTTGGTTTGATACACTGTAATTAACATGACGAGATGTTCGGTACAAAAAATAGCCGCAGCCATTTAGCAGGTTTGCTTACAAGCAGTGCAACCCAAAGAATACAATGCTTTGCTTTCTATGCGAGTTAATGCTAAGCTGTAAAAATATTGCATTTTCAACTTTGTCGGTTTTGAAGAGTGTTTTCCGAGGTGCTGAGGTCAAGGGCGTACGCAAGGGGTGGGGGGTCAAAACCCCCCGTTGAGCTTGATATTTTACAAAAACTTTATTACCTGCGCAAAGGGATTATTTGTTTTCGTATACTTTTTACTTGTTAATTTGTCGACTTAATGCAAATACCACGGAATGAATTTGCATGCAAATTTCAAGGAACATTGTAAATGGACAAAAAAAGTAATAATTAGGTTTTGGTGGGAACCTGAGTTATCATCTGTGTCCAGAAACCATCTCACCACTTTTTGCAGACCTTTCGTCCACTACACATGTTTAAGATTGTGTTCCGTGATAGTTCACTGTATACGCAACAACAGTCTTTATTTTGCCTGCTATGGATGATCAGCGCAAGTGCTGACCGCATTGGCTGCATTACCAGTTTCTGGAGGACGATAGAACTGTTGCATGAGCTCAAAAAAACAGTTGTTAACATAGAAGCATCCAGGCATTTGATAAATGTTTCAGCAGGGAAAAAGGAAAACCAAAAGTTTGCTGGACATCTATACATAACAAACAATCGAAAGTTTTCTTGCGTACTTCATGCGCATTTTCAATTCTTGTATAGTTTAGCAAGATACAATCTTGCAAACCGGGGTGTGCGTTAAATAGTCCAGCCGCACGCTTTCTATGCTCGACTGCTCATATTGAACAAAACATATAGCGCAGCCTCATTTTGCAGTTGTAAATTGGTCTGACGCAGTGATTTAGTGTGTTTTGCTCCCCTGTTTTAACGTGCAGCCTGATATTTTTGCAGTTATGAACTGCTGTGTCGCAACGTTGGGTGTATTTGCCTCCTCCGATATCCTAACTTAGAGTACTGATAGTTTATATTCAGTGCAATGACACATAAATTAAGGGGAGTGCGTGTAGAAAAATATGCATATTATGTCAACCAACTTCGCCAAAACGTTGGTTTGGAAACTGGAATATGACGTCAAATTGTCACGTCACAAACAGCGCACACCAAATACAAATGACCACCATATGCCACTGAATGAAAACACCCCCATGAAAAATTTCTGCGTACGCCACTGGCTGAGGTATATAACAGCTTCGTTGCAAGTAGGAGGGTAGCCCAACGAGACCGTTGAATTGTAACATTGTATCAAAAACATTTCGATTTGGGCAAAACATGTAGCGAAACAACTGATTATGTTACTTGTAAAGCAACCGTGGATGTCTGTAATCGCCTAGATTATGTTGCTAACGATTGACATCGCTTAGTAGACAAACTGGCGATTTTTATTCAACGTTGATGTGCATTTTTTTGTCCAGCGGAAAGTTTGTTTTTTCACTGATGCAAAATTTTTGTTGCTGGGCTTGTGAACGTTGCAAGCATCTAAGAAAACGCAAATGGTAATGAAAACAGACAATGCTATTATTAGGGGGGAGCAATAACAGTGTCATTCACGGTTCTCAAAGACGATATTTTTTTCATTAGATTAACGTCGTCAGATTAGAAAAAAGGGAATTATGTAGTTGTTGAGCTTAGTTAGCACAATCCGAGGCACGAAACTCAAAGTGAAGACCCCCGCGACCACGCTGTGATGCTTGCAAGAAAAAGAGCGTGCGATGCAACTGAAAAGCGACATTTCATTACAAAGGTAAGTTACAAGAAGTTTTTCGTGCTGGTTTGAACGAAATTAAATAAGACTACGTAGATTCCAAACAGCATTTTTATCTACGGTATCATGTTGCAGCAACAGACATAGCAAAAAACAAACGACACTTCAAGCAGTGGCGTACCTCGGGTTTACCGCGCATGGGGACAAACTCAGTTTAGGCACTCCCAGCCCGTTCGTGGCAGCATAAAATAAAAGAAACACTGCAATCTAATGCTTTGTTGCAATTATCTTATTCCAAGGACAAAGTTTTCTTGCCTTTGCTGCTGAATATATATCGATTATATTGTCAAAAAGCTGATAAGATTGAAATGTGTCACAAATTTTAACCTAGAAAATATCTAAAGCCAGTGACTCTCTGTAAAAAATTTTGCTATCAAGTTTGTGATCTGAATTGCGATAATCATGTCTGTGGAGATGCTCAGTTTATAGGTGGAATTAAGCAGCGGTAGGGCAGGGGTCAGTAAAGGTATAAGTGAATGCAAATTTACAAAAAACACAAAATTCTTCACCAATATGTTTGTTTCCGTTCAGGAACAATGTTGACCTCAAAAATAATAACAGAGAGTGTAGAAAACCATTCTGAATGTTGTGGGTGAGTGAATAGCTGCAATAAATTTTTTTCAACTAGATCATGTTAACCATGAAATTGAAATTCCCTATGATATTGTGATGAAAAGTTAGCTCCGCTCCCGTTGCTTCCCTTTTGAAGGAACAAGGGAAGCAATGCCCCCGCTCTCCGCGCGTCCCTGAGAGTAACTGAAAAGTACACAATTATGACTAATATAGCCTACTCAACGCTGTTGCCCATTTGCAATTAGAAGTTTGCAAAAGTAGCCAGGATTTATTTCAACATCTCGGCTCCCTAAAACACCTTAAAAACCCTGTGTCCAACTGTCAGGACGAAAACAGGAGGCTGCTATTCATGACGTCGGTTTTGCAATTTCCAACAAACCGACTGAACACATCAGCACGCCGATAGGTGTCTCGGAATGAAACGTGTCGGTCAAACTAAGCAGATCTGTTTCACTGAAGATGACCTGTGCGTATGCGTTAACCATTCCTAGTCTTAACGTCTGAGGAGAACAAGGAAGCGTTCTATGACAGTTTTTTACTGTATTGAAATCGATCCTAACAGCTGTTTATATGTCAGGGGAGATTTTAATGCACGAGGTGGCAATTATCATAACTCATGGCCAGATTTCTTTAGTAAAGACAGCGTTGAAAAACGAAACAGAAATCGACAACGAGTGTTGGAACTGTGCAGGGTCGTAACGAGAGGGGGAAAGGGGGGAACAATTCCCCGGGCGCCAATTCACTACGTTTTTATCTTTTAGGTTTAGTTCTAACTTCTTAGTGAGGATTAACTGCAAAGCTGCATTTGCTGTGGCGAGTTTTCGTTGTTCATCTGCTCAGTTTGTTTCAAGCCTGCCTGGTGCTCTAACTTTAGTAAGTTGTCCGATAGTTTTGTCAACATATAGTTCTACTTCTCGTTGCTTGAAAGAGTTTTGCTAGAGTGTCTAACTTGTATTTCCACAGTTCATGTTGTTCTGACCGTTGATATTCTTAAACTACGACTTATTTGTAGAAAGTGCTCGAAAAAATGGATATGAGACAGTTTATGAAAAGAAGCATTTCTGATAGCCGAAGTGTAGGAAACATTTCAGACAAAAAGTGAGGATTGCGGTTCAACCAGCACAGACTAATGGGATAGAAAGGTTAATGCGTTTTGTGAATGTCCATTTGCACTGCATAATCAGTAACCTGAAAGGATGAGCAAAATTTCGACGTTGCACTTCCGGAAAAACATTCTGCGGACGCCCATGTCTACATCATTCAACAAAAAAGAAACGGCTGTCTTCACAGCCTTGTCAATTGTCAGGCAGTTGTTACGTGACTGCATGGAAGGCAGGGCCGTCGCCAGCGAGGGGGTCAGTGGTGCCCGGCCCCCCCATTTTAAATCGGTGCCCCCCATTTCACGTTTGGCCAACCGGTTGCTGCGTACGTCCAATACTGTATTTTTAAAATGTGTCGCCCCCTTCTGGTTTTTGGCCCTTCCTTCTGGTTGTTGGCCCCCCTGCTGCTCCATCCTGGCGACGGGCCTGGCGGAAGGGCGTATCTCAGTTGATATTGCTCTGCCGTCTTTGAGCTGAAAAGTGGCGTAACGCAACCAGGAGCGTAACGAGGGGTGGCAAGGGGGGCACAATACCCCGGGTGCCGAGTCACTATGGGGGCGCCGAATCACTGCGGGGTATGCCGAAAAGTCCCAACAATGTCACAAGTACTTTCTTCAATACACTACATTTACTTCCGAAATATCTCAGGTTCGACCACGGGGCACCAAATTCGCCTCTTGCCCCAGGCGCCATTTGACCTCGTTACGCCCCTGAACGCAACACTGTGTTCTTTCTGGAATCTCATTTGGCATCTACTTCTGCTGATCTCCACCCAGCGTTCTCATCCGATGTCAAATATGACATCGCTGATAGAGTTTTCTTAAGCAACCGCGCAGATGGCAGGTCAGCACATCCTGGTTTGTCAAAACTCGGCACCTCCTGGAACGTGAACTGCTGTTTGCAGGTGATGCTATACTTTTATTTCACACAGCGAAACGGGCTTTCAATCACTAATGGATCGTACTGCTGTTGCTTGTGAGGCCTTCTCTCTTGTCACTAGCAGCAACAACGAAAACGCTGCAATGCACAATGTGACATGCACTGATACGCCCCCTTGCAGATAATCGTGAACAGGATTAGGCTTGAAAAGTAGACAAGATTTTAATAACTGGGTTCTCTTATGTCCAGCGACTGCTCTCCTGAGACAGAAAATCAGTCCATAAACCGGCAAAGCAGCTGCTACTTTCGGTCGACCCACTTCCACCGTATGGCGCATTCCTCACCTTGCATTGCGCACCAAAGGCATCATCTTCAAGGCTTGCATATTAAAAACTCCTTACAGCTCCGAAACATGGCCAACATACATGCAGCAAAAAAGAAATCTTAACAATTTTCACATGCGATGCCTCTGGGATATTTACGGCGTCACGTGGAGAGACAAGATCAGAAACGAGGTCATCTTGCAGCGCACCAGCTGTAGAACCTTGTTTAGTGATCTCAAAACAAGTCGCTTGGGCTGGCTTGGTCACGTTTGTCGTCTTTCTGAATGTCGTTTACCAAATAACATTTTCTGGTAAGTTGAGCTTAGGTTCATGTGTTGGCAGACCACTCGTTTTCATAGATATTTTGAAAAGAGATCTGTGGCAGTTCGTTTCTCCGATTAGGAAACACATACCCAAAATTATCTGGCGGACACTCCTTCGTCAAGATTGTCTATCCGTCTACCCGCTTCTCAACGCGATCATCCTCTCACAAAAGTCCTGCTGCACTACTTCCGCGGAAGCTGGCATGAGCCTCTTCTGGTGGCTCTGTGGCCGTAGAAAGCAAGATTCCCGGAGCTAAAAATTGTGAAAAATCCATCAAAATGTTCTTGAAATCTTGTCAATGCTGCAAAAAGTTAAAAAATATTTTGCATGAGTTAATCAATGATTTTTATAGTTGTGTGGACAGTTTTCACCACTACAACATAGCATTCCCTATCCCAAAACCAAAGTGCTGTTTCTTCAGTTTCGGAAGATGTCGCCTTCTAAATCGTTGGGGTTGGGGACACAGGTGGGTTCATCCTTCTTGCGAATCAGTAGCAGTGCTACCTGCTGTTGACGGCGTGCTGGCGACTTAAATAAAAGTCATCCCGTGTGAATGACACGTATTTGCAAACTTCAGGTGAGGAAGGAAAGTGACAACTGTTCTTGGACAGTATTTTGACCCAGGCGAACGACGAAAAATGGTTACTTCCGGATTTTACTTCCAGGTCCACTTTCATCTGGGAAGCTTTACCATTCCTGTGTTCCTTCAATTCCATTTTTCAAACAAAGCATACTTTTGGCGGCAGGTGTTGGAAAATCTGACTTTTAGCGAGAGTCAAACGTTGCAACTAATGCTACACTCTTTCAATTGAAATCCACACTTTCACTGTACGGTTGCCCGAAATGCAAAAGCACTTGAACTGAGTAGCAAAGTAGCATTGGAGTTTGGCAGTTGTTGGCAATGAAACAATGCTTGCATTTACAAATTTTTTGTGTCACAAGATGTCTATACGCCAATTTTATTTTCAAACGTTTGCTCCACAAAGGCACGAACAAGGCAATATCCCGGGTTTACGCTATGGCATATAATTATGAAAACAGAATTTGAAGAACGGTTTGTTAAAATAAAGACATTCTTCGACATTCAAATTAGTGCGAAAGCGTTTCTTCTAAAATTTTAACAAAAAATGACATAGGCGCTGATTTTTTGTGCTACTTCAAATTTCGGGAAGGCAATTCTCTTTTCGAAAAATGTGGAGAGCAGCATTCCCTCCATTCCCATCTTCACGACATGTCACTGACTTTTCTGCTGCAAACAGAAAAAAGACCGAATTTTCCGCACACTAAGTGCCGCAGTTCTTACTGTAGGGTGAACTTAAACGGTTCGTTTTTATCAATTACGCAAGATATTTCTTTCTCGAAGAGAGACAAAAAACAAAGGTTTTATCCTTTGATTCTTTGTGGTCAAACAATTGAAGAGTTTTGTCTCTGTCGCTTCATGACCGATAGGTTGTTGTGTCATCGAAACCATGATATCGATTCATTGCTTCATTTGACTCAGTTAATAAACAGTTATAAGTTTGTATGAAGAAAACAAACTTATAACTGTGGCGATGAAACTTATAACTGTGGCGATGGCATATAATTATGAAAACAGAATTTGAGGAACGGTTTGTTAAAATAAAGACATTCTTCGACAATCAAATTTGGCAGTTTTGGAATATTCTAAACATCGGAAATACTGCAACGCGAAATTTGGGATAGCCTTGCGGACAATAGTCAATTACAGTAAATGGCGTGCTGCAGATGCTTTGACGCAACGGCCTTACAAACAACTACAATAAAAAAGAGCGGTCGACCTGCAATCCTTTTCTCAACGGCAGTGTCAGTCAGTTCAAGACTTGAAACAACATATTCACAACTCATAGATTGAGCTTAATAGTGCGAATAGCATCATGAATAAATAAACTGTTGCTAGCAAGGGATACAAGAATTATAATGCTCTGTAATTTTCTGAAATCACGTTTGTACAGCAAGGTGGAGTTACAGACAATCTCATTGGAAAAAGCAAGATTTGGTTTCTGCGTACTATTTTACTTTGTGATCAACTCCATCACCAACTCGGCTTCGACATGAAAGTCAACTCGGAGACTTTGGTTCGAATAGGCGTTTTCGAAATATGTTGGCAAGATACAACCAAATCAGATACAAGAGAGCCACAATTGACTATTCCGCCCTTTTCGTCACGAGACAGCGCACGCGCAGGCCTTAAGCCGTACAACTCGCTCCAACTAGTGATCAGCCAAGTAGCAGAATATCGCGCTGATTACTTCGTTGGAAATCCGTAAGGGTATAAGCATGAATGATTGGCTGTCTCGCTAACAGTTGATAATACACTTGTTTTCGGTTGCAGACGGAACTTTCTGCTGATCTAAATAAAGTATTGTGTCATCTTCATCTGAAGAGTTTAGCTATTGAAGATAACGTATGGTTAATTTAACTCAGATGGTTACAAATTTTGTTAGCGACAAGCAGAGGCCTATTGATCGAGAATGGAACGAAGTCACGCTTTGCACAACGCAAAGTTTCACGCCTCAGTTGATGTCAAAAAGCATACTGTTGATTCATGGATTGAAGACGAAGGTTTCTTTTAATTGAATTTGTCCTTTGACGGTAGCTTGCAGTAAATTCAGAACAACAAAGTTTTTCTGTTAGGTGTAGCGAAATGTCAATAGTATTCTGCAATGGCTACTACCGTTTTATTAACTTTTTACTCGACTACAACAATTACGTTTTCCTAATATCGTTGTCAAACACCGAAATAATGCAAACACCGAAATAATGAAACCAAGTACGAAAGTAGTTCTTCATCATAGACATCACATAAAAACGCCGAGTTGATTCAGAATTTTTTTTTCTTTTCTCACGCATTCATGTTTCTTGTCCTTGTGCAGTTAAGAAACGTAGCTGTGCTGAAGAAGCCATAGCCCACGTCAAACCGTCACCATTAACAAGGATTTTTTACACCTGATGAACACAGTTGCCCAACGATGATAACGTTTAAGTACGACAGCTAGAAAATATTAACTTTGATATACACCATGTGCCTATTTCATTACGTTTAGTTCACTAAAATTCTCCCAATGTATCCCATATCCAAATGCAATTCATCGTCGTTCGTTACATATCTTTCTCAGAAAGTTGTTTTTGTAAGTCGTGTCTCGCACGCAACTGCAGGTAATGTTGTTCACAGTTTCGTTGTTTCTTACTTTAATCGCATGACTAGAGAAATTTGCAGGCGGCACCGCAAGCCATATTGTCGTGTGAAACTCGTCAGCCTTTAATGTTTAATGCGACGGAAACAAACTGCTCTTAGGCGTAGCCAGGGGGGGTCCAAAAGGACCATAGCCCCCAAATTTTTAGAAAATATAGTCATTTTGTGCTTTCAGAGGGATTTTTCCAAACAAAATAGTGTTATTCGCCTAAAAGCAACCATTTTTCCCCCCCAAATTTCTGGGCTGGCTACGCCACTGAAACTGCTGCGGGTTTTTCTTGTCAAGCTCATTGTACACCAAAACTGCAACTAACAAAAACAAATTTTTCAAACTTGCTCATTTTAAGCTATGACGTTATGGCACCCCTGACATACGCCTCGAGGTGCAAGCACTAAACGTCTTATTTTGTTACTAGAAACGTGCAGATGCTGGCTATTGTGATATTTCCTCAAACGGTTTATTTCGAAAGCAATCGTCGTCGCTACCAAGCTCCTCGTTACATTTTAGTTTACAATTAATAGATTGCCATCAGCAACAGGCAGGGAAATTAAAAAACGATTAATTGTAATAGAATATCGCCGGTATGCTTTGGTGGTGAGCTACAAAAAGCCCAAGGAGGTGCGAACATTAAAACAATGCGGCTTCGATGTTATCACAGGCTGCTGAAGGTGAAACCTCTCCTCGTTCCAGGCGATGTTGCTCAGTTTTACAAACGCGTAATAGAGATTATCTGATCAAAACATGTCGGCCCTTGTTGACGATAAGCACTTGGAAAGAAGATCAAAGGCAAGAGGTAAGAGGTTTTGTCGCCGGGACAATCTTCTTCGCAGCGAACACTGCGCTCACGCTAGGGCCACAGCTTGCGTGGCAACAACTTGTGAAATGCCAACTGGTCGCTCAAAAGTGACTAGCTCCAGAAAATATGCAAGCATGCTGGCCAACGCCAGAAAATGCAAGTATGCAAAGAAAAAGTGAGCAAAGCTTTCGCAAATAATTTTTGATTGGTGTCGGGTTGCGACCACAATAGAGCATCACGGCTGCGAAGAAAGCTGTTCGGCTTAAAACACACACCGCAGTGTTTACGCTGCGCCCGCGGGAAAGCTTTATCGCACTTCCGTTTATTTTTCTACGATGTCTGAATGTATCTGCTGGCGGATTGAAGTTGGTTGGAAACATCGATCACTGTTGTGATAAACTGGTAATTGGGGGTGCCTGGTGACGCGGGGAGCAAATTGATCTTAGCCATGAGAGTGAAATCGACCCGTCCGATCTTTTTCAGCAGAAGATAATCACGCGCAAGTCAAAGCCCATCTAGATAAACTTTGGCTCATAAAAATGCTTGTAAGTAACAGTACAGTGGGGTCCTTGGAAGAAAATGCTTGTAGAATCTCATCTGCGCAAGCCATCAAGGGAGCATGTTGTTTGGCACGTTTATCGCAATCAAGACAAGCTATATTGCGTATCAAACGGCGTTTTACGCAAAAACCCAGTTGTATAACCGTGTAAGGTGATCAATTTTTGTTTGCTCGAAAATACTCGTTGTTTCGCTTCTTCACTCACAATGTCGCACATTGTTTGTTACATGGGAAATTCCTGCATTGCCTGTCGAACGATGGTTTGTTTTGATTGGGCAATCTCTCGTTCCGCGCTTACTATGATCGCCTTGCTTTATTTTAACGGTTTCGGTTTGTTTTAGTAGCCTCCACGCGATTTCATTTTCTTACCAGTGTTCTGAATGGTGTGGTGCACCGATTTGCACGCAGTTCCCCAACTATTTAAAACCGCACCGGAACGTATCCTTAATGCGTCGGCAGACACTCCGTCTTATAGTTTGACGGATACTATGGTGTGAGTTTTGAAATTTTCCCGTGTTAAGTCTCAAACATGGTGCGAGCCCACAATTAACATACAGGTTTAAATATTTACCTGCTGTGCTGAGTAGTTCGACGTGACAAGCGAAGACATTCCCGAAGATGTACTAACAAGCGATTCACCATCTAGTATTACGGTTCACCCTTGGAGGTTTAAAAACATAATGTTACGTTAAGACTTAAGGTTGATCAGTTGATTCTGGGTCCGGTAAAGAATCATGAACACGATCCCAATGATGTGAAGGAAGTCGAACATGTCTATCATTCGTGTGACAAACGCCTGTCTGTTCTGTTGTCTCAGCTAAGTCTAGTTTAACGAGCAGGTTCTCCAGATCCAGTGCGATGAGCAGCAATGCAACAGTGAAGGCAGCGATGGCTCGCTTGCGCCTTCAACAAACTGAAGACGCGTTTTCTCTACCGTGTTGCCATACACTTGAAAACAGAATATTTGGTACTTGAAATTTGGTTCTTTAATAACACAGCTGAGAAGAGTATGCTAGAACATTGTCAGAAGCCATGTGCCTCATTATTCTTGAGCATTTGCCTCACAGTTCTGAAGTTTTCAATTTACATCCCAGCTGTTGATGTCAGCAAGGAACTTCAAATCTAGTTGAGGTATGCTGAAAGCTGTTTCCTTCTCTAAATGCATATTGGTGATATATGTGGCATGTATCATGTTATTTGTATTTTATGACTGTGCCATGGTCTCCAAACATTCTGTTCAACTGCACATCAAAATGCACAAACTGTATGGCAAAATGTGTTCATCCAAACACTATAGTTAAAATTAAAAACAAAAGCTTCGGTACTTGATGCCCTGCAGCTGCAAGATACTCAATTTCCCTCAGTGTACAATTAATAATACACGTAAATGAAATGCCTTTTTTATCAAACTTTTAAGTTAATCAGTTACTCATCAACTTCCAAACTACAACATGAAGCTGCTAAAAGCAGTTTGTCGATTTTACATATATTTAATGTGTTTTTTATTATACGATGAATTTTATTTATACACTCAGTAAGAACGAAGAATAATTTAATTGATATTGTTAAAACATTTCGAAGCTTCCAAATTTTTGACAAATCGAAACTTTTGGGGGTGCGCTTGCACCCGCTGCACTCCCAGCTCCAACACTACTGACACTGATAGTGGTGAGGTACATGGGCGCAATTTTGTTGTAAAATGTGGGGGGGACAGCTTGGTGTGAAACCATGCTAACATCTTCCTTCTTCCACTTATTTACCCAACGCTGCACTTCAAGAACAACCGCTGCTCTGGGACCAATATCTTCCTGATATATTTCCAGTAACCTTTCTAAATCTTGAGCAGTGTTTGGCGAAGCATCGCAATACTTAGGTATTAAGCCCCAAAGACTTCGGCACTTCTGCTTCTGATCAAAGAATCTATCCTCCATTTGCACTGTTAAATAATCTAAATACGGTACAAATATGGCTTCCTGAAAAAAATGCTCAGGGTCATCAGGAGGATAATTATCTCTGAAAATTTGACTTTTGCCTCTTCTTAAGGCAGCTTTAAAAACTCCGTCATTGCAATCAGTTTCGTTAAGTGAAAATGCACCAGCGTCTCTGTGACCCTCAATTGTATTTCTTGGCGACCGCAAAATTCAATAGTTCTGATGATATGGGAAAGACGATTTCGATTTTCCTCGACAGCCTTCTGTCGACTGCTGTTTAAAGCATTTCGTACATCTATGGATTTGTCGGCATCTGTCTGCACAAAGTTATCGAACATGGCTGCACATAATTTGTGATAGTGACAGTTTTGGTGATTATTGTAATGTTCCTTTGCCTTTTATAATTGCAGTGTGGTCCCGAAACTGATGATCCGGGAGGTTTTGCGCTACGACTGACAGTCTGAGGAGCAAACACAACGCACCATTTGCAAAAAGCTCCATTATAAATATTACTGTACGCTAACCATGCAATTCGTTTAACCATTGCTTCTGGAAACTTTGATTTTGAGCACCAACTGTTGCATATGGAAACGAGAAACCTGAAGGAGGGGACCAGCAATTAAACAATATCTTTCGTCGATCAGCATCAATCAGGGGAACTCCAATGAAGTTACCAATATCATTGTCACTACTGAATACTCGACTGGCAGACTCGAGAACGAGCTAGTGTCATTTCTGTCTCTTTTGCAAAAGTCTCTTTCTCTTGACGAACTCCTTTTCCGCTTGCGTTGTACAACTACAAACTTATCCATTTTTCCTCGCACTCTTTTGACTATCACGGTACCCGAAATTCGAACTACAGGAGGAACAACTCCAATCGTAACGCATTGCGCAACACGTGCAGAGTTTCTACGTCATAGCATGTATGAAGGGGTTTCTCTCAATGCCATTATGACTCATGAATCGCAACGTCTTTGTCGAAAAGCGATATTCATCGAGGGTTTCCTACAGTCTTAGCACGATTTGCTTATTGCAATTGAAGTATAAAAATCGCAGCGTAACAGGGTAACAGATCACTACACCACTAGTTATAATCGAAATCTTTATATAGCCACGTATGCATGTGCGGAGTTGTTTTGTGTTTTAACAAATGTCAGCAACAAATTTGTGTTTAGGTGATTTCCTTTAAGGGGAGGGCTCTAGCCCCCTCAGCCCCCCTTCGTGCGCCCCTGATAGCAAGTAAATAGCAAACACTGCAAAGAGTTTTGCTGATGATTGCATCGCTTTTTGCCTTGCGGCAAACAACTGCGTGAAACCAACCCCATGTCGGACTCGAGATGGCTCGTGAACTGCTAAAGAGTGACTTGAGACGTCTGTCGTTTTTTAGACAAGCAAAAGAAATGCGGACTCTACTTTTACTTGCTCTAACACATAAAGCTCACTTCAAGGTGATCGACCTGCTTTTGCAATTCGCCACAGGCCGCTGCGAAAATTTTTCTATGAAGCGAATTTTTTTGACGAAAACTTGCGAATTTGAAAAAATTATTTTGTTGTGAGGATATGCATTTTTTTCTCAAAAAGCAAATGGCTAGCTTGATCCCCGGCAATTGGTGCAGGCAGTGATGCTTGACTTACCGGAATGTACTGCAACTCAGTACAAATGGGTCGGAAACCCCGCAAGCATTCTAACGCTAAGAATAATACCAATAATTTTTCAAAGGTCATTGCACATGTCACGCAAAATCATTGATCTAGATCAAGCTTATGAAGAAGAACAGGGAGTTGTATTCTTTCCACGAGTCCCTGGAGCTGGGCTGAGAAAAAACGGGTCCGAGTGCAGAACACATGCGCTTTGCTTCTGATTTTGCTGCTAATATTCTGGTCTGCTACGTTATAATCTGAAATGTTTGAATATAGTTTTATTGCTTGGGGTTGCCTCCCAGTGCGACAACCACACCCAGTGGCTGGTCATACATATCTAAAAAGTAACATGGGATGAGCCATATGTATAGTTTGACATGGATTGAGTGTTCAGTGTTGAATGCATTACGAGTTAACGCCAATACTGTGTGTGCTGAATAAGTGTTTGCTGAATAAGTGTGCTGAATAAATGAAGATACGCTGATGTAATATATTGCTGGTCAAGTTCTGCACGAAAACGTAAGCTCCAGTGACTGACTCTATCAATTCTCTACTTCGTGTCAGTCACTGGTCTTCGATGCACAGGTTACTGACTCAATTGATTTTTCCGGTTGGCAGAGACCGAAGTGATCAGTTAGTAGCCATTAAGTATACGGAAAGCTTTTTGCCTGTTCGGGGACACAGGGCAAGAGTGACTCATTCAGTGCTGTCGGCACCCGTATCGTCCCAACCAGCTCAACGTATCTGTTTCACTGCGCTTGGTAAGGAGCTAAAGAATTAAGAAATAGATATGGGCTTGACGAGTTGGTGACTGTGCTGTGTGCGGGATTTGAACAAAGGAAAACAAAAATCTGGGGCAGATTCTGATGTTTCTGAGTTTTTGCGCACTGCAGAAAGTTGATATGGTTTGTCTGTGAGATTTCAGAAAATCAACACGATTTAAAGCAAATTAAAATTTTCATTCTTTCTGGTTGATGTTTATTTGCTTCGCATTCAAAGCAACGCTCAACTACATTGCTTTTGGACACACCGTAGATTTCGTTACTACCCTTTAATCATCTGCCAAATGCTTCCTTTACTTGCGTGCGCGTTTTTTAAGTAAATAGCAGAAGCATAACCGATGCAAAATGCCTTAAAATGTTTGTCAGGTTCAAGGCAAAGGGTAGTCAAAGAACATTGTTAATTGCAGGTCGCTGCTTGTTTCCATTCAGGTTTGCTCATAACGATGCACTGTCCGCAACAAGCAAGTCAAACAGTACTGAATTCTGAATATGAAACTGCTGGTCGTGAAGAAAATGCTGGACCATTTGCTGAAAATATCCTAACCTGATTCTTGTATTAAGGTATATGATACAAACAAGTATAGAGAAAGGGATACATTACTTCCACACATTGCCGTGGCAAGGCAGCCCCGTACCTCCCGGTCGGGGGGGAGACCATTCGTAGGGGCCCCACAATTTATATTGTATTAGTAAGTGAGAGACGTCTCCCTACCCTTTAACTTTTGCTCTTCTGGTTTTTGCCCTCAATGCAGAGCCGGAAGATTAAGCATGTAATATCATGATACGTTAATTTCGAAAAATTGCGGACGTTCGGACGCTATAGCAGTATTTTGTAAAGTTGTGGTTACGTCAGAACAAGGCCAATTGTTAATAAAGTCTTGACCTTCTTCACTTACCTTCGATGGCTTCGCCCTTGTGCGTTGAAATTCTCGGGGAAATTTACGTCATAATGAATGTGCTGTGGAGTGTTGTGCTAGAAATCGCTTTGTAGTTGCGTACAGACTGAGAGACTAGGTTTCTGGTTCAACGTTAAAAAAGTTTTCGTGAAAGCTGCTTAAGACAATTTATGTAAAGTTGAAACGAAGGAAGGCTGTTGTGTCAGTTTATTGTATATATGTCTGTGAAGACTGTGTTAAGAC
>Ga0210059_1003352_pt1 | contig 25571 bp, 13 predicted proteins | sample Ectturendosymbi2_FD_188042 | JGI IMG/M metagenome (GOLD analysis project Ga0210059, IMG submission 188042) | Ecteinascidia turbinata endosymbiont from Florida, USA - Sample 2 (SPAdes) (version 2) | ecosystem: Host-associated > Tunicates > Ascidians > Unclassified | place: Key West, Florida... | reverse complement strand
AGTCCAATTTCCATTCACTCCATGATTTGCCTTTTCCAAAATCACTATCAGGTGCCACTTCATGACAAACTTTGCAGATTATCATATTGCTTGACGCAGAATAGTCATAGATTTTGGATAGTTTAGCAGTTTGCTGTTTTAGCTTATGATTACCGGTATCATGATTGTAATTTATTGTCACACACTCTACTGCTGTATTTAACCATTCCTCTCTAAATTCAGTCTTCCTTTTTTCAGCTTTGTTTCCTTGAATAGACATCTCACTAGTACGTCTGTAATTAATTTGGATAAATATTCGCTCAGTTATTATTATTAACTCAACTCCTGTAATTACTGCAAATAGCAATACCAGTCTTCAGAGGCGAAACTGCAAAATAGGCTATCTTTTGCAAGCTTAGGAGCAGAGTTAGTTGCATTCACGAGTGTGGAGTGTTTGTGAAGCAAAGACAAAGCATTGTGATGTAACAAAAGTGTGCTGTATATTCATGTGCATCAACACACGGTAAAATGGTTAAAAATAGTATAAACGCAATAAGCGCAGAAGCGTTCTGTCCAAAAATAATGTTGAAGATCATTTTACTTTTAAATTTGGAAATTCCAAGTGCGCAAGAATGAGATTTCACTGCGCAAATAGTCTGGTGCTACTGCGCAGTTTCGCACCTCAGAGGGAACACTGGTCAGTAGGCCTGGTTCGCTAGCGTAAAATTTCAGAATGAGCGTGACTGCCAGGATTGGGGAGTCCGAAGTAAAATATCCGACTCTGACTCCAACTCCGACCTTTCCAAAATTTCTGACTCCGACTCCTTAACATAAAGGGAATCAAGTTTGGCTGGTAAAATCAATGGAAATCGTGGTGCACAGCAAGAAATCTCTTGTTTCAACAAAAGTTTCAAAGGAAATTGTACTATTTTAACAGGAACTCCCAAATTAGGAGTGTGATGTAAAAAATTATCCAATTGGACATCCGAAATCGGAGTCGGACAAAAAAATCCGACTCCGACTCCTAGTGTTGTTAGGAATCCGATTCCACCCAAAAACCTCCGACTTCTTAGGACTCCGACTCCGGTTCCGCAACCCTGGTGACCACATAAGTGATAACGTTTTCTTACCAAGAGACAGCTGGCGTGGTATCAAAATTGCCAATCCGAAGCAAGTGCCTGAATGAAAAATGAATAAACAGGCAAATAAAAATTGTATAATGCTAGGCAGTTTTCACCGTTTTCAAGTCAGGCACCACCACGATAGCATTGTTAGAAATGAATACTGTAGTCGATTGTTCGTCAAAAAAATTAAACAGGATCGCATTTCTTTGCTTTAGTTTTATTGCACGTAAGGGGTTAGAACAGAACTGTCGCCATAAACTCTTCAATAGGGTGGATTTACATTTGTGCAGGATGGATTGACATACTAAAACTTGACAAAAACTCCAATGATTTATAGTGCTTCGTGTTTCAATTTGGGGGGTTGTAGCTTTGTTTGGGGGGCTAAGCCAACAAAGCCCTCCCGTGGCGACGTGACTGGGTTTTAGTCCGCACGGCGCATGATGGCGCTAGCTTCTGCTGTTTCTTCTCGACCTCGAACGGCAGAAGGCTGCAGACGTAACACCACCGTCATACAAGAGGGCGCAATGGCGCAGGATGTGAAGTATACGCACTGCTGTTGGCGCCGTGCTGTCAAGTGACTGCAGTCAACGCCCCGAGGTGACTGGCGCTTGCAGAGATGGTTGGTTCGTTGATTTATTGTGATGCAGTACAGCGCCGCACAAGACAGTTGGCACATGCGACCAACCAGCAGGTTACAGATTGCTGTGAAAAGCATAAAGCTGAGTTTCAAATGCAAGGGCAAGGGGTGCCAAATGTTACGCAAAGTTTTTGCTGCGAGTGTTCATAGTGTTAGCTTTAAAAAGGGAAATGCATGTGTATTTTCAAGATCATCCTTTCGTTGTGTCAGTCCTTCTGACAGAAAGTTACGCAGTTTCCGAGTGCCGCAAAAGGCCAACTCTATTGTTGTACTCACAGGAGCCCGAGATGAGCTCACGTTTTTTCGCTGCTTGCTTACTGACAGTTGTAATGGTGATTTCCTACAAGCTGTAATAGCATTCTTCGCTGTTTGTTTAGAGACTTAGACTACTGTACTGATGACCGTGTTCTTTTATTTCCAGCTTGTGCTCTGCGTAGACCGAGCTGAATCCATACGCAGTACATGCGTGCTTTCAAATAACATTTCGGACCCGTTGCTGTACAAATTATAAGCGTTGGGCCCGTTTCTGCGATTCGAGGTGCTGCGAAAAAGCTTCTTTCTTTTGTTGACTTGCACGGTGGGCACTTGTAGATTATACTCGTATTTGTCTGAGAAAATCCTCAGTGTACAGTTCTCTTTCGTAATCTTTACTTGATAACTGGATAAATTCTTTGGTTTCTTGGTTTTAAAGATTTCAAGTGATAGCCCAATTAGTACGCGCTGAGAAACAGGCTCTAACAGACAAGCAGTCAAATGTAGCCCTGAAAGCATTCTGCAGAAGCACCGACTGCAACATATTTTATTAAAGGGTTACGGCGGTCGACGTTCTAGCGTAAGGGGAGCTCCATTTTTTGTTAAACCAGGTAAAACGCTAACTGAGGTTTCTACTTTACCTGCATTGTCGCACTGTTTTCTCTGTGACAGCGATAAAACGCAGTGACAGATTCAGAAAGGTAAAAGCCACTTTAAAGCGATTTAGAACATCGCTTTCGCTGGTAAGAAAGAGATCAGATCGATCTGTTCCATATAACAGGTTGGCAAATCTTTTGCTGCGTTGTTCCATAACATGAGTAATCACCTGCTGGAAGCCCTTTTTCTTTGTCTTGGGGACGCACGTTCAGCGCTACGCAGCAACCCGATCCATAATCGCTCTTCACTTCAATGAAACACAAAGTACGGGAAGTTACCGAAAATCCTTCCACGTAAAAGTGCACTGTGACATACAGGATGTCCATAAAGTCGCTTCGCAAATTTGAAAACTTCATTACAAAGGCAGTTGACAAGATTTGTTAACTAGGTTTGCTCTAATGTATAAACAGCGTTTGCCAAATGTAAACAGCGTTTGCCAAAGCTTTTAACCTCCCATCTTCTCGGCACGATTAGTTGCACGAAACACATCAAGACTGTATTCGATTCATTGCAATGTTCGCTGTAGCATATCCTCAGCAATGGCATCAGAAATCCTTCGCCTACTCCTTCCTTTAGCTAATACTCCCCGTCCAGCCTTGGACAACTAAATAATTCTAGCTTTCTAATTCGTTGAATTTGTGCGAAATGACGGTAATTCTAATTTTAATGTAATTTACTAAAAGCTTCAGTGCTCTAATTTTAATTCTAATCTAATTTCTGGTTTTGACAAAAATGCTAATTTGTCCAACGGTATTTTTAAAGATCAAACGAGAGTGCACCTTCGTGCAAGGACAGTGCGACAAAACGGTCATAAGTGTCATGGTCTCCAGTATGAATAAAAAAACCTAACATTGAGAAATGATGCGTTTGTTGCGTTTCAATTACTGTAAATCATTTCATGCAATACTTGCATTCTGTATCGTATTTGTATTGACAATGCAAACTGATGTTGCGGCTCGCTTGTGTTTTTAGTTTTCTGCAAATGACTCTTCCACTGAACAGTCTGCCCACCCCTGTTTTAGGGTATTCGAAAACAAACATCGTTTCCCTTACCTGAAGGCTGCTGCTCGAGAACTCATGGGTATGACAGTGACATCGGCTCCTTCGGAACGAGTGTTTAGCCGTGCAGGCGAATCGTATAGCGCGAAAGGCACCAACCTTGGCGTAGGAATCTTTGTTATTCTCATGCTCATGAGAATGAACCCACATTTGGTTGGTCATGAATTGAACTTGGATTGAAGTTGCTTTGATTTGTGCAAATGTCATTCTAATTCTAATTTTAGTTCAATTTATAGTTTTTGAAATTCCGCTAATTCTAATCTAATTTGTGACAGCTGAGTTAGCTCTAATTTTAATTTTAATCTAATTTAAAAAAGCTAAAAAAATTCTAGTTGTCCAAGTCTGTCCCCGTCGCCATCTCTTTCCTGTGCCGTGCACGAACTGAAGGGCGTGCTGATGGATCGTTTCCATACTTAGCTGTGTAGTTTCACTCAATCGGCACATCAGATTTTGTCTCAATAAGCCATGGCGCACATTTTGCCTTCTTGAGTAGTAGTAATTTTTAGGGTTGCATTTAACAGAAATTTACAAGAATACCTCGAGCACAAAATTTCGGTCTGATCATGAAATAAACGCCGATACAGTGAAACAAATGTGGTTAAGGTACCTTATCAACTGACTTTGTAATACGTTTTGAAAGTTGTAATATGGTCAACCTGTATATCGTCACACCATTTCCTTAAAAGTTAGATTCTTACCAAGCTGCAGTTTCGTAAGCTTTTTCATGGTCAACAGATGCATGTCAGCCGGTTTTCCAGTTGGAAGTTGCAGCTCAAACGAGTTGGGGCTGGGCAGAATAAGGGGTGTATCCACGCAACTTTAGAGAAAAGCTTAGAAAATTCGCGAACCCCGCAAAGCACGTGTCAAACTGGTGGGCCGGGGGCAATATGTGGATCGCCACGTCTATTTATGTGGCCCGAGAAGCTTACATTTTCAGCCTCAGCCTGCTCATTTTTTTGGAACATTAGTTGTTTATACCTGTTTACAAATGCGAACGACGTTTTTTGCCAGGTTATAACTTTGCTATTTTAGTTCTATTGCTGACCTAACGTCTCTCTTTAAAAAAGTTACTCAGTTTTCAGCCTGCTTCCACTCCAAACATAACAATTATTACGTCACAGACACGCTGGCCAAGCATTAGCGTAGCGCAGATCAGTGGTTCTCAAACTTTTTCGTTGCGACGCCTTTGGAAACATTCGCTGGACTTGCGGCGTACCAGCAATATGAATTTAATAAAGACACGTGTTACCAATGTTTTATTTATTGATGAAGCAGCAGAAATAAATATGCATCATTTAATATGATGTGTGGGCTTGCTTATTCACTGTTTAGTCGAATCATGGATGAACTTATGAAACTGCCACGCGCATTTACCTCAAGCTTTATTCATTATCAATATTTGGTTTTAAACATGGTCATGGCAGAATATCCTGCTTCGCATGAATACGACGCAGCGAAACGAATAAACATCCGTGGCGTTTTTTCAGCTAAAGCTGGATATTTGTCATTCATTGAAATCCAAAAATTTGTCGGATTTCTTGAAGTAAACTTTCCTTTCAGGGAATCATCACAGCCAAGGTTAATATGGCCACTTCCTTGTCAATGTGATTGTTTCGGGATAGGTTACATTCTACCAAATCAACAAGTTTTTGTAGAGAAGTTATTTTTTATATATTGACAAAATGTCTTCATGGACCGGATTTGGTCCAGGGGCCGTAGTGTGGAGACCAATGGGGTAAAAGACGATGGGGTAGGTTGCACGAAAGGATCACGGATCCATTTAATAGCTTGTTAAATTAAATTATTCAGAAAGGACTGGGTAAATTTCGACAAAAGCTAAGACAGACGTTGAAAAAATTGACTTTGTAAATTTGAAGGCAGCATCAGACATTGCTTTTCAAGCAAATCATTAGATAGCGGTACCAACTTTAACTGTTAAGCATCTATCATTGTACTCAAAAGATCGATTGCAGCAGGCAGTATAAGCTCTTCAGCAATGGTGTGAGGCCTTTTACACTTACCAATTTTGTGCTTAACTTGGTAGGATGCTAAGAAAGCTTTTGTTGGAAATTGCGTGATCGTAAAATGGTGGACGCTTGCCTTTTTAGCAACGATTCAGGCTCTAGCTTTGCAGCCGGCTGCATGAGGAATCTCCTGCCTGGTTCTGCTCCCATCTCCTTGCAATGATTCAGCTTGTACTTATCATTCAGCAATATTTGTAAAGCCACAACAGTGACCCACACCAAGCGAATCGATCGCAATTTATTGCGTAAGGAAACTAGTTTCGTGTGTTACACATCTTCAGTCCTACGCAAAAGTCGACATATGAAACAAAAAGAAAAAATTACGCACTGTTTCTCAGATTAAAACTCAAGATTACAAAAATAGAAGATTACAAAATTTTTTCACAATTGTAACTCCTCCACTAAACACAGCCACAACACTGTTCAACGAACAGATCGCAACGGCCATTAGGCACTTCTGATTGACAAACATACTCTCCGCGTTTAGCGTGGTTTCTGTCTCGTGTTTTCTTTAGTGGAGGAGTAGTGTGGTTTCTTTAGTGGTGTTGTTGCAATTGTGAAAAATTTTGTAATCTTCAATTTTTGTAATCTTGAGTTTTAATCTGAGCAACAGTGCGTAATTTTTTCTTTTTGTTTCATATGTCGACTTTTGCGCAGGACTGAAGATGTGTAACACACGAAAGTAGTTTCCTTACGCAATAAATTGCGATCGATTCGCTTGGTGTGGGTCACTGTTGTGGCTTTACAAATATTGCCTTTTTAGATCATATACTTTCCGAAGAAAAAACCACCTGGTGATATTCACAAATTGCAGATGTGATTAAATGACGTTCAAAGCTTATTAGGTAGTGTTGCAACCTCTCGGTTGGCGTTGCGTTGTATGTGCGATTCACAGAGTGATCTCATCGGGTGAACTCTATTGTTGATTGCTGCCACAGTGTGAAGCTTTGGGCACATGCCGCTCGGGCTTTCCGATCACAACAGTAGCATGCTTTCGCTGGCCGATATCTTGCTGCAAACAGCAAACTGAGGCTTTTCCTCTACGTTCTGCAAGATAAATGTGAATCCGAAATCTAAATAACTGTCGTTGTACCCGTTATTTTTAATAATGCGGATTTTTGCTTAGGTTGCAACATTATTTTCCTGTTTACATCAACTTCATAACTCACTACTGTAGCCTTCATTTGTCTGATGCAAAGTAAATGGAAGTTTGTGCAAGACGTTTATTAGCAAACAATACTGTTGGGGGAAGGTGAGGTACAGTCGACGCTTTTTTGCATTTTCAACTACTGCTATTTCAATTCAAGTCCAAACAAGCCCAATTTGTCACACAATGAAGCAACTCTATATACACACAATATCATGCCAAAACATGAAAACAATGCCCTTCAGAAAAATTTTTACAACCAATTTAAAAAGGGTACTGTTTCTGTCGAGTGTCCCAGGCATGAGGTACACCTGACCGGTCAATAGAAAGTTGGGCTGCATGCATTGCATAATGTTCACGTGATATTCCATGTAAAATAGGCACTTGGTGACTGGCTCTCCACTTTTTTCACATTCTAATTACCCACTATCACTGCATGGCAAAACAAATTTGTATGATTACCAAACAATAAATGAAACCAATGCCGTATGTTGAAATTCATGCTTTAACACACAAATATAATGTGCCTCTCAGCACATAATATATCTAAAAATGCTCATAGATTGGAATTATTCTGTATTGAATTTCAGTATAACCCCTCAAGCTTTACCTTGTTTAGTCTGACCTAGTGGCAATGTGTTGAGTGTGCCCCATATTTTTGGCAGATGTGCCCCATGCATATCAAAAAAATAAAATGAAGAAGTACCAACTCTTTCTGAAAAAATCTAGCTTTGATTCTCACCGTTTTTCACGCAGTTGATTGTTTGGTTCCGTTTGTTCCTTAAAAAGTTACTTCATGCGTTACAAGTTGTTCGCCTTTTTGTTTTTTTGGTACTGTTTTGTAGTGTAATTTCTGTTCATTTTTAACTCACGAGAAGGTCTGTTCAGGCTTCGATCTGTGTTATTTGTCAAAAAGTTAATAAATTTGAGTGGGAATGCTATAATAGAACCTGCAATATTTTGTATAAAAATCAAAAGCGTTTTTGCATTTCTATCAATGAATGCGGTCAAACTCCGCAGAGAGAAACATTTACTTCTGCTTCTTTATGTCTCAAAACTAGTTTAGTAACATTTTCAAGGGAAAAAAATGCTTGCGTCCGTTCTGATTTGCTGCACACCGTTGAACTGCAGAAGATGAAACAAAATTGCTTAGAACTAGTGAACTGTGAGGAACGGCACTCGTAATGCTCTCTGTGATGGGCAAACCGCAGGTCGCGAAACCAAAAGCAACAGCTATTGTGCATCACGCGGCGTGTGCCTAATTGCGTGTTTTACCGTATATTGTTTTTTTTACAGCAGATTTTTCTGCTGAGTTAGTTTGTTAAGCATCATGACGAACAGGTTTGCATGGGTCAAGTATGCAAATATTTTTGTTCGAAAATCTGCTGAAAAGACGCTTTTTTCGCTGCCACTTAGGGCCATTACGGCCTGACTTCAAAAGGCTTGTGAAAATAGCCCTCGAAGCCAAAAGCGATGTCGATCTTATGTCAGACTAGAAATACGAATGATCATCTGGGCAATGGCATTAAACTACAGGTCGTTTCCATTGGTGTCCTTAATTCCGGATCCCCATTTAGAATCGGTGCCCCCTTGATTTTTAGTGCTAACTGAAAACTTGATATCGGAAACATATCAGATGTACGCAACAAGCATTGCATTACTGGAGATTGCTCAAAAATATTCGTACTGATGGCGCAACGTTTGCAGGCAGAGAATTGACAGTCGTTTGCGTAAGAACGACGGTAGAGATTAGGGAAGTTGCGAATTCAATCCTAAAAGACAATGAACCTGTGCACTTCATTTTTTTCAATTTTTTTCGTTTTAAGAGCACAGCCCATTTTCTCGGCCTTTCTGCTGATAGGCAGTATCAACTGAACGTAGAGTTTGTCACCTCATTCCTGTGTTCTTTATCGGATACTACTTTCAGTCACAGAAACCTTTGCTAATTTAATTTTGGGCCCTTATGAAAATCTTGCGTATAGCGTCAATTTACGACGCCGCGTGGTTGTGGGAGGTAACCATGATTTGACGGTTTCTTACAAGTGAAAAAAGTCGTTCCATTTCTAGATTTCACTCGCTCTGCGCAGATCCAACTCAACAAAACGCTACATGAGAGCATCAACTGTTCCGACCATAGGAGCCGAGTGCGGCACTCCCGCTAATTTTTCATTTTTTGATTGAGCAGTTATTTGTTAACAAAGTGCTAAGATATTCTAAAATTTATTGAAACGTTTTCGGATGTACATGGAATAGACTACTTAAAAATCGCACGTTTTGACATCATATTTGTGACGTCATCGATTTCGCACTCCCGTTGAAATTTCAAACTAGGTGCCTATGCTTCTGACACAAGGAATAGACGTGAACCCAGGGACATAACGTGGTTATATGCGCCCGGGGCAAGAAACAAGTTTAGCGCCCCTATGTTCGAACCTGAGGTCTTTCGGAAGCAAATGCACTGTATTGAAGAAAGTACTTGTGACATTGTTGGGACTTTTCGGCGCCCGGGGAATTGTTCCCCTTTCCCCTTCGTTATGCCCCTGAGTGAACCAGATTCAGCCGCTTGAAAGGATCACTGACAGAGACCAGAGTAACGAAAAAGACAGCGGCGAAGGGTCGTGAATTTACTGCGATTGCATTGATGAGTGACGAATAGACGAACGACTTTTATCACGCCATCAGTATCCTGCAATCAGGGAGACTTCTTGACAATAAAACCTCTGATTTTTGTAGTTTTTCTTTTTAGCTAAAGCATGCCCACTGCCCAGCGTACAGAATAGCCAGAGATTCTGTTTGAATAAGATTATAGGACAGACGATGCGTAGTGTTACGTAAAATCGATTCCCTATTAAAAATTTGCTGATTGATTCAAACTCTTCACTTGTGCGGGGACTAGTTACTTGAATACAGATATGTGTAAGTTTGAATCATCGCAAAAAGGTGAAGGCAGAGCTCTCGGCTGATTTTTAGGAAGCTTACAGCAAACGTAGAGCTTTTAATAGTAGCCAGAGACTGTAGTCTTTTTAGTTAGTCCATGACAGATCCATGCAACACTCGCTTGAGCAAAGAAAAACTGACTTCACCAGAGCATTTGGTAATTACGTCAGCGGCAGGTTTGGAAAACCACTTCGAATTGGGCTAACTCTTCGACAAACTCTGTTTCAAGATCTTCATGATACATTTCAACCAGGGGATTTCAACAAGCTTCTTCCCTCCTGCCCTGTTAGCCCCGCACGCGCCACTTTTGTTGCAAAGCTTTGCAACGACATAACGCGCCAGCCGATTGAGCTGGAGAGCTGTTCGAAGCACCTACGGATTCAGCAAGTCGTTTAGTTGAGACTGAAAAACAAAATTTTTCGTTTCGGGTTTGGTGTTCTTCGTGGGTGACGTCATAATTGGGGCATGTTTTCGCGCCTTTACCTGGCCCTGGGCGCCAACCCAATGAGCCATTTTTTAGCTCCAGTTTATTTTGGAAACTATGCTGTGATCTGCGTTTTTAGAGCCCTTAATTGTCTTTCTAGCATATCTGGAGCCAAAATTATGGATCAAAAAACAAAAATTGGTAAAAAATTGTACTCTCACAAATGCTGTCCCTGGGCATATTACACCCTTTTTACATATGGCCATCACTCGCCAGCAGATTTAGGTAGAGAGCTGTTCAACCCTCTATAACGGGGAAAGCCTTACAGTTAATAATGTTAAAAAATTTCAAGTGTTGGATATCCGCTTTCTGTTGATTTCATAACCACAGGATGTTTTGACGTGGTTTGACAAGTTTGTCAAAACATTGGATAACGTCAAAATCCTGTGGGAGTTCAACAATCAAGCCGATTTCGTGGCTCAATGTTTTACTGGATTTTAGGCTATGTTACCAGTCTTTAGAGGGTTGATTGACTTTGTAGCGTTTCTGTTTGAAAAGTTGTGGAAAATATTGCCGAATATTAATTAGGGAAATCCCTTAGAAAATTTCTGAAATACAGAAGTTGGAACTTGTTTGGCATAACTTTTGAACCAGAAAGGCTAGAAGGTCCATCATGGGCTCTAAAGACTCGTATTATAGCCTAGCATCCAATACAATTTTGAGCCACCATATGGGCTCGATCGAATCGGCGGTGACGTCATCAAAATAAAGGCGAAACTTACCTCACTCATGATGTCATCAACCGAAAACCCCAAGTCCAAAACTAAAAGTTTTTTTCATACTAAAATACAAGACTTCATGGAGTCTTTAAAGGGTTTTAATAGCTCTCTAGCTCAAACTGCTGCCGAGTTATGGCTGGCCAAAATTTGGCCTAAAATGGCTGATGTTACCTTTTGTGCAACTTCTTAATTTTTGTCAAAAACTGGGTTTTTGAGCCATGCTTTTGGCTCCAGACATGCTAGCAAGTCAGTCAAGGGCTCTAAAGACGCGGATCACAGCCTAGTTTCCACAAAAATCTTGAGCCAAAAAATGGCTGATTGGGTTGGCGCCCAGAGGCAGGTAAAGTTGGCCGAAAAGACGAAAATAATTCCCCATAATGACGTTACCCCCTGAAAACCCCAAACACAAAACGAAAAATTTGTTTTCAGTCTCAACTAGAAGACTTGTTGAATCCGTAAGAGGGTTTGAACACCTCTCTAGCTCGACCTGCTGGCGAGTTATAGCGTTGCAAAACTTTGCAAAAGTGCCGCACGCGGGACTTAGATGGTTCGCTTTATCTCAGCGCTGTCACTAAACTTGCCTAATATACCAAAGATGCCAGATTTGTTGCATGCGTTAATGTGACGGAATTCCAAATGTGTCACAAGCTGATCGATGCGAACCGTGCAAACATCAACACCACCAAAGTTCTCACGACCATTAACGAATTTAATCTCAACCAAGGTTTAATTCACCAAACGACACTTAGGTGATCCTTTCCGCTGCTGATCTCGTTCACAACCAGCCTCCGCTCGTACTCGTAAGTTCGTAACAGCGACCTTCCCGAGGCTTTGAATTCGTCGAATCGATCGCGAAGGAAGGGACACAATCTTTCGAAGTTCTCAAGTAGGCAGGCGTTGTGGATGTCCAGTGTTGGACTTTGCAGCTTTGTACAATGTGCAAGCAGATCTTTGCAAAATTGTATCCCATGCAAGTAATGCCGTGTCCAACTGATTTAATTCATTGAGCAAACTTAACGCTTATTGAAATGAGAAGCTTCCGCTTTCACAACCGCCCAGGACTAACAGACATTGATGGTGAAAAGGTAAAATTCATATCTTTTGCACTCTCACTAGTACTTGCAGTTGTTCCTTCTGGCTATAAAAAAAACTGAGCAATTCGTTTTGTCTTGCGAAGAACCACTTGTGGTGGGTCTACGTTGGTCGCAGCTTACTGTAGCTTACGTGAACCACTCTCATACGCACGATTCAATATTTTCAAGTTGCCGAAGTCTTCTTTGGCCTGCAACTGACCTATAACCGGCAAGAAATTTGTGATTAACCTGTAGAATTCTGAGAGTGACAAGCGGTACATCGCATATATAGCAATACCCGTTTCTAATACCATAACAAAGACAATGGCAAATCTGAATCCACGGCGTGTGCCTATTGCACAGCGTATGTTATTTTTTCAGCAGATTTTGCTGCTGAGTTCGTTTGTTAAGCGCCATGGTGAAAAGATTTGCACGGGCCAAACATACAAATATTTTTGTTTGAAAAACTGCTGAAAAGACTTTGTTCGCTACCGCTTAGGGCCCTGAGCATCGGGGCCCCTAAGTTTAAGCCCAATAGTACATCCGCGCCTAATCGCTATTGCTCGTTTGCAAAAACAATGATGTCCAGCGTGTACCCCAATTGAGGCATTTGATTTCGTTGTGAGAAACCGGGCATTCAAGAGTGTCGGATCAGCTTGACTGGTTTGCAGTGCACTGCGTTTTGCAGCAAGCCGGATAAACTTTGTCTCAGTTTTCGTTTCGGGCTAGTTCACAGTTAGCGACTGATAGCGGTGCGATTCAGGCTTGTATAGCGTTGCGAGATTCCGAACATATCGAAATGGTACGAGATTTCCAAGTTGCGCTGTTCGTGTGTTGTGGATGATGACCGTGCCACCGTGCTGTACGCAAGGCTAGGACCAGACGGCAATGTGCTGTTCGCAAGGCAGAGGAAGTTTTTCCATCTTTATACCTGGTTTTGCACCTTTTCATATTTTGTAAGTGTTAACATTTGAGGTAGTGTTTAGTTTAGGTTTGAGAGATAGGTTTGCGAACTAGTTTTACTACTGTGGGTCATTGACATGGAACATGTCACCATAAAATGCAACGGATGTGTCATTCGATGACCACAGAGTTTCGCAACAGTACTAAAATCCAAAACTTTCCATAATTAATGCTTTGACGTGCAAACCATTAAAGTTTTTCTGCTCATTGATTCAACTAAATCACCTTCGGAGAGGCCAATTTAATACACATGTGAGTCTGAATCATCGCAAAGTTGCGAAAGCAGAGCCCAGTCCTGTAGCGATTCTAAGGGGGGGGGGGCTGATTTTTGGTTGGCTCCCTGATTCCACCCCCAGATTTTTCCTAATTCTTGTAGGTTCGTTTCGTTGACATATACAGTAGATAACTTTCGGTCAGAAATATTTTAAACGATATTTAGAAACCCTCTAGCCTGCATTCAATATTTCATAAATGCATGATAAGCTGTGTTGTTGTTTTCGACTGTCGGCTGACTAGAATTGTTTATGACGACTCGCATCCGCGGTTGCTTGGATCCTGCGTGAAATTTAATCAGACCGCGGTGCTGGTGTTAAAATTAATTTCGAAACTAAGAAACAGTCGCAGAAATGGGAAGATTGATCTTTCGTGCATTTCAATGTGAGATGGAACTGGGTTACATTATTGTCAGCAGATTGTTGCTTGTCCCAGTAGCAAAAGGTTTGTGAAAGCATTAGTTTTAGTTAATATGTCCGAATTTATCCTGCTGAAGTATTACGTTCTACTGCCTCAATTGTGTATACGGCTTCGAAACATCTTATGTAAGTGGTTCGTGACTACAGTTTTAACTCAATCCCCCACATGTCCTGCAACCAATTTGGTACGGATTTTCTGTAATGATTCAGAAGAAAGTCTTTGGTGTATTTCAGCTCTTTGCTCCGGAAGGGCAAACATTTCTATCAGCAGGGTTTTAATCGGGTCCCTAGAATTGAAAATCGGGTCCTAGAATCAGAGGAAGTTATCATCGGGTCCCTAGAATCAGAGAAATCGGGTCCCTACAGGTCCATACCGGGTATCTAACATTTTCCTTAAAAAACCTGCTATCAGAAAAACACTTGGAAGAATTCGCAAATCATATTCATGTAGTGAAAATGATTTAAACATAAAGTAACTTTGGCTAAGGATTTTCTTCGGAAGGAGTCGAAGCCAGGGGCGTAACGAGGTTAGATAGTGCCCGGGACAGCAAGTTTGGCGCCCCCGTGTTTGAACCTGAGGTCTTTCGGAAGCAAATGTTCTGTGTTGAAGCAAGTAGTTGTGACGTTGTTGGGACTTTTCGGCATCGCCCGCAGCGATTTGGAGCCCCCGCAGTGATTCTGATCTCGAGGAATTGTGCCTCCTTGCCCACCTTCGTTAATCCCCTGGTTGAAGCTGCCTGTATGGCTCGAACAATTTTTTTTCATTTATAGTTATATTTTAAAAGCGGCGTTTGATTGTTACTGGTAGCTGTGACGTTTCCGTCGCCAGCGCTTCATGCAGGAGAGGTTTTTCAACAATGAAATAATTGCGCTCTGCTCGCAAATACCGAACAGCTTCACAGAACAGAGCATCAAGTGATGTCGGCATATCATAGAGCTCCTTAATGACATATGCGATTGAGACATAGTCATATTGTATTGTATTTGAGTAACGTCGTCACTCATATGTAACAATGACAGCCACACGTAACAATCCAATTATTATTTCGGGTCAAGCAACGTGAATTAAACCTGAATAAACCTGGCTAAAGTGCAGTTGTGTGTCTTAGGTGGATGCCTTCAACAGAATTACGAAGAAAATAAATGTGAATTTAGGAAACAAAGAAGAAACGGCGAAAAACTTTATACTCAGAATATTTTTGAAAGTGCAGAATATTTTCTACAATATACTGTCTCAGGCCAACTTTTGCCGCTCTGATTCTGCCGCCCCTGGATAAATCCAGAATGTCCAAATGGCTGCTACGCTACTGGTTGCATGACGTTGTTATGATTACACCACAATCACAAAATGTCCATCAGCTGCCAAAAAACGGATTAGCCAGAAGTCACCACTCCGTTGGCAGATAGTTTATTTTTATGTACTTTGTAGTAAGAATATTTTGATGAAACTAGTTGGTTATCAACAGCCTACTTGTCTCTCTGTCAAGGTTGAACAAGTTGTTGGAACCATTTTGCTTTCATGTGAATTGTATTCACTTTCGTGGAGCTGTTTGTAGCGTAACTGTTTTCGTTTACGTGGGGTCGACGTAATTATGTACGGAAAACTGTTTCGTTTTACATGTGCAGTTCTGTGGAAGTTGCGTGGTTAGCACAGAACATTCGACATAGCAGTACACGTGCGTGTGATTGCATCTATACTCTGCAGTGGCGTTTAAGTGTCTCCAGTGAATAATAACGCGAGTTCATACGATATTCACAAGCCTATGTTGTGTTTTGACAGGGTTAATCGTAGCAACTTAACCTTCAAAACAACGAAAAATCACCATGCAAGATAGACATTTATGTTGCTCCCCCTACTTTTTCATTGGTCCCGCAGTACCCCCCTCACTTGTTGAAATCTAGAATCGCCACTGACGAAGTCGGATGATTTGTCGACAGTTTGCAGCAAACCTAAAGTTTTTGATTGTTGTGTTTGATGTTTAACGTTTAGTGCCGCTTTTCCAGGTTCGACGATCCGTTACAACTCTGTAATTTGCCGCTCTTTGTATCACTCGTTTGTGGCGTTTTCGACCCTTAAATGTGCTGCCTAGATTGATTCACTACAGCGAGCTTTAAAAAAAAGCAAGGAACGAACATCTGATTTACGGAACACATGCCGTTCCGGCACGCAACTAATTCATTACGCTTTGTTGTTTGCAAGTGGAGGACCAGTTGTGTGCTGAGCGGTCCGTTTGATTCTATTGTAAATAACCGTAATTGTGTGATTTGCTGATTTGATTGTTAATTGTCAGTCGCGCGCTCGGCTAACCGGTAGTGAAGTCTATTTGCTCAGTTTAACAACACTGACAGAATGCATTGTTTTGTTTCTGTTGTTTCAGAAGCCACATTGGTCGATCGATCGCGGTTGAAGTTTGCTCAAAAAGCGTAATTTGCGAGAGGTGTTTGCGCCTTCCATCCCTTACGCCAGTGATCTTCAACGTTTTTTGTTATGGTGCACCCTTAAAGATGATTTGATGAACTCATGCACCGTATTTACCGACACGTCCCCCACCTAATTGCGCCCATGTCTGTAAGTACCCTGGCCTAAATAAGCGAGTACCCTGCTAATTCAGTAACTCAGCTACATAATTCAATTGATAATGGCTCGTTGTCTGTTGCTTACAATTAACTTGACATGGTCTGATGCTTACGCACCACACTTTCGAATGTGCAAAGGCAAGGTTAAATCCTGAAAGTCATTGGTTGGTTAATGGTTCATTTTTGGTAACAGAAAGTTTTTGTTAAAAGTATCTGTTTATTTTAATGTGACAAGTTTGTGATGCACCCTTGTGAACCCTTTAGTAATGGTGCACCCCACGCATATTTTGATGCACCCTAGGGTGCACCGTGCACACTGGTTGAAGAGCGCTGCCTTAAGCAATATCTAGGGCAGCGGGGGCCAACTTCTTTTGACCTATGGGCCATTTACAAAAACGTGGTAACTTGCGGGCCACTTCCCATAAAATTATGTACAAAACAACAGATTAACAACATGTAAAACTAAAAAAGGGAAGATAATTGAGCGCTTCATTAAAATTATTACACAATAGCATACAGAAATTTATTACAAATCTCTATCAGTGGTATGTCTATAGTGGAGTCTTACCTTGGCAATGTCGTTCCTTTATCAATATTACTGTTAGTGGTAGCAAGTTGGAGACTATCGTCCAGTGTTTCTTCTGCCATTCGATTTCTGTTTTTAAATTTGACTTGTTTCATAGTAGAAAATGTGTGTACTCTCACACACGTACCTCGTATGTGTTTTCAAAGATCCCATACATGTTCAGTGCGAAGTCTTTCAGTTTGGGAAGTCTATCTTTCCTGACTAATTATCAGAAACTCTCTACACTCTCGAACGAACACCGTTATTATTTGTACATTTTTATTACAGCATGTTATGCATGTGTTAATGAAAATTACACATTGCTGGGATGGGCAATTCAATTGGTTCGTGGGCCACATTGAGAAGGCCGCGTTTAGTGGATAGATAGATTTATTTGGCGTTACTGAGTTCATTGCGACAGACGTATTCTTCAAGACAACGAACGCCCTGGCACCTGAAAACCACAGTGGATATCCAGTTAGGTGGCCCAGCAGATGGTTAGCGGCGGGCCGTACCTTCTAATTTGATCGTAAAATAAATAAAACAAAAACAATGATGGTATACAGAAAAGATATTATTCATTGTTCTTGTTCAAATACACTTTATCCAGCACAAGCAATTCAGTGAGACAAATGTAACCTCAAACCCTTTTCAACCAATTTCAGATTTGAAGATTTTTCCTGTATGCTTCCGCGGGCCATTGAAAAAGCTGTGGCGGGCCACATGCGGCCCGCGGGCCTGTTATAGTTTGACTACACTGATCTACAGAGTTACGCGTCTGCAGATCTGCTGATGCACAGAATTTATATTGTGTCAGAATAGGCGGAAGGTATACGCTTTGGAAAATACGGAAGTGCTAGCTGTCCACAACTGCAACAAAAGCTCACGCCGCAACATTGCCAAATCAATCTTCGAAACTGTTCAATACGTGTCACTTCCTCCTATCACGCCCAGCGCCACCATGGATTAAACAGCTTGTAGAATGGATATGCTTAGAAAATATTTCCAAATGAACCTCATCGCCAAAATTATTTCAAATTGAAAGGTCAGGTTCAGGTACTATTTGTCCTTTATTTTTCATATTTTCCTATCAGAATGTAGGCTGTCTGAGAAAATGCCCAACAATTGAGCGGTCTTATTCGGACACAGTTGTTACTTTAAGACGTAGTGTTCATGTTTTATTTAGTCGTTTATATTAAGTGTTTTGGGATGTAACAATTCAGTCGTTTACATATTGTTTATTTGTGTGCTTGCAGGCTATTTTGATTAAAAAGTTGACCAATGACATGATGTCGATAGGCGATGAACTCAATTTTTAAGTTTTTTCTGATTCAGGGAAGCGTAGTTGTTGGATTAACCCTACTGGTCTCCATCTCCCTTCACCATGCCATCGTTCACCACAGGTAAGTGCTGTTATGCGTCTTGCAGATTTAATCGATTTTCCATGCAGTAAATGCCGTACAACATTGACAATTGTAGGGATTTTACAAGTTTGCTTCGCTTGTTTTGAATTATCAGCTAGAAGCTTGAAACAGGGTTCCCACGCGGTATTGAAAGTATTGAATTTCAAAATTGGTTTTCAAGACCTGAAAATTTATTGAATTTGGCCAAAATGTACATTAGGTATTGAAAACGTATGGAAATTCTAATTGGAAAAGAAAACTTAAGAACTTGAATAGAGTTTTACTGAAGGCAAAGCACTTATGCAGTGTAACGCAATGTGTGAAATTCAGTTTCATGATTAAGAATTTTGAAAAATGAAGAGAAGTAATGGTATTGAATTTTTTTAATTTAGTATTGAAAAGGTATTGAAAAAGTATGGAAAATGAATTTTAAAAATGTGTGGGAACCCAATTGAAATGAAAATTCCAACTGGCACAGGAAGAATGGGGTTTATATGATTTTAATTAACTCCAATCATTTTTGTCCGTAAAGCTGTCATGCAGCTTGGTTCAGTTAATATCAAGAGTGAGTGAGTGAGTGGGAAAGTACAGTAAAAGCCATACCCCACTTTTAAGAGAAGGACGTGATTCTTTAAGATTCGTCAGTCATAAGAATTTCCAAACGTCACAAAAGTAGAGTTGCACAACCTCAGTTTACTGTAATGTGCATGAGTGTATGCCGGCTGCGAGTTTTCGAGGCTGAAATCATACCTGATATGAAATGATCTCTTTTCATGAACATGAATGTGACTTTTGTTAGTTGTCTAACTGGTCAACTTGTTATTTCGGCGGTAAGCGCGTCAAATAGCCAGTAAGACAACTAACAAAAGTCACATTCATGTTCATGAAAAGGGTTCCATGACTATTGAGACCACGTTCATTTTAGACATGTTCGTTTGAGGCAACATTCATTTGGGACCACGATCATTTTACGCCAGGTGAAAGTGAAGCTGTTTTGATTTACTGTGTGTCACATTTTTATGATTTACCTTTTAGTTTTTGCGGGAGACCTGGAGTTTTGCAAGGCGAGTCTTCATTTGAAGTTTTGCAAGGTTACGCCCTTCCGTGTCCAGGGGTGACTCACGCTGGGTTGTAAATGCACTCGCACTTTAAAACACCGCAGAGGCCAGAAAACTCTTCATATCTCGTGTTTGGAAGGAGCGTTGCACCTTTGAAATGTCATTTAGACCAAGTCAAAGAATTATATGTTTTGCGTCCCTGCCCGTTTCCTTTATCGAGGCGCCACAATAGTTCGTTTTCAACTGAAGAAAGACGAGAAAAGAAAAAAGATCTTTCTGCGTTGGTCGAAACAATCACAGGAGAAAATCAAATTTCATGGCGACTGAGAAGAGAAATGCAAATGCATATGAGCAAAACGTCTAACGCCTGAGCTCTGCAAATTCGACTGTTTTATCAGATAACGTTAATTCCGACGAAGATCTCACAGTTTCTGACATAGCACATTGCTATTGGGCCAAAATAATGAGAACATGATTCTGGCCCGAATTTTTTGAAGTAAATGAAGATGCGGGGTCTTCATTATTTTTACTAAATATGTTTCCAGGTGATCGTCATTTGAAAATTTTTAGCGAATTCTGTTATTCTTCGGAATTAACGTTATCTGCTAAGTCGCAGCCGGACTTTCAAGGTGAACAATTGGTACAAAATTTTGCGACTTATCCACGAATAAATACGGTATTTACGTAAGAGCCACATGAAACTGGGCAAACAGCCGTGGGTTGGCCAGGACTGCAAAAACTGAAGCAACGGATCAGCTAAGACTTTAAGTAAAACAAATGGTTGTCGGCACAAAGCTATGGCCTACTGCATCTAGCGTATTTCGTGTTGTTTTAGCGCGTGCAAAATTCCACAAATATGATGATCCAGCCTCTGACAGATGCAAATAACATCTGTTAAGAATGCAGCCTAATCGATCCCAGGAAAATTTGATGCCGGTACGATATACTTTGTTTGAGCAGCATTGCATCCCTACTGTGAGCACAGGTCGTCTTTTAACTGGTAGCGGCGTGTACGCAGAGTCGTGAAATCGAAAATCGTTGGACGTTTTTCTTTCAAAGATTCTGAAATGCGTATCTTACAACCCAAACTTACTCGGACACTTGTCAGCCTGTCACGCTGCACTCTTTCGAACTCGCACTTTTCTGCTGTTTTCGTTTGACGTGGCAAAAACAGAAAATATGTCGTGCAGAAAAAAATTCCGTAATTGCTTTATACGTGGACAGGTCTGCGAGTGACCTACTCCGGCCGTCGTCACTTCGTCACTATCCTCTGAACAGGGCCGCAACCAGCTGATATTTTTTTGGGGAGGCAAAATGATGTAACTTGTTGCTGTGTACCTAACAACTACATATGTTTTTGAAAATTTTGGGTTGGCAATTGCCCAGATGCACCCCTCTGGTTGCGGGCCTGCCTCTCAGTATGGGCGCCGTGGGTATTTTCGCTGTAACTGCATGAGTCGTGGCGAGCAATCGGCAATAACGCGTATGAAGTTATACTTTGCAGTTTTCCCCACTGTTGTAGTGCTTAAACAGAAGTGCGGAACGTTCTTTTACGAAAAGAGATCATAACTACGTTCAAGATATTTGAACAGTTTATCTACTGCGAATAACTCAATGTCTACTATAATGGCAATCTTCCGTATCACAACAAAAAATAAACGAACATTGTTTCCTCTCATGGAAAGTCGGGGACAACGTTCGTTGGTTAACTTCCCCGTATCCGGACAACACCCCTGTTTCGCGCCATCGGTCATGTGCCAAGTTTTTGACATGGCCCAGGCATGCAAGTTTAAGGGGCATGTGTTTCGCCAATGTCCCATGCGTTTCAGCCAATGTGTAAGTCGCAGAACTTTGGTGCATCACGGTGCAGAAAGTTTTAAACCAAAATCAGTTGACTGCTGCAATGTTAACTTCGTGAACATGCTTATCTAAACCGTCGTTAACGAACTATAAGTGTTATATTCCTATTGACCTGCTCAAGGCTTAATTTTTTCCAGCTTTTTCACACGTGAATATTTCCGAAATCCGGCGCCTTCCTGCGCATCCACATTTGGTTTAAGCGCGCGCGACCGCCGAATTCCACGGCTTTCTGCGGCGCGTGCGTTTTAACAGCTTTGAGCTGGTTTCGTCTGTGCACATTAGATTATGTACCACTGCAAATAGTGCTTAAACGTTGTGGTATGCATCACTACAAATAGTGCTTATAGATTGTGGTATGTACCACTAGAAATAGTGCTTAAACATTGTAATTGTACCACTACAAATAGTGCTTAAACATTGTGGCACGTACCACTACAATTAGTGCTTAAAAAATTGTGGTATGTACCACTACAAATAGTGCTTAAAGACGGTGATTGCACTACTACAAATAGTGCTTAAACATTGTGGTTGCACCACTACAAACAGTGCTTAAACATTGTAGCGCGCTCTTCCAGAACACGGGAATTAGTGGCAGGTTTTGTAGAGTGCACTTCTAAATCAGTAGTGGGCATTGGGAAAACCTGCTTCAATGGGCCTTAAAACGTCAAAAAACTCACTTTCCAAGTCGGGGGAGCCGCGCTCTGTGATAAGATAGATGGAATTAAAAATATCAATGAAACATCGTAACGAAAAACAAATATTGAGATTATTTTAGCTGGTCGCACAGACCTCCTGAAAGATTGCAGTTCGTCCATCCCTCTGTAATCTCAAGATTTTGTTTTTAAATGAAGTGCAGTCCCAGGTATGCGACAAACAGCTCGATTAGAAAAGTTCAGTCACCTGCTTTTGACTGTAAACTTCATGGATGAGATTCTGTTCTTGTAATACTATAAATTAAAAACTCGCTATTATTTCCCGTCATCTTCTCAATTAAACAGGAATTGTTGCGCTATGAATGTACTGTGTAGTTGGATAGTGTTGAATGCAATCCTCACTTTGAAATTTTTTTGCAGAGGTCGAAATCGGTAGCAAGTTTTCAAAAACGGTTTACTTTATCTTGCGAAAATTTTTTACATTAAGCTTCGTGTACTTGAAATTCTAGCTTAGTTGTGCTTTTTAAAAATGGCCAAATAGACTGAAGTGTGTAGTCAGACCACGCTTATGGTTTAAAAAGTTTTTAAGTATTGATGAAAGAGGGACCTTTTTTAAGTTAACCTATTCATGAATATTTAAAAAATACATTAGGGCTGTAGGCATAAGAAACATCAAAAATGAAAGGCGCAATTTGTTTGGCAACACACTACATTTTAGCAACATTGTGATTAACTTTGACTGCGAACCTTCTTTCCCAAGTGCTCGGATGTGCATTTGGCTGGTCTCACGAAAATAAAGCTGACGATGTTTCACATGCCGAGGGTGCAGGAGCTTTCTGCAACGCTTCCGTTTCCAGGACAGCAAGCATATCCACGTCCACAGTCATTGGCGTCTTCAGTGTGATCTCAAACGGTCTTTACAGCTTCTCAAGAAACGTGCAGATAAATATTTGTGCATGATATGGCTTCCTTCGGAGGCAATCTGGGTTTGAAATGGACTTTGGGATTTTCCCGAGTACGAGTAGCCCATCGAAACCTGGTATTATATTTTGCGTACGACATTAAATGACACGCTGAGATAATGTTTGCCCATTGGTGGGTGCAAGAGACTTAAAATGCAACCGCAGCATTTATCGCTGAACTTACTTCTGTGCCGAAGTTTGAAACCAAAAATGTTCGTTTTTTTGTTGATGCCGCGTCATTAAGTTGTCTGTAACTTTAGCGGAGCGTTCTGAAATCAGTAACATCCTAACTTTGTATAATACATCACGAAGTGGTTCCTAAGCAGAGGTTTAGTTGGTGATACCGCCGTCTTTGATGTAGTTACTGGTTTGAACAACTTAGAAAGATTTTAATGCGAGGCTTATCTGAGATATGTACTAACCGTCTGGTAATAATAGCAAAATATAAAGCATTGAGACCGATTTAGTCACTTGTGTTTAGGCAGCCAAAAATTGCCATTATTAGCAGAGGCGCACAAAACACTAAAAATGTATTTATACCATTTTTTCTAGGCTTGTTCGTAAGACTGACAACACCGTATATTTTTAGGCCGTAAACAAAACTTTTCCTTAAAAATCAAAACAAAGGCAAAACCAGAAGACATTGACGAAGCGTTAGTTCGTCGAGTCTGTACAATGATTAGACGGACCTGCGGAAAGCCGCAACGCTGAACAGCGCAAGCACGGCACAAGATGGCCGATGCCCGCGAGTGATCAGTTGGTGACGTATTGACGCTTGTTCGTTGTGCTCACGGTGCTGGTCAGGTTGCGCAACACGAATGAGCCAAAAAGAGTTTTATAATCAGGAAACTATTCGGACAGCAAGGAGCTGGTGGTGGTTGGAAGGTATTTGCTGCTGAGCCAGATGCGTGGTTGAAATGAATCGGTTCGTTGCGAATCCGACTGGTTAGTTGGTCAACTTGCAATTTGTTGTGTGCCACTGTATTGTGCACCGCAGTCACGCAATGTGCAGTCTTGGTTTTATACATCGCAAGGAACATTGCAGAAAAAACGAAAGTTAGTTGCTCGTGGCAACGTGGTCGGCAGTGCAGCATTAAGCTTGGGAAAACTTGTGTTCGCTAACTGATTAAGGGTAAGCAGGTGTGTTGTTTGACTGAGAAACACACGATGGTTAGTAAACAGAATAAGTGCTTGGCCACCTGAAAGTATCGCGGGGGCAGTGATGCAGGTCGAACAAAGCACGCAGTACAGCGAGGCAGTTTATCAGCAAGGCCTTTCTATAGGTGACCTTGTTACCAAGCACGATAGGAGGCGACGGCATGGCTGTTCAAGAACCCAGTATCGCCATTCGATGCAAACTCACAAGAAATTGTCACTGTTGGTTCCTGTTAAATGCGTTTACGTGACAAATGTGCGTGAAACCATAGCCTGGAAAATGTTTTTTGGCAAATGCCAATAGTTTTGAAAACAGAAATCAAGGTTTGGTTTCGCTTCCTGTTATTTTCTCCATATTGAAAAAAAATTCAGTGTTTCGCTTGGCAAAGAGTGAAGTATACTCTGGCTGTCTTTTTGCCGTTGTGCTGTAAACAAAAGCTGTTAGGCGACAAACACTAGCAGTCTTGAGTAGGGCCATTAAAAGTTATTAAGTCATATTTTTTTCTGTGCTTGAAGAAGCTATGAAAATTATTTTAAAACAAAAGTCGCACCCCTACGCAGTTTCTAACAAAAGTTATAAAGTCATAAAAAGTAATATTTTCAATATTCAGTCATAAAATCATATTTTGCCCATTTTTAACCTAATTTAGTAAGGAAAGCATTAAAACAAACTGAAAATATCAGGTCAGTCTACGACATCGCTAGGTCTAAGCTGCATCCTGCAAACTGAACCCACTTGTGCACCCTGCGAATGTTGGCCAAGACGTAGGTGAACCAAAGTTCTTGTGCTGCCTAAAAATGTGTGACGAAACGGCCTATCGATGCATATATCAAGTGAGTATATTTACTAGGCTTTAAAGAACTGAGTTTCAACATACTAGAAACAAGAAAATAGTTATAACGGTAGTCGTACGGCAGAAGCAGCCAGGTCAAACGACGCAAGGAACATAATTGAAACTGAATACGAGGCAGCAAGAACACTTCGGTCAGAGCGCAGTAATTACTCGCGCCTCAATAAACGAAAGGCGCTCTACCGATAAGCAAGATGGCTCGGGGCAACTGCAACAATCAATTGAACCACAAGCAACGGCCGTGCACGTACGAACAGCAACCATCACAAAATGCATGCTCTTGCTGCCCCACAGAGACAAACCAATGTCCATGCATGTTTTCAATTTGCTTCAGACCAAACTATAGGTTTTCCTCATGTTTTGAGCTATTCTTTTTAGTGGGGCTTCAACAAACCATGGGGCTACCATCTCATGCCCATTTTCGCTGGTAATGCTTCTTTGTGCAATAGATGTATGTTCTTGCTCAGTCATTTTTGTTGATCATACAAAGCCATATTTTCTGAAAAATACAGGGTGTTTCACAATTGTTGAAACAAAGCGATTGGGCACAAATCCAGGATTTTAAATGATACCACAATGATGATTACATTTATTGAAAGGTGAAAAGATAACATTTTATAATCTGCAACTGTTTGTCCTCAAATCAGAAATAATATGTCAAGAAGAGTCCTAGAGTACATGCTCCTTGGCTCCTTCGTCGCAGAGATTTGCTCGGACTCCGACCGACTGACTCTTGAACC
>Ga0210059_1003351_pt1 | contig 25575 bp, 11 predicted proteins | sample Ectturendosymbi2_FD_188042 | JGI IMG/M metagenome (GOLD analysis project Ga0210059, IMG submission 188042) | Ecteinascidia turbinata endosymbiont from Florida, USA - Sample 2 (SPAdes) (version 2) | ecosystem: Host-associated > Tunicates > Ascidians > Unclassified | place: Key West, Florida... | reverse complement strand
TTTTGGAAAAGTAGGCCACCTTTGGCCAAACTTTCGCCGACCATAACTTGGCAGCAAATAGAGCTAGAGACCTGTTCAAACCCTGTACTGACTAGTGGCTTCGTGTAGTTTAGAATAAAAAAAAAAATTTTAATTTAGATGGGTAGTTTTGGGTCAATGGGCTCATGATGGGGGTCTGTTTTTTGGTTAATTATATGACGTCATCAACCGATCCCACGCGCCAATGTTGTGGCTCGCAGTATTTTTGGATTCTAGGCTAAAATACACGTTTTTAGAGCCCTTGATCAAGTTTCTAGCGTTTCTGGTTCAAAAGTTATGCCAAAAATATTCCAGATATGTCAGGAATTCCCCAAGGACGTTCCGGGGATTTCCCATATGAATTTTTCTACCATTTTTCCCATAACTAAATGCTAAAAAGTCCATCAAACTCTCTTAAACCTTGTATTATAGCCTGGAATGCATTTAAATCTCGCGCGGTTTCGCGCCGCTGATTCTGCTCGATTCACGCACTCCCACGGACCTTTCACGTCACGGGTTATTTATAGAAACCTGTCAAAACATGTCAAAACAACCTGTGGTTTTGTAAACATAGCCAAAAATGCCGAAATCGCACGGCGAAAAGTTTTTTTTTCAGCCTAAACTACAAGTCTTTCCCCATTCAGACCGGATTTGAACAGCTCTCTAGCTCGTTCCGCTGGCGAGTGATGGCCATTTATAAAAGGGATGTTTTCCAGCCCAGACTGGGGTTTGGGGGTGCTGAAATTTTTACCAATTTTTGGTGTTTTGTCCATAAATTCGGCTACAGATATGCTAGAAAGTCATTCAAGGGCTCAAATGACGTGGATTTGGGCCTAGTTTCCGAAAAATTCTTGGGCCATGATAATGGCCCAATGGGTTGGGGCCCAGAGCCAGGTGAAGGTAGCCAAAAACACCCCCACTTGTGGCGTTTCCCCCCAAAAACCCTCCATCAAAAACAAAAAATTTTTTTTTCGATTTCGATTGCAAGACTTGCTGAATGCGTAGAGGGTTTGAACAGCTCTCTTGCTCAATCGGCTGGCGAGTTATAGGATTGCAAAGCTCTGCATGAAACGTGGTTTTCGCGGGACTTGGGATAATGAGTGTCGAGGCGCTGTTTTCGTCATTATATTATGAATGTGGACTTCAAGGCAATCAAAATTGACTGTAAATTTTTTGCCCTCAGTGTGGGAAGGTGGTTTAATTTTTTTTGAAAACCCGCTAAAAATCACGCTTTTCGCATAAGACCTTCACTCGGGAAAAAGCAGTAAGTTTGACTTGTTGGGCTGGCTTAATGAGTGTCGGGACGCTGTTTTCGTCATTATATTATGAACCAAGGCAATCAAGATTGACTATAAATTTTTTTCCCCCGGTGTGGGAAAGTGGTTTAATTTTTATTTGAAAAACCGCTAAAAATTCGTTTTTTGCATGAGACCTTTACTTGGGAAAAAGCAGTAAGTTTGATTTGTTGGGCTGGCTAAATGAGTGTCGGGCGATGTTTTCATCATTATATTGCGAATGTGGACTTCAAGGCAATCAAGATTGATTATAAATTTTTTTGCCGCCAGTGCGGGAAAGTGGTTTGATTGTTCTTTGAAAAACCGTTACAAATTTCGTTTTTCGCATGAGACCTTTACTTGGGAAAAAACGGTAGGTTTGACTTGTTGGGCTGGCTTAATGAGTGTCGGGACCCTTTTTTGATCGTCATAATCTTGATGTGGACTTCAAGGCAATGAAAATCCTCCTTTATTTGTTTTTGAATGTTTTTCGGAAAGATTTTTCCCGTTGCTTTCAATCGTGTAACACTTTCTTTTGGAAACGGAGTGGTTTGATGTCCTCGATTGTGCCACAATGACAATGGTCTTTGACAGCACCGTTGTGGTAGTGTAGCGAATGCATCTACGTCGGCTGTGTAGATGGTTGTAAGTTCGACTCTCACCTTGGCGCCTTTCATTTTGGTAGCCGTCTAATGGTTGCACTTGTCAGTCAAGGTACCACTTTTTTACTTTCTTCAAATGTTTACAAACCTTTCTGTTCAGATTTACAGTTTTTGTTTAGGTTTGGGTGTTAGTTTCAGGGTTTAGTACATTTATACCAAACCTAGTGCACTCTACTACATACTACTCATCGTGTGTTACTGTCACATTACAAGTGACAGATAAATAACTTTTCAAATGCGAAGGTCCACTGACGAACCTGTAGCCACTACCTTTTAGAAACAAAAATATTTCATAGTTGCACATTGCACATTGATTAGTCAAAGATTATTATTAACAGGATTTTCAGGATTTGGATTTCATATTTGTGTTGCAAACAGGATTCGGATCAGGATCAGGATTCCTACCTCTTGAATCAGGACTGGAGTCGGACTAAAAAACACTCGAGTCCGAACACCTCTGATTGCTTGAGCTTGCTGCTTGCTTGGTGATTAAAGTTATAATCCTATGCAATCAAGCTTTAACTTTGTTTGTACTGTATAGGTTCAAATTTTTTGCTCATTGTTATTGAAAATTACAGTGCCTATGGTAAAAATGCACTACTGTTGGGAACTGGTTAAGTAGGCTATATCTTATACTTAGCACAAAACTCAAAGTCAAACTGTTACCAAATGGAAGTGAACTGGCAGAACTTTTCAAGATAAACAATAATGGGACTTTGCAGAGCAACGTTTGTCCATGGTGCAAAAAGACTCCTCCGCAAGTGGAAGTTATTTGTTTACATACTGTTGTTTTTCGTGCTCCTTCAGGTAATATTACCTATATTGACTGTTTTGTTTATGTATCTTTTTGTAAGTGTGCAAAATTCTAGTTACTTGTGGTTGTGGCTTGTTATGGCTGGGTTTACACTTTCTTCATCCAGCTCAGTTCATTGCGGAACTGGTGCACCCTAACAAGAGAAACCAGTTGCGACCCAACACCTCCCCACGCAACTGTGTGGATCCTTCTGCAAACATCCCCCTTCAATTGCGTTGCTAGTTATCTTTGTCGCATATCTTTTTCAGTAACTGAAATGTGTCTTTGATGTTACAGTAGCTTGTTTAGGGACACTTGACTTGATAACCGTACTGTTTTTTTTTGGTGTCCTGCCAGACTGTTTACTACAGTATGAAAATGCAAATGCAATACCTTCCTCATCGCCAATAAAAAATAAACTTATTTGTTGATTTAACATGGGATGGATTCAATTCAACAAATAGTGTTTTAATTGGCCAAGTTGTTTAGAAATATATTTGTAATATACTGACTGTTTGTGGCTTAAAATTATTTGCTGGAAACAAAACCAAACGCAAACAGCAGCTTTATCACAAGTAGTCAGCCATGTTAACTTGTCCTATATAAACGTTGCTTCTAGTACAAAACAAAGTTCAATTTGTAGAAATTAAGTTGGTCAAGCGAAACAAAACTATAAGGAAGGTTAACAAAAGGCAGTTGCTACAGAACCGCCTGTGGATCTTTAAATTTGAAACCTTTTTCAACCGCCTCCTGTAACGCGGCAGTAACGCATAACGAGAACGCAATAGGCTTGGTAGAAACATAGTAAACGTAAAAGGTAAACCTAAAACTTAACCTTGACCGTAGTCGCAACTCTAACCCTAAACCTAACCTCTAAACCAAAAGTGTGGAAAGTTTTGAAAAAAGTAAAGAAAAACTGATCCCATGAATTGAAACATGGAAACAGTCACTACTACGAAAATGTAAGTCGTCAAGGTGAGAGGTGAACCGAAAACCATTGGCACAGCAGACCTGAAACGCATTCGCTACGCTACCAGAATGACAACGCTTTAGTGACAAACTGACTGCTTTATTCAAACCGCATCATGCAAGGTGGTGCCATTGAATTAGTTTTGAAATAAGATCCATGGATGATTCTGTAGCCACTTCCTCAGCAAAAACTAAAAATAAGCATTTAAAAAACAATATCTACAGAATTTCAGCTTAGGCAAAATGAAAATGTGGCAAGTAATAGACAGTAATACTGGTGAGCAGGCTAGGTTTGTATGATCCAATCCATGGGGTAGGCACAACTATATTGAATCAGGCTTGCACACAAGCTAAAATCTGATACCATTTTTTACTAGTAAGTGCTGGTGCAACCACTTGCTTGTCTGAGGCACCAGTTACATCAATATTTTTTGCAAGGTGGTTCAAAAAAAAGCAGTGGACTTACCTTAGATACTGCCGGTCATATTTTCTACTGATTGAAATATGTTGGAGTATAACATTGTAGCTATGGCAGTGTCTATTTTGCCATCAACAACAAAAGTTTTCCTATTGCTAGACTAAGTAGTTTGCCGTTCAAACTGTATCTAGCTTTGTCCATATGTATAGCGTTAAGCTTGTGACACCAGAAGCATGGTTGACATAGTTGAGTGGTTAGTGTCTGTGCTTGCTGTGCAAGTGATCGTCAGTTCAGCTCTCACCATTTGCTTTGGCTTTGCTAGCAGAGATGGCACCTTTCATGGAAGCACTTTTTATGTACTTTTTAAAAAAGAAGTGTCTAGTTATCTGGTAACAGCTACACAAGGTCGAATGTCTAGTCAGCACCATTGTGATTCAGTATATGGTTGCACATGGTTAGGTTTATATTTCCTTTATATAATATTAGGGTTAACGTACATTGGTAGAGTGGTAGCCGTAACGGTAATGTTTGCATTAATGCTAAGGTTTTTGATTTAGTGTTAATGCTTCATATAATAGGGTACAGGTTTAGGGTTGTGTAGGTTAGCCTATTCAGTATACATTCATTGGTCGATTGAACTATACTAATAAAACTCCCAATTATTCATTGCATTTTTTTCATTTTAGTTTCATTGCTTTCTGAACATAGAGTTTTCATTTCTATATTAACCAACTTTAAATGCATCGAAACTATGAAATCCTGAGCCTTAACTGCAAGTAACGACAACCATGCCTTTAGTCACGTGACCTCAAATCATTAGCATCATAACTGCTCAACTCGGCTTGCGTAGCAATAGTCGGAGAAGAAGTAGATTTCAGTTTCACTTTGAGCACTTTTGTTTGTGTAGTATCTGCCAGCAGCTGATCTCTACTGTACAGTATGCAGTATGCTTGAGTTTTTGCTTTTGATATTGCCAGCTACTTAGTAGTTCACCCTGTGTAGCCATTGCCAGCTACTTAGCACTTGATCTCTTGTATAGCGGTTGTCAGCTACTTATAATTTGACCTTGTGTAGCCATTGCCAGCTAGAATTTTTGTGCTTAACTTTTGCATTTAGGTTTAGATAAAGTTTAAGTTAGGGTTTAGCCTTAGGTTTAGGGTTTAGAATTTTAGGTCACATGACAAAGACCATATGTTAATCCTTTGTCACATGACCAATTCAACCAATCGCATTCACATAATGGCAAAACAGCTCCAGCAGTGCTTTTGCTTCTGATGACAAAATAGACACTGCGTTTCGGTACTGACCTCCATATATATAATGTCATGTGTGTTTGTGCAACGTTTACAGGGCTTTGTACAAACATGGATCTGGTTTCTATTGGATACCAGCTATAATCTTCTCTTGAAAGTTTGTATATTCACATGAAAGAAATATAAAAGAGAAATAAGAGATTTAACAAGCGAAGCCCTTGTTTTACTTAATTACAAGATGTTTTATGAAAGTGGCATAAATATGATAAACTCTGAAAAACTACTTGGTATCTAGCCCATTTTCCCTAGGAAAACATCCAGTATCGAAAGTTTGAAAAAGTCATTATATTTTCTACTTTTTGCAGTCTCAGTATTCACTGTTATAAGGCCTGACTGAAAGGCACTGTTCAGATCACATGTGTCAAACTGGTGGCCTGCCACGTTTTCTTATGTGGCCCGCAAAGCTTAAATATTAAGCCTCAACCTGTTTGTTTTTTGGAATAGTAGTGGTTTATAACTGTTTACAAAGGTGAACGACATTCTTTACCATGTTATAACTTTGCTATTTTAGTCATCTTCCTGACCCAACGTCTCTCTCTCAAAAAAGTTATTCAGTTTTAAGGCTCCTTTCACTGCAACATAACGATTATTACGTCACAGAGACGTTGGTTAAGCATTAGCATAGCATAGATGATTGTGGTTAATTATGTTGCAACTGGCCCTTTGAGGGCAACCATACAGTTACAATTGGCCCTTTGAGGGCAACCATAATGCTGATATGGCCCTCAGTTAAAATGAGTTTGACACCCCTGGTTTAGATAATGACACACAGTGAAGGTGTCCACAAATGTTATGCCTCATGCCAGATTGCAACCTCTGAGGCATAGACTCAGTAACATGAACTGTGGAGTCTTTTATTGTCTGTCATCCATCTGGCAAGTTCTGAAATGAATAGGATGTTGATATATATGCATTAATGATTTTTAGTAATTAAGTTAAATGTTGAATGTTTAAGGAAGTGGCCTGCATTTCTAGAGCAAGAGAGTCCATTAAATCCCAAGTTATTGATAGACTGACACTGATCTGGAAAGCAACTGCAATGTAAAGCTTATCAGGCCTAAGCAGATTATTAACAATTGGGAACTGGGATGGTTTCTGACCAAGTAGCAGTGCAGCTCTTTTATGCTGTGAGGAGACAACCATTCTTCCACGAGTCAGGAGCACTAAGCAAATGTTTTAGAAGAGGGGTGCACAAACTTATTTGTAGAAATATAATTGACAGGTTTATATTTACACTAAGAATGAGCAAAAGGCAAAGAGTTGAAAACCACTTGTGAATTTCAAGACCAGTGGACAACCGACTATCCATTTGTTAAATGAAAGCAGTACCAATTGGGCTTGGTTTGTGGCGCAACTCTTTCTTGCTCAAAAGCTTACAATGTACAGAGATGCTATAGTATGTTTCATCAATATATTTATGGTAAAACTGTTTGGAAGCTGCTAGAAGACTTGTGAAAAAATTAAGAAATTTCTTGTCTGTACAACAATGTATTCAAAATGCTTATTGAGAAAAATGAAAGTGCTGTAACTGCATCTTTCATGGTAGCAGAAAATGTTGCTCACTTTCCCAAGCCATTCACAGATGAAGAATTTCTTAGAGTGCATGCAAGATGTAGCAAAGCTCATGATTCCCAACCAAGCATACCTCTGAAAAAATCAGCCTTTTCATGACTACCGTCACTAGAAGAATTGAAGACATTGGTGAAACTGTTGGAGCAACCATTATTTAAAGCAGATGCCTTCCTATACTTTTCACTGGCTTTTGATGAAAGCACTGGTGTGATTGATGCTGCACAATTATCATTTTTTACGTGCTGTAGCAAAAGACTTATCTATTTGTGAAGATGTTGTTGGACTTATTCTTTTCCGTGACACAACCTGTGCTCAGAGTATTGTTGATAAATGTGCTTCACAGTAAATGCCAAATTTATCGCTGTTTAAATTAGTTGGATTCATGACAGATGGTGCATCTATAATTAAATTACTTAGGAAAATGATCCAATGGTGCTCTTGAAGTACTTACAAGAGTCTGATTTCAAACAAGACGTTACCACCTTTGATGCTGGTGTACGATCTACTCGTACTTTGAAATCACGCATTTGCATGTGTTTTTGAGCTATTTTCCTGCCACTTTGCAACTCATAACTTGCCAGACGATTGTGCTAGACCACTATTCAAACGCTTGAAAGATGCAGCAAGTCTTTGAGTTTGCAATAAAATAATTTTTTTTGTTTTGGCTTTCGTTTTTTGTGTCTGTGATGTCATAAGTGAGGTAGGTTTTTGGCGATTTTGACTCAGGTTACCTGCCACAGCGCCAAGTACTAGACGGAAACAGTTCGCTCAAGCTATTATTGGAAACTAGGCTAGAATCCAAGACTTTTGAGCCTTTGATCGACTGTCTAGCATTTCTGGTTCAAAAGTGATGCCCTGAACCCTAGAAAGTCAATCAAAGGCTCAAAAGACTCAGATTCTAGCCTAGTTTCCAATAAAAACATGAGTGAAATATTTCTATCTAGTGGTTTGGGCCCATGGCCAGATAACTTGAGCTGAAATGGCCAAAATTCTACCCCACTTATGACATCACTCACAAAAAAAATGAAACTCAAAACCAAAAAATTTTTTACATTGCAGACTTGAAGACCTGTCACATTTTTTCAGGGTTTAAACAGTTCTCTAGCGTAATCAACAACAACTTGTGGGGTTGCAAAGTGATAGCCTTTCAAGTGGCTCACATATGGGTCTTGAAGGTAAAAACAGCCCAGAGTCAAAGGTGTTAATACTCTTCATTGCTTCATTCACCAAGAATCATGTTGTGCTTAGAATATAAAAATAGCTTATGTGATGGGTGTAATTGTGAAATGTGTCAATGAAATTCTGACAAAAGGATTGAAACATTATCAATTCCAGTCATTCTTGGAAGAAGTGAATGCATAGTAAAAAGACATGATACATCATTCTCAGGTGTTCTGCCTGAGCCAAACAAGGGTTTTGAAGTGTTGTCTTTGTGGAAGAAATAAACATTTCTACTGGAAAAAACCCGACGTTAAAAAACAGAAGCAGTGCAGATGTCTTGATGTTTATATGTGGCCATGCTTGGTTGTTGGTTCTTACTTTTTTGGTTTACAGCACACAACACATGGACATAACCAACTGCTTCTGGATTTACTGAATGTAGTCAATACTTCTCAAGGAAAACTGAAACTCTTTCAGCAGCAATTGTCAACTGGCAGCATGATGCATTGTGAAAGCATTATCTTCATATATAAATAAAACACAAGCAGACTTGGTACTTGACTTTGATAGAACTTTTCAAATTGATTTCAAGATATTATTGGCTGGCAGACAGAAATGAATTTATTTCAAAGACCATTCAGTGTGAATGTAGACAATGTTAATGACACTGATGCTTAGCTAGAACTTCTAGACTTGCAGTCAAACGAAGCTTTGCACAATGCTATCCAAGAAAGTTCATTACTTGATTTTTGTTCTCAAGTCAAGCAAGAGAAGTATCCAGTGGTGTTAAATAACGTAAGAATCTGGATTTGTCAATTTGCAAGTACCTACTGTTGTGAATCAGCCTTTTCAATGATAAAAATAAATCTTGTGAGCTTGTTTAGCAGATGGACATTTAACACTCACTACTGGGTGAATTATCCACAGAAATATCCACAGGTACCAGGTGGTTTTCCTGTAAGTCCTGCAGGTGCCACTGTTTTTGTAGAGCTTTGCAACGCAATTACTAACTAGCCGATTGAGCTAGAGAGCTGTTCAAACCCTCAACAGATTCGTGAAGTCTTCTAGTTTAAATTTAACATTGTTTGGGTTTTTCTGTGGGTGGCATCACAATGGGAACATGTTTTTGCCTTTTGGGCCAAGTTCACATATCCCTGTGTGTCAACCCAACAAGCTATTTTTTGACTCAAGTTTTTTTTTGGAAACTAGGCTATGATCCAAGTCTTTAGAGACCTTGATGATCTTTTAAACGTTTCTGGAGCCAAAATTACAGCTTAACAACCTAGTTTTTGACAAACATAAAAAGTTTCATGAAAAGTATGATTTGCTCTCTCAGGGAAAATTTTGGCCAGCCATAACTCAGCAGCCGATTGAACCAAAGAGCTATTCAAACCTTTTGAAGACTCGGAGAGTCTTGTAGTTTACAATTTAAAAAAATTTGACACTTGTACGTCCGCTAGGAATCGGGGATTCTTGTGAAAAACAACAAGATCACACATGGCTTTGCGCGCGTGTAACTCAGGTGCTGAAAGTGGTAGAGAGCTGTTCAAAAGACGCAGCAAGTCTTCTAGTCTCAAAAAAAATTTTTGGTTGTGGGATGCGGATTTTTTATGAGTGACGTCATAAATGGAAGACTTTTAGGCCATTTTGGCCCATTTCACCTGGCCCTGGGCTCAATTTCACTGAAGTTTTTACTTGAAACTAGGCTGCAATCCGAGTCTTTTGATACTTTAGATGACTTGCTGGGGTTTCGGGTTTAAAAGTTATGTTCTAAACCAGTTTTTTTTAAGGAAAATGTTAGGTACCTGATATGAACCTGTAGGGACCCGATTTCTCTGATTCTAGACCTGAATTTCTTTGATTCTAGAGACCTGATGATGATTTTCTCTGATTCTAAGGACCCGAATCGGGTCCCTAAAACACCTTAAAAAAACCCTGATCTGAACTAAAGTAATAAAAATATTTGACTAATTAGCTGATTAGATTATTAATTAATTTGTTTATTTTAGATCATAACTTTTGAACCAGAAACGCCAGAAAGGCGATCAAAGGCTCAAATTCCGATGAAAACTTCAGCGAAATACTTTGGCCTAGAGGTTGGGCCCTAGGCCAGGTAGTACGAGCCAAAATGACCCAAAAACTACTTGTCTTATGACGTCACTCACAAAAAATGTGCAACCCCCAACCAAAAAAATTTTTTTCGAGTGCAGACTAAAAGACTTGCCGATCTGTTTGAGCCCTTGAACAGCTCTCCAGCGCAATTGGCAAAGGAGCTATGGTGTTGGTAAGGCAACCGATAATTGCTGGTTTTAGGCCGAAACCCACATACGATATATTCGTAGACCAGCTCTCAAAGTGTTAATTTTTTGGGTTTGGGGTTTTCAGTTGCTGATGTTGTGATTTGAGTAGGTTGTATGTTTTTTTCGATGATGTCTTCAGCTGATCCAATAAGCCAATTTCGTGGCTCAGTTTTATTGGGAACTAAGCTATAATATGAGGCTTTAGAGCCCTTGATCAACTTCCTAGCATTTTTGGTGCCAAAGTTATGGCAGAAAAAACAAATTTTTAAGGAATTTTGTATGGGATTAGTGGGGAAATCCCTTATTAATTTGCATTTGTGTGGCCATAATTTTGGAAACAAAAGCCTTAGAAAGGCCATCAAACCTGAAGACTCGTATTGTAGCCTAGTATCCAATTAAAACTCAAGTCAAAAAAACGGCTCATAGCGTTGGCTTCCAGGATCTGATGATGTCATCAAAATGTAAATAAATATGCATAAACATGTTCCCATCATGTTAACATCAACAAAATACCTGACATCCAAAACCTAAATTTTTATTTTTATTGTAAGCTGCAAGACTTTCCCCATCAATAGAGGGTTTGAACAGCTCTCTAGCTCAATCGCCTGATGAGTTAGGGCCTTTGGCCAAAATTGCCAAGGTTACTTTTCGTGAGACTTGAATTTTTCCCCAATTTTTGTTTTTTCAACCATAATTTTGGCTCCAGATATGTTAGCAAGCCAATCAAGTGCTTTAAAGACTGAGATGATAGCCTAGTTTCCAAAAAAACTTGTTTGCAAGCCTGACTAATATTTTCCGACACTTCCACATGCAGCATTTGTATGTGTGGAATGTGTTTGAGCAAATGACAACAGAATTCAGTTACTGGCTAGAATGTTACTGTGAACTAATTCTGGACAACCTAGCCAAGTTTTTGCAGTCCTTTTGTGTTAGCCTTAATGTGGCTAAAGTATTTAATGTTAGCATCAACAACTGAAATTTAGCTTATCACTACATGTTTATCAAATTTTATTGACAGTGGTGATTAGAAGAAAAACTTTAGCAAAAATTCATAGCGCTTAAAGTTGCAGAAAAACAATCCGAACCTATATGCATATTTGTATGTCTTATTCCTAAGCAGTACATTTTGAAAGAAATGCCAACTGTGGCATGAGCGTCAATTATTGTGGTATGGTTTCGCAAATTCAAATTTTCCAGGAATGCTGGTATACAATATCACCTGTGAAAGAGAAAGCTTTGCCATAGTCATTCCACCAGAATTACAAAGAAAATACATGTGGAACATGCCTTTATACTAGTGGTTGTTAACCTTTTTTCTATCATTCCTCCCTTAAGTAATTGTCCTTTGTTTCAAGCCCTTCAAAAGCAAATGTATTTATTGGTAAATTTATATATCAAACTTTCTATGTTGCAGAGCGCATAAGGGTTCATGTCCTCCAGGAAGTTTACTGACTCCCCCTGGTTAAGAACCACTGCTTTATACATATCTGGATATTGTTTGTGAATCTCAATATTGTTTTGCAAAGTTGTCTGTGAAGTTTTAGTATGTTGTTAAACGCTTGTTGTAAACATTTTTACCCTCGTGCTTTCAACCCTTTTGGTACCTGGTTGTGTACCAATACATTTCTAGCCAATTTTTTTCATTTGGGTAGTGGCTGTGACTTTTTTCCCCTAAAATTTCATAAATGTACAAATGTAGACTATGAAGAGAAAAAGCAGATTATGTGATTAAAGTGCTTGTTTGCTCATCAATTACAACATGTCTTGCGCAACTAGTAAATATATGGAAAAATTGCTAAAACGATTGGTTTCCAATGCTGATGGTTATTGTAATAGTAAACAATATTGTAACTTTGTTGTGTGTGTCTATAATGACAAATATCATAACATTGGAAACCTTATATTTGTATCATTTAAATTATTTTGATTTTCTTAGTTGTATCATTTGAAAAATTTGGTTAGAAACATACCAGTTTTATTTCATGTGGGTTAATTTTAGTTTTTAATGCCAACCATTTTATTTAATAGTGGTTTATCCTATGTTTGAAGTTACCACATTTGTTACTGAGTGTTTTTTCTGAAAAAAACATACTGGTCAGTGTTTCAGAGTTCGCTATGCTTATGCCAGTTTTCATAAAACATTATAATTGAAGCCAAAACAAAAACTTAATTTGGTAAATCTGTTATTTCTGTTAAAATGTATGTAAAGTAGGAAATTTCAAGAGAAAAGGATTACAGCCAGTATCAAATAGATGTCACATCCATATTGAAACATAATCTGGCATGTAAATACCAAGGACATAAATATATTATGTTGGCTGATAGAGAAAGTATTAATGTGATTTTGATGTCATAGCAATGTGACTTATTAGCTGAAATTGATTGTTGTCACACTTAATTTTTCATTCAAAAATTAACACCTTTGTAGCTGGCATGATTTCGACCTAAAACAGGCAATTTGCATGTGTCTTTGCAATTCCATAGCTCCTTTGCCAATTGTGCTAGAGAGCTGTTGAAAACCTTAAAAGACCCAGTAAGTCTTTGAGTCTGCAGTGAAAAGAATTTTTTTGGTTTTGGATTTCAGACGTTTTGTGAGTAACGTCATAAATGGAGTAGATTGGGCTTTTTTGGCCCACTTCATCTTGCCCTGGGCCCAAACCGCTAGATGGTATTATTTTGCTCAAGTTTTATTGGATACAAGGCTAAAATCTGAGTTTTTGATACTTTTGATGACTTGCTAAGGTTTCGTATTCAAAAGTTATGACCTACCAACAACAAAATTAATACACTGTAAACCCGATATAACGCGATCCGATATAATGCGGTTTGAGTATAGACCCCAACTGTGATGAGACTGGGCTGTGTTACCGGATGGTGCCTGATCAGACTCTTGCTAGGAAATCGGATGAGAACAGAGCTAAAGGATTCAAGATGATGAAAGACAGAGTGACTTTACTATTTTGTGTCAATCAGACTGGCAATCACAAGGTTAAAAGGTTAAACCCCTTTGCATTGGCAAGTTAAAGTCCACACGGTGCTTCCATCACAAAAACATGCAAAACCTAGCCTTTGACTATCATAACAGCAAGAATGCCTGGATGACAGGTGATATTTTTGAAGAGTGGTTTCAGAAGCTCTTTGTACCTTCCGTTGAAGCACACTTGAGGTGGCTACAGCTGGAGCCCAAAGCACTTTTACTCCTCGACACTTGTCCAGCACATCCACCAGCAGATGTCCTGGTAAGTAGAGATGGAAGAATTAAAGTAAGTTATCTACCTTAAAATACCACATCAATGATCCAACGATTGGATCAAGGCATAATTGCCACTTTTAAAATGCACTACCGAAAAAATCTCATGTTGATCATCGGGCAGGAGTCCAGCCTCACTGAGTGTGTACGAACATTGACCCTCAGCTCAATGTTCGACTTGGCAGAGAAAGCTTGGAATTCAATCACTGCGCAAACAATTCAGAAATGTTGGTACCGAGGGTTAGCAGAGACATTTTCAAGTGAGGGAAACGAATCAGATTGTGATGTTGCATCTAATCAAATTGAGGCTGATACTGATGTAGAGCATTGCGAAGAGTTGTTCAGAAAGATAGGGATTGAAGATAAACATGAATGGTTACATATCGATGATGACTGTCCGACGTATAATTGCCTTACAAACCATGATATTGTGACAGTGTTCTCAATGTTTCTACAAATGAACATGCTACCAATATAGATCATATTGATGATGACCTGCCACCACTTCCACCAAAACTACGTGATGCCACAGCAGCGATCGATACAGCCTTGCAGTGGCTAGTGTGTCAGAATGTGGACAAGATTCATGTCCTCCACTTGAAAGAAATATGAGAGATCGCAAGGACAAAGAATAGACAAGCACTGAAACAGTCAACCCTGGACTCGTTTTTAGTATAAACATCACACTGTCATGGAAATATATGTTCTTGGTCATGACTGTATACCATTTGTTATGTAATAAAATACCTCAGTATAACGCAGTCTGATGTTGTGGATCCCGACATCTGCATTATATAGGGTCTGCAGTGTAATTAATCAACTAATTAGATCAGCGTGGTCCAAACACTGGCACGTGGGCCCGCATGCGGCTCATGGACAGTTTTTGTTCTGCCCGCAACGCTTTCAGTGTGGCGTATATTACACAAAGTCATAAATACATTGTATTAGTCACACAGCCCTTGCAAGTCCCACATCATTGAGTTGCAGTTCAATATGCAACTATCAGGTGGTAACAATATCGTTTTACAGTTTATGACGTTGCAATAGCTAACATCTAGGCTAACGCTGCAGTAGCTTACTCTGTAAGCTTAGCATATGTTCATTTTTTATCTTTGTTGCATATGTTTATGTTCATTTTTTATCTTTGTTGCAAGTGTAGACTTTGTAATTGATTTTCGAGTTAGATTAGATGTGCATTGTGGAAGTAATGAAGTAATATTTAGCCAAGTATAGAAATTATCAATAAGTGAGTGTCAAAAGAGGAGTGTCAGAGGGAAACAAAATAAAATTGCAACTGGGAGGAAACGTATTTCTTCACCAATAACATTGGCAAACCACAGTGTCTTGTGAGGTTGCAAGAAATAACCGTTTCGACTGAGTTTTGATTTAAAGAAGGATTATAGCATCAAACATGAGAAAATAGAATTTGAACAGCTTCTACAGGGCAGGAAATGGGAGTTAGTTTTTACATTGCAAAGCCACTTTGTTGATTTCAGTCACGATCATTAACCAGTCTGTTCTCTGCAGTACAATGAAAACGAGTGTCAAATATGAGGGTTCACAGCATTTTGTAAGTAGAAATCTACGAACAGTAGGTAGCTACTGCAATTCACCAACTTGCAACTGTAACCTATTCCACAAACTTTTATTTATGCTACTCAATGTGTTCCATTATGAACTGAGGAAATCATAGCCATATAATTGGGATACAAAGTTCAAAGTGTAGCCTATACCATACTGAAGTCATCCACTTCCAATATTAGCTTACATATTTTGCACAGAGGTTGAATGACTCTACTATACCAAGTTGTAATAGAAACCTATTAAATCAGTATTGGGGTAATAGTCCTTCAGCCCAATATCTGATGTCTTGTGACCTACCAAATAATCTTCCAGTTTGCTCAACCGATTCAATTTTGCTGATTGTTTTCCTAACTAGGTGTAGTCAGCCTACAGGCAAAACTATGAAGTAAATTAATCCATCATTTTTGCTACATATTGGCTTGAATAGGCTAATCTGTTCCACGGTAGTGGTTTTAGCATCTAACAAGTGCAGAAAAGGTTGCACAAAACTTAATACAAACCACCCAACCTCTTTTCCACTCGAATCCCTTATTATCGGATTCCCAACATACCTCTGCAAGTTGGATTCGCTGAATCGGGTATGGCTGAAAACATGCGCGGTCAAGCAGCTTGGTGAGACACTCACGGTCATGCTTGAGTGATTTATGAGATTCCCAATCCAATGTGAACCCGATAACAGTGCACAATGACACGAAGTCCATCCAAAAATACAAAATATTTAATGAAAATTTAATTCCACAGTGACAAAATGAAAAAATGGCCAAATGTGTTTTTGTGGCAAGCGCACTACAAAAATGGCCAATTTTTTTTAAATTGGCCATGAAATTGCCATTCTGGAAACCCTGTTCCTCTCTTTGCGACCCGCAAACTTTTCCTCAAACCGTAATGTGGCCCTTCATGCTTGCAGTCTTGGACCACCCTGAATTAGATGATTAAATTATTTGATGTTTTTAGATCATAACTTCTGAACCAGAAACACTAGAAAGTTGATCAAAGGCTCAAAAGAATCGGATTCTAGCCTAGTATCCCATGAAAGCTTGAGCGAAATACTTCCGTCTAGTGATTGGGCCCTAGGCCAGGTAGCATGAGCCAAAATGGCCAAAAACCTAACTCATTTATGACGTCACTCACAAAAAAAAACGAAACCCAAAATCAAAGAGTTTCTTTTCAGACTTGCCAAGGCTTTTGAGGATTTGAACAGCTCTCTAGTGCAATCGGCAGAGGAGTTATGCCATTGCTAAGACAAGTGTAAACTGGTTGATTTTAGGCTGATTTCAAAGTACAATATATTCGTATGCTGGGAATAAACGTGTTAAAGTCCTGAAATTTTTTTTGTTGAAGAAATGTTTTTAATAACAACTTACTGTACTGTGTGCTCCAAACAAGGTTAAGTTTCTGTACTGTTGTGTTTTAATTTGAAACTTATTTTCCATAGCATCTAGGACAGTGGTTTTCAACCTGGGAGTTGTGACCCCGTGGGGGCCGTTTGTCATTTTTCTAGGGGTTGTGAGAGTTTCTGATAGAAATATTCATAATTATTTCCAGATTTTGTATATGGAACCACTTTTTGTTGTATCCATAATAATAGGAAAACTTCACAAAAATGATAGCCTACTTTTTCAAATTGTTTTAAATGTGATTATGACCATTACAAAGATTTGAGTGTGATTATGACCATTACAGTACACTTGCGCTTGGCAACACACAACTAACTTTGTCATGTAAGAATGTGCTGTGTTTGTAAATTATATATCCAAATGCGCTAACTTGGGAGTTATTCTAGTGTTCATTGAGTTGTGCTGTGATGTGATTTGTATATGGCACAGGTCTCTCTCACTGATGATGCCATGTGCATGAATTTAATAAATGAGTCTTTGTTCAACATAGTGATATTGTTCATAGTTAAAGGCCACAAAGATGGCGGCAAGTAAATCAGTCACAGTTTATTGACGGGGAAACTAATTTCGCGTTTTCCAACACATCATCAGTCTTGTAAATGTAAGACAAATCTTACAGGCAAAATGTTGGCACTTGAAAACAAGTAAAGACGAAAAAATTTAGTATTGTTGTTGTAACTAGCCACAGTTCAGTGACTGGTTTATGAGGCTCTTGTAAGGTCAGCCTTTTAGCTTCAAAAAAATTTTTAGTAATGTCGTTGTAACTAGTAACAGTTCGTGTGTTTTTCTTGTTTTCAAGTGCCAACATTTCGCCTGTAAAATTTGTCTTACATTTACAGGACTGATGATGCGTTGGAAAACGCGAAACTAGTTTCCTCGTCAATAAACTGTGACTGATTTACTTGCCGCCATCTTTGTGGCCTTTAACTATGAAAAATAGATATGCTTGCAAGTTTTAATCATCGCAGAAGAATGAAAGCAGAAAGCAGGCAGATTCCTCAGAAGCTTGCCGCAAGGCTAAAGTTTGCTTACTGTATAGTGATATTGTATATTACTTTTAGTCATTGTGTTTTTCTATTGTGCAAATACCTTTGCATTTCACATGGCTGAGTGAAAATTTTCAGAAGGGGTTGTTAGTTGAATTGGTTGCAAAATAGGTTGCTGCATGAAAAAGGTTGAAAACCACTAATCTATGATTAATGGCAGAAAAATTGCTTGTTTGTTCGACCTGTGAAAGATCAAATACTGTGCAAGATCCTCTGTAACTGCACCAAGCAAAGTAGTTGATTTTGACTGAAATTGCCTTGAGTTGTAGCATGAATCTATACAATTAAGATCATCAAGAATTTGCAAATTACCACAAAAGTTTTCTTCTGTCCTAACAATTTCATGTTTTGTCTGTGGTTTGAAACTGGCTGTAATGTGAACAACATGCCTTAAGTTTGAATTTGTGTCATTTTGATAACTCTACAATATGTATATTTTTAGGCCCTAGTTGCTCTGCAGACAAATCCAAGTCTTTTAGAAGAAGAACAAGCAAGGAGAATCGAAGAGTATAGAAAAAAGAAACATGAACAAGTAAAGCAATGAAACAAAATGCTTTTCATTTTTGTGTGATGCTGTGACACTTATGTGGAATAGCTCCTCTATGTAGGTCACTTGCGTGTGCCACAAGACTTGACAAATCAATGCATTGCATTGATTTTCAGTGCTTCAATCTAGTTTTTGGTTGTTGTATGCATTTTGTACAATGTTTTACTGCCAACAAAATTTTTATAGGCATTTCTGTCAACCTACCGGGCAAAATTGTTTTTATATTTATATAAATTTAGTGTTAAAGCAGGGGTGCAAAATTTTCTGTGAATGTTAGTAGCACACACATATAAGCTTGCCATACAGCATTCATATGCATAAAGTATAAAATGTAAAAAAAGCATTCGCGTACTTGAAGTTTTTGGTCACATGGTATGAGTGCACAACTGATTTCTGCACCCCTGCGTTCTGTTTTTCTTTCAGTCATAGACGGAAATTATTTGGTAATGACCAAGAAAAGTAAGTCATTTCAGTCAAAATGTTTGAAAATATAGGTTAAAAAATACTGTTACAATGAGTTTTAATACAACTGTGAGACAAATGACCGAAATGTTTTAGTAACCAAAATGTCTCAGCTAAAATGATTGAAATGTCTCAGTGAAAAAAACAACCTGTGTTAAAAATGTCTGTTGCTTTTGACTGGCAAATCATAAACACAGTTGAAAAAAATAGCTGTGAAATAAATTCTTGCTCTTCTACACTCTCTTCACTTGAAATACTTAACACTCTTAGTGTAGTATATACGTTTGCCTGCTTTTGTCTTTAAAATGCAGACTTGGCTATGAAATTTGATCTAATGAATAAGTTGGGTCTTGATGAAGATCCACTTGAAGCAGGCTTTTAAATCTGAATGATGTTGTGGGTGGTGCTAAATATCGTTATTGCTGCTGAAGCTGTATCTTAAATCTTCTATTCAAGGAAGGGAGAATATCACTTTTTTTATTTTGAACTGAGTTCAAATACCACGTACGCTTTGTCAATTATGAAGTCACAATGTTCCAAATCCAAATGCCAGTTAGCATGCAAAAGTTGGATTGAGTATTTTTTAGGTATGGGCAGAATATCATTTACTTAATCCCGAAAGATCAGTGTTGCTGATGTGTAACCGTCTTAAGACAGTTTTTGTAAAGGGATGCTTGGCAAACATTAACAGCATTTTCTAGCTTGCATGTTAGCATATCTCTGCTGTCAACAAAGTGTGATTGGCTGCTGTTTATTAGTTACGTTTTGCAGCTGGCCAGTGAAATGCTGCAAGGCGAGCGATCTCACTTGGCACGATTCGATAAGAATGGATTAAAAGTTGAAGTGTTTAATCCAAAAGATCCGCGTTTTCGCAATCAGTTTCTGCAACATGCAAATACTGATACAAAGGTTTTGGAAGAATGGGAAGTAAAGGTATGGTAGAAGCATGTTTCTTTTTCAAAGGTCTGCAGAACTTTTTTTTCAGCATTAGTTTTCTCCAGCTCATTTACAGGCGAATTGGTGCTGCTGGTGAAGACAGTTGTATCATTCACAAGAGTATGATTTACTGGCTTTTGTAGAAACCCGTCCCGCTTTTGTAAGTCGCATAGTTCGGCCTAATGATAATATTCGAGACCTTTTTCTTGTTGGACAAAAGTTTGATGTATTACCAAGTTCCATGAATAATACTAAAAAAAACTGAGAAAACTAGTTATCAACCATTCTGTGCATATTTACAGGATATGCAAAACGTGGTGAACAAGACGTCATCCGAGGCAATTCCGATGGAAGAAATCCCTGTAGAAGACGACGGTCAAAAAACTGAGGAAACCTTTGAATATAAACCAAAGTATGCTTTCACTAGGGTGACAAAACGTGTGTTTTTTTAAATGCCTGAGCGGCCGAAAGACTTCCCACGCTTGCTGCTGAAGCCCACTTGTCGGTAAATAAATCTCGTGCTCTCAGTGACTGCTTCGTGTAGCAACTTCGTTAAATTTATCAACGAGAAGAGGCTCGGAGTGTTACTGCTGAAAACGGTATGAAGAAACCGCTTGTGATGTATTGCCAAAGAAGTTCTCTGCAATTTGCCGTCTGGATTTGTAGGTGCGAAGTAACCATAAAAGATGCACAGTCCGCGTTGTCACGAGCAACGACAAACCGATGCAAGCAGGAAATAGCGGATGTCGCTTGCAAGCACCAGTCGAAATCTCTTTTTCCGAAGAGCATGCCCAGGTATGAGTGTCAGTTGTCTTTCGCGCCAGCACAGATATCCTGCGCAGGTTCCCTCAGAACTCGAAAAAGCTTAGACAGGACAATGGAAGTCGGGTATTCAAGGTTTTATTGTCTAAATAGCAATATTGATTTCGGTTTCCCGATTTTTACCAAGCCTGACTGATCTACCCCGTCCCTGCTTAATTGCTGAAGGTGAAAGTAGTTCGGTTTTATAAGTGCAGTGCTATTAAAGAACTTCCAAACGCTTGGACTAGATGCGTCGCCGTCACGTTTGTTTAGTCGCATTGTCTTTTTTGGACAAGGTCGCGTCTGTCGCAGATAAAGCGTGAAATCTCCTTTACTATCAAATCATTCGCTACGAACGAAACCACTTGTCTTTGTCAGGTATTGTCCTCATCCTGGAAAATACGTTTTCGAGGCTCCGATGCCGTCATCGTTCGACGAGTCGCTGAAGCCTGTGCGGATATGCTACATACTAGTCGTCCACGGCCGAGCGCTCAGGCAATTCCGGCGGCTCCTTCGACTCATCTACCGCAGCGACCATTACTTCTACATTCATGTCGACAAGCGTTCCAATTACTTGTTCCGGTACTGTGGCGTGCAACGAACAGTCATATCATTGCAGTTCGTCCCTGACGCCAGCGACACCAGTGTTAAATGCCCTTTAGGGGCAGAAATACCATGTTTTGATTTTGTCTTTTTCATGACACCGGAATGCTTCGCCACAAAGTTTCCCCTGACGTTACCATTAAATGCAACACAGGGTAATTTGCTTTAAAGTCTGTGCTCTGTTCTTTATCTTTCTTTGAGAAGCCTAACTAAGTACGCTGTTTCTAAAGTCAAGAAAGATTTTTGGCTTCCACCAAACTTGACTTGTGACAATAAAGTCACTGTCAACAGCTGTGAAGCTGCAGGCTGCATGTTTTTCTTGAATATGTGCTTTTACTTTAGGCAGCAGTAAAGTGATGTTCATTAAAATAGCTTTTTTTCAGCGAGCCATTGCTTTTATCAATTTTCAACACTGAACCACATTATCAAAACAACATTTTTCTTTGAAAAAAGGCTGCCGATTCTCGGTTTTAAGACCGGCGAAAATGACATCTGTTTTCCAACAAACATTTCCGACATTATCGTAAAGCCTGATGATCAACTTTATATAACAGGGAAATAAAAAAAGAAACGAAGAAATACTCGAACGTGGCAGTGGCTCCGTGGAGATTGGCAACAATATGGGGAGGATCGAGCCTGCTGCAAATGCTGCTTCGCGCGCTTACCGACGTACTTAAGCTTTGGTCCGATTGGGATTTCTTCGTCAACCTCAGCGCGCTCGACTTTCCAATCGAAAGCGATGAGAAGCTGGTATGTTTGCGGTTCGCCCTGAACATTGCTGGTTATGCAGCGCAGTGCTTTCAACCGATAACTTGTACCAACGTACCGTCGATCGTTGCTACTGGTGGTGAACCAGCGCGGTCTGAGCTTTTGCTCGCCTTGGGGGTCGAAAAATCGCGTTACTCGTCCACTGGGTGAAAGAATTAAGTCTTTTCTCGTTTTAGGAGTTTTCTTCCAGAGTTGAGGTGGAAGTTGTCAATTTCACTGTAATATCAAATCAATAAACTCCTAACCCTGTTTGACGTAAAACTCGCGCACTCTTTTTTTGGGGTTTGGGGGGTAATTGTTGCTTTTTTGCGTAGGAAAACAGACAGACATTTTTATTTAACATCCGAAAAAATCAGCTATCAGGGGGAGAAGAATGACCGCAAGGTCTGCGAGTCATCCTCCCCCGAAGATAATAACAAAGCCACTAGGAGATAAAAGAGGCTACTGCGTGTTTTTTACTCAATCGTTTGCAAAGCCCAGTGTTATGGAACCAACTGTTTTTGATATTCTGCCTTCCAAACGCGTTGCGCTCGAAACATTTTTCAGAACTTTTTACGTTTTTTGTTAACATCCAGGACCAAAAGGTAGAGAATTCAATCCGCGAAGGAATAAAACTGCAGCAGCTTTTAACTTGTCGCGAGCGTGTGCACGTTTAATGTCGAAGAAGCAGGAAAAAACGTTCAAAACTGCTTGAGTTTATTCAGCGCGCACGAAGAGTTCGCCAGAGCTTCACTGACAGTCTCAAAGTATTTCTTTCGCAGCGACGCTGCCTGTGCAAACACGCCTGAACATTGCTTGTTGTCGAGACGTGTGAAGAGGCTACTGCTGCGCAGTTTAAACTTCTATGCTTAAAAGAGTAATGTGATACCGATCATAGTTACCGTCGTGTAGCTGCTATGTTTGGATAAATCTGTCGCGAATTTGACAATCTCCGTTTATCTCGCTATTTCGATTAAAAGCACGAACATTATTCTTGTCAATTATGACAGTCCGTGCGATGACGCAGTGCGTGCGACCCATTGTCGAGGGTTTGTTGTCTTTGGCGGAGGCCGCTGTAAAAACCACTTTCGCTGCCGTTCAAAAGCGGAAGATGGCGTTTGTTTAAACTCGAGTTGTGCTCCTTTTTGGCAGCGCAGTTGTTACAAGAAACAAATATCCTGAAATTCTGCTTTCAGTTGACACGGCCATGCCAACTTGCGGCAAAAACAAGATCATATGACAACTCTTCCGATGTAAATCCATTAAAAAGCATAGGTTGCGCTGTAGATTTGTTTAAGTTCCACAGTTATTTTCCTGCACCTATCATTTAAGCATTGCGATTGTAATATGTGGCTGTCGGTAGTGATGAGAAAACTGTAACAATAGCATCATATACCAAGTGGCGTACGCAAAATTGCTTTGTCAATTTGTTCTCTGAGTTGTGTATAGTTTGGCGCTAGAATGAGATTCCCGCCCGATGTTAAATTTTTTTTAGCCCACGTTGTGTTGGAGTGATCTCCAAGTCTGGTAGTTTGATTGAAATTGATGTAAGCTTTTAAATTTTTGATTGTTAATCTAAAAACTTAGGTTTTAGCGAATTGTCGAAACTGGTATTTAATCTCAATAGATGAGTCATATTTTTCTGTATAATTTGGAAACTTTCCTTGTTTTTTAATATTGAGACTGCGTACTAACAACTACTTAAGTTTTTTTTCTGTAGCCGACTGCTTTTTACTGTGTTTTAAGTATATATATATATATTTGGTCACAGTCACTCATGTAAGTTACGCTGAATTGCCTTTGACAGTGATAAAACGTACCTATTTTCAAGTGACAGTACTCATGTTCGTCAACTGGTAAATGCACATTTTTGTTGACTTGCAGGTAAAGTTTTTAGCAACCTACCGAGATAAAAACTTCATGAAATCGCACGGAAGAGAAGATGAGAAGTTCATCAGGAAGCAGGTGAATAAAACTGGCTGGAAGCCTGGCTTTGGCCAGTTGTGCTCGCGCCGCTGCTGTGCACCAGGCCTGGCCTGTCAGATGATTGATTGACCGCAGTCTGGCGGCACAGCCCCTCGCTGCTAAGCTCTTGTTGAATCGTCAACGGCGGAACGGGTCTGGTCGGTTTCAGATCACTTTCTTTCCGAGTCCCGACATTCAGAAACTTGAGCGCGCGCAGCTGAAACGAGGAAGTTCATGTTATTTTAACTGACGTCGACGACGTAACCGCGCTTCATTTCATGGCATGCCAAGCGTTGATTGCTGTGCTGCGTCGCACCAAGGCCACCTGGAGAGTTATCTAGGAGGCGTTGGTCAAACGGTGTTGGCGACCAGCAAGAAATGCCTCAATCCGCCTGAATGTTGGTACCCGCACTGCACTTGCGAAATGGGTGCGAATGCGAGCATACGTACGTGAGCGCTGCGGCGCAAACACTACTTGCATTTAAAACGTTGCTGTTCGCTCATTCGCCGCCGTTGAATGAATTCGTTTGTGCTGGCAGGTGCTCTCTGATTGGTCGTTTGTGCTGTTAAGTGCTTGCTGATTGGTCGTTTGTGCTTGTTTGAAGTGTGGCAGCAGCCAGGTGTGTAATATTTCAGTTTTACGAGAAGACAACGAACATTTCATTTTTTACCGCAAGTTCCCCGGGAAACCGCTGATGGTGCGTACTACTCCTCCTGCGGGCCGGGAATGCTTGTTTAAAAACGTCTGCCGTATATGCGTTAAGTCTCGTGTGTCGCTGTCCAAACTACGAGTATGCTTCAACTGCACTGTTCCTTTGCAGGGTTTGAATCGCGTCTTCGTGGAATGCGATCAGCATATGTGGAGGTTGGGAGAAAGGGATCTTCCGGAAGGTGTGATCGTTTTATCTGTCGAAATATTTCTAATCTCTGTGTCTGAGGTGTGAGCCATGGTGAACTGGTGATGTTAAAAAATTGAGTTCCGTTGCTGCCAGTACACAAGAGCTCGCATGAACTCGCGCTTAGTGGCTTAATTGCCGGGTTGCACGGTTGTTAAAAAGAATGCATTGAAATTCGCTTTTTTATTTTGTATACTAACATGAATACAAAAAGTATTTTGTTGCAATTTGTGAGGTATTGCATTCCTTAGCATATATAAGATGGAGTATTTAAAAGCTTGATGAGTACAGTATATCTGATTTTCTCTTTTTGAAATTAACGTTTAGTTTGCTCAATTTTTGTATGATATTTATATTCAGCGATTATGGGCTTAGCTTGATGCTTCATTACAGCTAAGTTAACATTTAAAAAACAAGGTTTTCCTGATTTGCAGAAACCGTAACGTTGTGTATGACGCATCAAACCAGGTTTATCCTTGAAAAAAGGTGTGTGAATTGCTGAGACCATCCTAAGACTAGACATGTTTCAAAATTTCAATGGTTGATATCCGAGCTTTGCTACTACAGACGAATCCGGTTAATCGCGTAGCCAATTTGCCAAGCTTTTTTATACGTTTAACCGGAATATGCGATTATCCGTATCAAACAAATATCCACAAGTTTACCGCCCTACTCGACTTCTGTCCACATGCATGGTACCTGACACCGTTGGTATGTTATAGCTTGACACTGAGCGCAGAGATTTCAAGAACTGTGGGATACAAAAGTGCTTATAGATGTTCTGAAAATCCCTTGCTCCTAATACAGTGTTTTAAATTCTGAAATCCTTCAACGTTTAGCAAACCAGCGGTCATCAGTTGA
>Ga0210059_1003350_pt1 | contig 25578 bp, 17 predicted proteins | sample Ectturendosymbi2_FD_188042 | JGI IMG/M metagenome (GOLD analysis project Ga0210059, IMG submission 188042) | Ecteinascidia turbinata endosymbiont from Florida, USA - Sample 2 (SPAdes) (version 2) | ecosystem: Host-associated > Tunicates > Ascidians > Unclassified | place: Key West, Florida... | reverse complement strand
GTGAGTAATTACTGCGCTCTGACCGAAGTGTTCTTGCTGCCTCGTATTCAGTTATGTTCTCTGCATCGTTTGCGCTGGCTGCTTCTGTCGTACGACTATTGTCATGACTACTTTCTGGTCTCTAGTATGTTGAAACTCAGTTCTTTAAAGCCTAGTAAATATACTCGCTGGATACTCGCATCAATAGGCCGTCTTGTCACATTGTTTTATGAATTGAACCACCATGAACACAGATTGTGCTGCAGACCAGATTTTATACCACCAAGTATTTACGTTCTGGTAAAAATCACTTATTTTGTGAACGTCAAAATCATTGTGTTCATAAAGCAGGTCAGAAAACGTCTTACCCAACTAAACTACTGAAGCTTTTTGGTGTAAAGTTCTCAAACTTATGGCAATTTGTGAGCAGGTTGTCAGCCACTGTCATAATCCTACAAGATATAATTGCAATAATTTTATGCATTATCCTAAGTTCAAGGAACATTATATTTAAATTTTCAAAATAACATTTTGCTATTTCAATTAGACCCAAATATTTTATCACAACTGTCTTGACCAGCCATCAAACAAATCAAGGAAATGGTACTGCAAGGCTAATGAAAGAACATTTTGACAATACATGGAACATTACAGTTTTAGATGGTCTACACTTATCAGAATGAGACTTTACCATCTTCTGATCAGGATACCCTAAACAGCATTACACCAACATATGAAAAGTCTTTCTTTTGAGACATTTTTCTAGTTTGCAACTTCAAACAGTGTACACCTATAAAAATAAACAAAGATTTTCCAATGTTCCAATAATTGTTTGCTTTCTGCATTTGCTATACCCTGGATTAAGGTTTTTAGGTGCACTCAAAATAAAGCTATCTAAACCCGGAGGTAATGATTAATGACAGTCTGATCCCTACCTAGGACTAAATTTTTCTTCTCGCACAAAAGTTTTGCAGCCATTGATGCTAACCAGGGGTGATTCCAGGTAAACAACATCACTTGTGTTCATCATGCTATTTATATTGACTGAATGCAACGGTTCGAGGCTTGCATCACTTCTTCTGTTGTATACACACAGTTGACAGGTGGTAGGATTATGCGGCTGGATGTAACAGAAAGAATTGCAAAGATATTCAATCAGATTGTGGTTGGTGGTGTTGGTGATTATGCACAGAGGGGCCAGCATGGTACAGTGATTGAGGATGTGACCAGTAGATTGGATGTCTCCACACATGCTCTTTTTGTTATCAGCCAATCTCATTCTGTAGAGATTTGCATTAAACCAGTCCAGTGTGCAAATGGTTAAGTTGGACCCTGCTTTATGCAGTGTGTTGCATCCTGGTAGAGAGTTTGTTAAACTAGAGATATATGGCTTCAATGAATCTGGTACTGGAGGTGGGGAATAGTCTTGGTTTGTGAGGTTCTCCACGAACGATCTTAAGGGGCATCTCAAGCAAAGTCTGTTGGGAGTGCACCGTAATTTCCATTTACTCTCATTTAGTTGGAACTATTGTTGCTCTGTGACGTTTAGTTACGTAACAATGAATTAGAAGTTCTCATGAGAACTCATTCATTGTTGCATAATGTACATCACAGAGCAATGATAATGTCACTCAGTCCTCTGCGTACTAGGCTCATTCACAGTAGTCCAAGTTACTGGGCAATTGAAATTATTCTCAATTGGGAACTGTCCATTGGATTGGAATTCAAAGCTAATATTCTTGGCAAATCCACTGCTTCAAAAAAACATTCAATCTAAAATAAAAACAATCAATCGATCTAATACAAATCATGTTTTAAAAATACTTAATTGTAGAGAGCAGCTTGGGTTCTAACAGATGAACCTGAGTAAAGCGTGAGCAAACGAAGCCAAGAGAACACTTACTCTTAAGGATATTTTTTTATTCAGGTCACCTGCAACATGAACACGGAAGGCCAGACATGGAACAAAAATATATAAACAGTTACAAAAAGGCCCAATGAAAAGAGCCAGAGTTTACTACCTTAATGAGTGAAGTGGGTGGTGGCACAAATATAAAAAACAAGCAAGCTCACATTCTACAATATAAATCATAATCAAAGACTTGGGCTGAGCCCAAGGAGCCCGAGTCAACACTGATACTAACACAGTCATAGCAAAAACCTGCCTTGTTACTAGCAGGGTTGCAGAGTCAGAGTCATAAGGAGTTGGTTTCCTAAGAACACTAGGAGTTGGCGTTGGAATTTTTTGTCTGAATCTGGAAGCCCAGTTGGGAATTATTTTTTACATCACGCTCTTAAGTTAGGAATCCTCGGAACAGGACTTTTTGGTCTGGCCATTTTAGTGTGAGTTGTTTTGGTATGAGCCGTTTCGATCTGGGACGTTTCAGTCTGGGGACATTTCTGTACATACACAACTGATTGCATTTGTTTATTTAAATGATTATATAGGCTGGCGAATACCAACTCCTTTTTGAGGAATCATGATTGCGGTTACATCTGAATTGTAATTATGGGTTTGAAGTATTTGTATTTGATTGAAAATGTCGATAATGATTTAATTTGCTTGCCGATGATAACCAAAATCATATGTTCATGCTTATTAACTGTTGGATCTTGGATCATGTTTGTAGTTTTTTAAAATAAAACCTTTCGTTGATTTAAGTACATCTGCATTAAAATGTGAACATAAGGTTTCTGCAAGATTTCATAGCCTGACCAAAATGTCTCTAGACTGGAACGACCAAGACCGAAAAATCCTGTGAACGAAACGGCTCAGACCGAAAAGCCACATACCCAGGAGTCCTAACTTGTGCCAGATGAAATTGCACTATTTATTTTGAAACTTTTATTGAAGCAGAAGATTGATGCTGTGCACCATGATTTCCATTGATTGCTAATTGCTACGAAATTGTTGACAGCCAAACTTCATTCATGTTACGTTATGTTAAGGAGTCAGAGTCGTAAATTTTGGAAAGGTTGGAGTCAGTATGGAAAAATTTCTGAATCTTCAAATCCAAAAATCAAGGTTTTTCGAATATTTAGATTCAAAATACATTGGATTAAATAAATGTGAAAAATTGCAAATGCGGCAAAACAAATGGTTTCAATAAGTTTTGAACTCACAATAAACTTTGCAGTGGCACTCTGCGTTCCTTAACACCTTCAAAGCTGATATGTTAATCAGCCTAAAACAAGCAGTTTGCACATGTTTTTGCGATGGCACAATTCTTCCACTGGTTGCGCTAAAGAGCTGTTCAAATCCTAAAAAGACTTAACTAGTCTTCGAGTCTGTCAATAAAAAAAAATTTTTTTGGTCTTGGAGTGACATCACAAGTAGAGTAGTGTTAGGCCTTTTTGGCCCACTTGATCTGGCCCTAGACCCAAACTGCTAGATGGTAGTATTTCGCTCAAGCTTTTTTTGGAAACTAGGCTAAAATCCGATTCTTTTGATACTTTAGATTACATCTGGGGTTTCGGGTTCAAAAGTTATGACCTAAAATTAACAAAATAAGTAATTAATCCACTAATTAGATATTCATTATTTGTTGTTTTTAAGTCATAACATTTGAACCAGAAATGCTAGAAAGTCGATCAAGGGCTCAAAAGACTTGGATTCTAGTCTAGTTTCCAATGAAAACTTGAGTGAAACACTTCTGTCGAGCAGTTGGGTCCTAGGTCAGGTAACATGAGCCAAACTGGCCAAAAGCCTACCTCACTTATGATGCCACTCACACAAAACCTGAAACCCAAAAAATCTAGTTTCATTTCAGACTCGAAGACTTGCCGAGTATTTTGAGGGTTTGAACAGTGCTCTAACGCAATCAGCGAAGGAGTTATGCCATTGCTAAGACATGCGAAAACTGCTTGATTTTTGGCTAATTTCAAAGTACGATGTATTCATGCACCGGCAGCAAACATGTTAAAAGAAACACTCAACAAGCTCAAAGCACATCGTAATGATGTAACAAAATAAATAACAGGTAGTGTGATTGCTGATTGGTGTTCTAAAACTCTGCGTGATTTTTCAAAACCTCTGTGCGATTGCAGTTTTTTGTCAAACATCCTGTGCTAGGCCTAGGCTACAACATTTTTTTCAAATAAATCCAGTTAATCGCATAGTCGATCTGCCAAGCTTTTTATGGGTTTAACCAGAATATTCGATTATCAGACAGACATCTGCAAGTTTACCACTTTGCTCTATTTCTGTCCACATGCTTGCTGAGTTGCTATCGACACTGGTGATATCTGGTAGCTTGACGCCGAACACAGAGATTTCTAAAACTGTTGGATATAAAAGTGCTTCTAGATGTTCTAAAAATCCCTTTGTCCTGCTATCTTAAATTGTGGAATCCTGCATAGTTTAACAAACCAATGGTCATCAATTGAAAAGCAAATGCCAAATGTGGAGCTGTATATTGCATGATATCTTTAACCTGCGCACTGTGTGTGTGATGTAATAATCGTCTGTATGAGTTGTGGCACGTTTCCCACACTTGGGGGCATGATTCTTCTGCTTGCTTACAACTGTGTAATGCAGTTGTTAACACATTTATGTTGCAAAGCTTTATGTATTTTTCATTGAGACTAGGCAGTGAAGAACACAACTTAAGTGGATTACTGACACTAGAACTTAATTGTTCTGTAAGACCAATTAGTAAAGCTGCCGACTAATCAGTTGAATCTACAAATTGGCTGTTTGAGGTTGAACCTGCGGTGTTGATTTTAGCATCCGGGCACAATGTGGTAATTTCATTTTCTGGCCATCCCCACAGGGAGACAGTTGAATTTCTGGCACCACAGCTATCATTTGAGCAGTGCACTTTACCTTTCTTTGAAGTGAAATATACGATTAAATGCTACTAATCTACGAATGAAAACAACATTTATATGCGAATACCCAATTCATGCGATTGACCAGACATCTGCTTCATGTGCGAATGGCTTTGGTTTGGGATTCCAGAATCCTAGCGAAAAAGCGGTTTAGTCAATACACAATTAACCTGAGTCATCTTTGTAAGGTGCGATCAGTTGTTGCATAACACAATAATACTCGGACTTGAGTCTAGTTTCCAATGAAAACTTCAGTGAAACACTTTGGCCTAGTGTTTGGGCCCTAGGCCAGGCAACATGAGCCAAAATGACCCTAAAACTACTTCACTTATGACGTCAGTCACAAACGATCCGCATCCCCCAACCAAAAAAATTTTTTCGAGTGCAACCAAAAACTGCTGTTTTTTAGGCCGAAATCGAAGTACGAATATACCGTAGACCGGTAGCCAACGAGTTAATATAAAATCAATTTCACGTAATACGCATCGTCAGTCCTACATCCTTATTCCAACATCCCTAGTTTTGAGAAAGGATGTTGGACTGACAATGGATAGTGTTATAAGAAATTGATTTCCTATTAAAAAATTTGCTGATTGATTCAAACTCTTCGCCTGTGTAGACTGGAGACTAGTTACTTGAATGCAGATGTGCAAAAAAAAGCTTACAGCAAACTTAGAGCTTTCAATAGTAATCTATCCTGGTTAAACAAATGACTGCACTCACAAGCTATGGTTAATTTAGAATAAATTGTTACACTCCTTGATTTGGCATGCTTTAACAGCTGTGTTAGGTTCATTCAAGTTAACACTTGGAGAGTCGGCGTACTATATATTCCACACCCAGATTTCGGCCTAAAACCAGCAGTTTTTGGTTGCCTTACCAATGCCATAGCTCCTCCGCCGATTGCGCTAGAGAGCTGTTGAAGGGCTCAAACGGATTGGCCAGTCTTCTGGTCTGCACTCGAAAAAAAATTGTGGTTGGGGATTGCGGATTTTTTGTGAGTGACGTCATAAGTAAAGTAGTTTTAGGGTCATGTTGGCTCATGTTATCTGGCCTAGGGCCTAACCGTTAGGCCACAGTATTTTTCTGAAGATTTCATTGGAAACTAGGCTCAAGTCCAAGTCTTTTCAGCCTTTGATCGACTTTCTAGCGTTTCTGGGTCAAATACACAAATTAATTAATTATCTAATTAGTAAAATATTTTTATTACTTTAGATCATAACTTTTGAACCTGAAACCCCAGCAGGTTATCCAAAGTATCAAAAGACTCAGATTGTAGCCTAGTTTCCAGTAAAAACTTCAACAAAATACCACCATCTAACGATTTAGGCCCAGGGCCAGGTGAAGTGGGCCAAGGTGGCCTAAAAGTCCTCCACTTATGACATCACTCACAAAAAATCTGCACCCCCAATAAAAAAATTTTTTTCGAGTGCAAGCTACAAGACTTGCTGTGTCTTTTGAGACTTTGACTGAGTCGGTAACGTTTACTGGACCAGAGAAATTCCCACGCAAAGCCACGTGCGTTTCGGTGTTTTTTTCTCGGAAATCCCCAAAAGCGACCAGACACCAAAGTGTTAAGTGACACCCTAGATCAGTGCTCCGCAACCTTTTTTCACTCGCAGAACACTTAATAACTTTCAAAATTTTGCAGTACACCTCAAGCACTAATGTAAACAATATATTCCATGATTTATTTTGAGTTATTTACACTTGGTTCAATAAGAACAATCGCTGTGCATTACGCTCTGTATCTAAAAGAGCAACTCAATGTTCTCCATCAACTTCTTTCAAGCATGGCTCGTTTATCATATTTGATCAATAACAAAGATGAGAAACTTGGTTCACACAAGTTACCTTTGTTTCACAGAATGAAGAATTTCAATAATTCACCTATATACCTCTTCAATACAAATCCAAATCTTATCAAGTGGAACATCACCGAATTTTGATCTCCAGTTCTGTTATTTCTCAGTTCATGATGTTTTTTCTGACAGGTAAGGATAATTCTTGCGTTGACATTTCAGCATTAGCAGAAAAAGGATTCCAGATTCAGCCATATTGTTCTGTATTAATTGTGAAAAAGCTAAGTGTTCTTGGGCCAAATCCAACATAAAATCTGTCAACAGTTCTATATTGATTGCTTCTTGGAAAAACCCCATGCTCATAAATATGAAATCGCAGTGATTGATGTTCTGATCCCATTTCTTCACATAGCAACGTAAAAATAATGAATTCAAGGCTCTTGCTTTAACAAAGTTGACAATGTGGATACAATCATTCATTGTTTTTGACAATTCCTTTGGTAAAACTTTGATCATCAAGGCTTCCCTCAGGCCCCACATTGTGTTGTGCCCAAAAAAATTGTTTTAAAACAAAAACAAATTTTTTGGCCCCAAAAACCTTAAACCCAGACTACGGGTCTGGCTTCCCTACATAACAGCACTGCATAATTTGAATGGCTGGATTTTGACATTTTGTTAACGCAGCAAAGCTTCCACCTTCACCCATCATTATTGTTTCACGCCAGGCCTACCATATGGTTATGAAAACTTCAATTCTCATGTCATAAAAACAACGTTGATGCACAGTGGATGTTCTAAAAACAACATTAATGCACAGGTTTAGCTAGGGCTTGAGTTCGTGAACAGTAAAGTTGATATTATCTGATAAAATCATTCCGTGGCACACCAAGCATCATCTTGCTGCACACTGGTGTGCCGCAGCATGCCAGTTGTGGAGCAAGGCCCTAGATCATCCATGGGCAAACTATTAAGCCAAAAGTGATGTTTCTTGAGGGTTTCCTGAAAATGAACTTGTACACAAAAACATAATCAGTCAAAAAGCAATGCCGTATATTATCCATTCGATTGTCTCATCATCCAGAGCCGTCAGGCCATGCAGTCCATGAGGAGGTCGATGGATTGGACATGATCGACAGTTTGTTCTTCTGCGCCACACTCACAGGTTGCAGAGGAGGCCATATCCCATTTGCACAAGCAGGAGTGGAAATGTCCAACACCAGTGCGGACTGCGGAGGCAGTTAAGCCAGACCCGGGCTGTTCTTGGGAGGGTCATTTGAAGGGAGTGGGTGCCAGTGTCATAACCAAGTACAGAAAGCATTAAAAGAAGCGAACATCAATAATGATCACACACTACTACGATTGAAAACATATTATGCTTATATTTATACACAAAAAGTACCTTTGACATTGCTCACTACTAGGCTTATATGTAAGTTACATAAAAACTTCGCATGATAAACTGAATGCTTCCTTTGAAAACCACTGGGAAATCTGGCACCAAACAGACGTGCAGATAACTATATCTGTGAAGCTATTTGAGAATTAAGAAAAAAACTTAATTTCCAACACTATGGCAAGGCTTGTGTTGTGTGTTGTTTCTTATGTGTCCTGCAAAAGGATAGAGTTGCTTTGTAGCAAGGGTGCCCAAAGTGCGGCCCATAATTTATATGCTTATTATATTGCATATGATGAAGAAAACTTGCAAGATATTTCCTAGATTTTTGACTTTTTGTAGTGCAACTAACCCAAAGATAGCGGGTTTCCACACCTTGTAAGCCCTACAGGCCTCTTTTTAGCCTACAAGTCAAAATTTATCGCTTCAAATACTTCAGCACAAACATCAAAAAAATGTGACCTAGAATCGATTTTTTATAATGATTGAACAACACAAACAAGCCTACATGCTGGACATGTAGTTTGTAATCGTTCTGTTACACGATAATCATTTATTATTTCTTAAGGCAGTGTGCATTACATGTACCAGTATGGCTGGTAGGTGACACCATTTGTTTTGTTAAATTTACTGGTAGTGCTTTTAAGGCATTTCTTCTTCAAATAAAGTCATATATTAACATTAGTGGAGCGCAGGCTCCACTAATGCAGCTTGCAGTTTCCTATTTCCAAATGATTTGGGGAACCAATTGATTAAGAAAAGGTATATTCAAGATGAGGGCTGTATATATTAGACATATGTATGAACTAAGAGTTCCATTGTGGTGTTATAACCAAAGAAATTTTTGTGATTGTTTACTCTACATTATACAATCTTAATGCTAAAGCCAAAATTTATGGACAGAAGTTACTATATACTAGAGCTACTCAATTATTTTAGGAAAGGGTCCATTTGCCAACATCAAATATTTTTCGAGGTCCGGTTACTCCCATAAAATCATGCAAATGTGATATGCCTTGGATTGTTATAACAAGAACACAACATGACAATATAATAGTACTGCATATCAGGGGCGTAACGAGGAGGTGCAATTCTCCCGGCGCCGAATCACTGCTGGGTCGCCGAAAAGTCCAAAAATGTCACAAGCACTTTCTTCAATACAGTACATTTGCTTCCGAAAGAGCTCAGGTTCAAACATGGGGGCATCAAACTTGCTTTATGCACCGGGTGCCATCTAACCTCATTACGCCCCTGTACATATTTGTATACAAATCTGGTAAACAGATATAGATATTAACATATGTTGTCAGCATTGTTTATTCATCTGCTGGTGGGAGTAATAGCATCTTCTGCTTTTGGGCAGTTACTTACATTTTTGTTTTAAGGTAGTGATTGCGAGTAGAAGGTAGTGGTAAATTTTTTACTCGTCATTCAGATACGAAACTTGTTCTTTATGAATTTTTTTTCTAAAGTGTGGACTGCCAGCAGTCAGTGGCATAACTAGAGGTTTGAGCCAGGAAGGAAAACACAGCTGAAAGGGGTCCATTAGCCACAGTAGGGGAGTCACTACCAACACTCAGAAAAAGAATTAAAATATGATAGTGAATCCAGATGCGGATAGCTATACTAAAACACTAATTCACTGAAAAATACTCCAAAAAAAAACAACAAAAGAATAGCCTACTAAAACCGAATTATAAGCTAAGTGGGGTCCCGAGCTTTACATTTAGCTTGCAGAAGGGGAAAATTCGCATTTCTTGTAGCATCAGGCAGACCTGGACACAGCGAGAGTTTCTAGTAACAATTTGCGAGGAGTGGAAAAAATTTAGAGATATTTTCTTTTGACACGAAGTTTTCAGGCATGCAATCAAAAAATATTTATTTCACTGCTGCATTCTACTAGAATTATATTTCTTCTATTCAAGATGAATTTTGGCTACGTCCACACCCAGTGGTGTCAAGCTGCCGAAGCTCCGCTCAGCCACCTTCATCAGTGAATGATAATTGTTCCTTACAAATGTAAGTGAAAATACTCAGCAAAGCTCCGGTACCTGTAAAATTTCCGCTACATCTTTGGTCCACACATGTGCACGCGTCTTTTGCTTCAGTTGAAAATTCTGTAATGTCTGGCACTGAAAAGTGTTTTGAGGAAACAGCAGCAACTGTTTTAGAAACAAAGTCACCAAACTGTTTGCCAATGTTGGTGATCAACTTTTCTACAAATGGAAAATATCTGGAATCTTCTTGCTTGTACTTTCCCCAAAATGACTCGGAAAATGAGTATCGCAAGTTTGTTTTCAATGACATCTTTGAAAATAGCATACTTATTCTGAAAAGGCCGAATAGTAGTGATCAAATCAAGAGTAGTATGTTTTACTCCTTGTAGTTTTACATTCAAGACGTTGAAGTGTTACACTGTGTCAACCAAAAATCCAACTGCTTCCTTTATCATTTCTTGAAAATGCTGAAAATACCTCAGGTTTTCTTCACATATTGTTGACTTCCTGCGAAAAAACAAAATTCCATTCCTAAAGGACTAATATCTGTAAAACTCTTCCCTTACTTAACTATCTTTCATGATTGTGCATAGTAGTAAATTTGTATAATTGCGTTGTTTTGGACAAGGAAGGTTTCATTGCTATTTTCTAGCTCTGAATCCAATATTTTCACCAGGATAAACCTTGTAGTGACAAGCTTTTGTTAAACAATTACGACGAACAATTAGTTACAACCAGGTAAAGACAACAAGCCCAGCTCAGGTGTGCGCTGCAATAGAGCTGAACAACAGCTTGAGCTTGATTGACAATTACTCATGTAGTTGGCTAGGAGTTGCTTTAGAAGTATGGCCAAAAGCTCAAGGTTTTGGGATGAAAACTTTTGGGTATAGAATAAGCCTTTGAGAGGCTGACGAGGTTTGGCTGTCAACATCCAAAGGTGCGGATTCGGACCGCGGTCCGTCATTTGAGTAGCCCTGCTATATACTGTGGCTTGCCAAGAATTTCGAATAACGAAATACGGTCCATGCTTAGAAAACTTTGGGCACCCCTGCTCTTTATAGTATTGATCACAGTGACTATCTAACCACATAAAAGTACAAGTTGTGACCAAGAGTCATATAGGCAAACAAAGACTTTCACATGGCTTTATATTTTACAAGGGTAGCCAAACTTCTTGACACGAGGGCCGAATTCATTACTGCCGGGCCACTGGAGGGCCAGCTCCAGTGCGATTTAGGTAATCACAATCTGTGCAAAAATAGTTTGTTAAAATTTATTGTAGTACAATGATAACAATAATAATAAATTCACAACATTCTGTTTCCACTTTTATTTAATAGAAATTTTATACATCACTAAGATAAATGCAACTGTCCACAGTTTTGAACAAGCCTTTTAAAGTATATCTGAAGTAAAACTTATAGTTGAAACTTTCATAATTGCTTGTAAGTTTGCATCTGACAAAAATGCACAAAGTATTTGGCTGGCCAGATTAAACTAGTTGGCAGGTCGGATGTGGCCCATGGGCCATAGTTTGGCCACCCCTGGTTTACAAAGACTTTTTGCAAACTTTACATTCAGGCAAGTAAAGACAAAATAATAAATCTTTGTGCTTTTAACCAATATGATATGGACCTTGTGTCTGAGATTAACACGCAGGTAAAATTAAAAATAAATACAGAGCAGTCTGTTTTAAAATACAATTTACAAACATTAGTGCAAATGTCTGATATAATGCGATCTGCATTGTATATAACCTTCAACAAAAATGTGAAAATGAGTTAACAGCTGTACTTATTCAAGCTAGGAACAAGGTTTATTACCTGATCTGTACAGTTAATCCCAGAATATACACATGCATAATGCATAGGCTGGGTTGCCTGTAAAAGGTGGAGCTCCATAAATAGCAGAGCTTGGTTGCAGAGGTTTGATGATGTAACCAGAGTGGATAAAAGTTGCCTTGCAAAATCAAAAAAAGGAAAAAGGTTAAGGAAAAATGCTGTATCATTGCAGCGTAATATGCATTTCCCCCAAACATGGAATACATGGAAGTTCGTGATGTTTCAAAATTTTATACATTCACAACTGTTGAAACCTATTTTTTGTCACATAACCGTTGTGAAACTCAGATAACCAAAAATTATAAAACTTCAAAATAGACATTTTTTACCGTAGTGTAACATCACCTTTTGCAGTAAAATTATTTCTGCTACTGTTTACTTCTCATTGCTCAACGAAAAATATCGGGTTTTAACGACTCCGGTTATGTCATCAAACCTCCGCAACCAAGCTCTGCTATTTACGGAGCTCCGCCTTTTACAGGCAACCCATAGGCTGTGTTTTAATCACTACTGGAAAGCAGAAAGTGTATAATTATTGGTAGTGTCTAGTTTACCGCCAATATTCTGGCGGAAACAGATCGGCTGGAGCTATTGTGCCGCCAGTCGAACATTTGGTCTCATGGCATGACGCAATTCGAATAAAAAGGTCAGTTTGTCACGCAATTCGCGTGCTGCTCATATCATAGTGGTTATACTTCAAGTCTGGTATGCCATTGCTTTTCGGTTCGACTCACACCTTGGCAACTTCCCTCTTCTTTTTTTTACTTTTTTCAAAACTTTTCCTTTAGGTGTTAGGTTTAGGCTTCAGTTAGCGTTCAGGTTAGCATTAGTGTTAGGGTTTGGTGTTAGGCCAGAGGTGATGAACATGCGACCCGCAAAAGAATTTCGTGTGGCCCGCGAAGCATTACTTTCGTTTGTTGTTTGTTTCTGTTGATGAACAATATTTTTGCATTTTTAACAGGTTTCATAGTATGACTAAATAGTTGTGCGGCCCAGTTACTCAGTGGTAACTGACAAAGTGGCCCATGGTAGCAAATAGGTTTGTCACCCCTGCGTTAGGCTTAGCATTAGGGTTAAGGGTTAGCGTTAAGGTTTAAGCTTAGCAGTTAGGGTTAGCTTTAGGGTTTATCTTTTGTGTTTACTTCATTTCTGCCAAGCCTGTTGCTGCTGGCATCTTGGCGGCAATATAGACACTGCCATAATTATTTTGTTATTAATAATGCTATTCTAGTTACAGAACTGGATGGACACACAATGACACATTGTTTTCTGGAACAAGCAAAAGAATAAGTACCCTGTAAAAGGTAGAGCTCCATGAAGAGCGGAGGTTGGTTGTGGAGGTTTGATGACGTAACTGGAGTCGCTAAAACTGATATTTTGCATTGAGCAATGAGCTAAACGGTAGTAAAAATAATTTTTTTGCAAAAGGTGATATTACATCATGGTAAAAGAAGTATATTCTGAAATTTGATAATTTTTGCTTATCTGTGTTTCACAACAATTCAGGGACAAAAAAATAGGTTTAAACAGTTTTGAATGTATAAAATTTTTAAACATCACAAACATCCATGTATTAGATATTTGGGGGAAGCGCATATTTATTTGGAATAACAAGATATTTTTCCTTTGCTTTTTTTCTGTTGATTCCTTTTGCAACGCAACTTTTTTCCACTCCGGTTACATCATCAAACCTCCGCAACCAAGCTCCGCTATTTACGGAGCTCCACCTTTTACAGGCAACCAAAGAATATGGTAGCAAGAAAAAACAGAGCATATCGTAGCAATAATGTTTTATGCAAAAGAACCTTTAAAACATCTAATGCAACTGTACGGTTCCATTGTTCAGATGCTCTTTCTCATCTTTTTCTGGCTAGACAAGCAGCAAACACTCATCAGCGAAAAGAGAAACATGACATCTGAATAGGGTTCCCACACATTTTCAAACATGATTTTCCATACTTTTCAAAACTATATTAAATGACTTTAATACCATCATTTAGCTTCATTTTTTGAAAATTTTTCTTGTGGAACACAGTGCATAAAACATCTGCCAGTTAACCTGTCGTCAGTGGTGGAGAACAAAATTTGAATAAACAAATGGTTGGATTTAGAATTTCCATACTTTTTCAATATTTTATGTAGATTTTGGCCAAATTCAATACTTTTTCTGGTTGCTTTTTGACAAGACATCCTCAGGCTCAAACCTCCAATGCGAAAGAGACCTGAACACCAGCTGAGCCGTGCAACTAAACCTAGCCCCATTAAAACCCCATTGTTGAACCTTCCACAGCTGAGTCTTGGCATGACTGAACCTATCACATATGCGTGTGTGTGGCATAACCTCTACAAGAGAGAATGTTCGCTTTGTGAAAATTCCAGAGTGAGCCCAGGCAAGGATTAATCACTGAGTTGCACAGTCATCAATAAACAGCACTTTGCTCTTCCAGAAGATCCTAAGAAAAGGTGCTGCCTTTTCGAAATACAAGGTATAAACTATATGAATATAATCTCATGTATAAAATATAAGAGAATACATTATGTGATGCTCGTTCCCGCATGCAATTTGCTTTTGTGCCTGCTTTCCTCGGTTAGTTGAATGCATTCTTGTCTTTCCTACATTGAAAACTTGATTTTAGTTTTTCAAACCATTCTGAGTCATTCACAGTCATTTGCTCTGTTCGTCGTATCGCTTGTTCATGGTGCTTGACTGATGTTGATTCTTTCAGCTTCGAGTGTGGGTTTTAAGTTAAATAAAGCAAACCTGATACTGTAATTGGTCTACATTTTTACCTTCACCTGCATTTACATTTTGATAGATCCACCACTTGGTCTTCACAATCTGTGGTAAGTGATATGCATCAAGCTGAGTAGACCGATTTATGGGCTGGACACTGAGAACAGACAATTGCAACTCTCGGTTTTTTGTGCCGACGATTGCGTGCCACTGACTAAAACTTGAGCCCTCCAATGAGTACTAGCTTCTTTAATGGCGCCTGCTTTAAGGAATTCTTGTACTTCTTTTTCAATGAACTTAGTGTCTTCGGCACTGTGTTTGTAGCTTTTAAAGCTGATCTAAATTTTCACTCGTTTGTGTCCTCGCATATTTTGTGATCCCCAAATTTTGCTCATCTGTGCGATTGATCACGATTCAGAACGTTGTGGTTGTGAACCACAGCGCCTTCTAGCGGCATGGATTAGAGTCATGAATGCTTCAAAGCACAAAAATAAACTGAATAACTTGCCAAGTAGCTCAGTGTTTGAAATTCAAGATCAGGAATGCAATATAACAATCCTACCATCAACGAATTGCTGAATGAAATGTGACAGAAAATACGTTGTACCGTCAGAAATGCTTACTTTACTGGAAGGAAAATGGAACGCCCCTAAATGGTCCTTGTTTTGATAATTAAACATGAAAGGTGCTAGGAGTTCAAGAATGCGTTGAGGGATTGCCGTAACGCAAAAAACAGCATAGGGAAGACCATGGGCGGATCCAGGGGGGGGGGCGATCGTCCCCCTAAAACCTACTTAAGTAACTTTATTCACCATGATTTTGTACAATTAGGAAAACTCCATTCGCCACACAGGGCCATTTTGTCGTCCATTGTTTTGTCACAGCAGTGTTGTGAAGTATACTTCATCTATCTTGCAGTAGTGAACCCGTAATGAGACTTGACTACAAAATATTGCTTGAAATCACGCCCCTAACCTTACTGGTTCATGGCCGTAGTCACGGTCAAATTTCTACAGAGAATATGTTGATTACGTCACTGGTTGAGCACGTTGTTAAATGTAGTTTGTGGAAACCTAACATCTTGCCCTCATGTAATCTAGGTTGGTTGTATCTCTGGTGGTTGGCGGTTGCAACACAGTGTAGCTGCAGTACCGTTCGTTTTAAAACAGCCACACAATATAATATGATTTAGCGTTACAAAAAGGTTTTGTGGAAGCATAGCATTACAGAAAGTTCACCGAGGCAAGTGCCTCATATGCCTCAATGTAGCTACGGCGTAGTAGTTGGATCCGCCCCTGTGATGGACACACTGTAGCAGGCAAGCTGCTGCCGCCTTGAAGACAGTGGTGTAGGAGGCAGGCTTGCAAGCGTACTCCCAAAAACTGAGATTTGTCGAAAATCCGGGCAAAATCTCAGAAAATTCGGGCACAGGTGTTTCGATATCTTTGTTCTCATTCATTGTGTGATGAAAGAGACTGACTGTGGAAATACGTCTGAATTTGACTTTTTTTCTCAAAAAATACACATGAAGAACTTTTTTAGAGGCCGTAATTTTGTATGTTTTGTGTGACCTCCAAAAAAAGGTCTTCATCATTTTTGAGATACAAATGTTTCGGGCAATTTTGAGTAGGCCTATATTCGGACAAAAATCCTTGGCAACTCTAAAAATTTGCCTGCCCCTACATCCATGCTGAGTATGTTGATTGAAGTTGGGAATCGAAAGATGAACATTCTCTGCTGCTGTGGTGAGAGCCTTCGAACTTTACAGCTCTATCTCTCTCACCCAAAGAAACGCTCCACCAACAGCAGCTCAACTCTGGTGTTTATCCTTGGTAGTTCAGGATTCCTTCTCAGTAGTGATTCTTTCAGCGGTGATTTTCCTGACACATCCATATTAATAATAATATTTTATTGCAGACTCATGGTCCATATCACAGACACAAGAGCAAAAAAAGTGGTTAGCTATACATCAGCGCGCATTACAGAAACGGTGTTTGCACATGACCAACGTTGAGAGGAGCAAATCGCTTTATCCTCACCACAGCTGTATCGTCATTCGCAAGAGCACAGAAGATGGATAACCATACAGTAGCGCATCACAAACCGGTGTTAGTACGTGTCCAACCTTGAGAGGCGCAAAAGACTTTCCTAGCACTTCTTACTTTTTTATGCTTGGTATGTACACAGTCTACACATATTTTTACTACACAAAAGCAATATTGATGAGACTCAAATACCGAAACAATTCACGGACAACTACTGCATTTGTTCTCCACCATACAAGAGAGTAGAAAATTGAGGAAATACGAAGATTTGTAAAAAGCATCAGACAATTGAAGCGATTGAATAAAACAGTTGGATGAAGATGCGCATCGTATAAAAAATCGATGCAAGTTGGTTCTCAGCACGGCATCAAAGGTCCTGACACTATGGCTAACCTGGTGTGGGCGAACACTCACATTTCTGGGTATGTATTGCATAATTCGATAAGGCATTGTTATACGCAGCACGTAAGCGCTTCATACTGGTCTGTGTGTATTTTCTCCACAATTGGCATATTCGATGAACCATGACCGTACCACTATCAACTGCAAGTACCTCTCACTCAGAGTACTGGCAAAATCAGAAAAGGCAACATAAACTCAACCACAGTGGGAATGCAATTGGAAATGAAGGTGTTGTAGTTATGAGGAAAAACACTTTGAGGCATTACTGACGTTATTAAATAACACCAATGCAGACACTTTCGTATGGCATTATTATTAAACAACCATGCCTAACAGTGAATAACTAGAACCATAAACTTACGAACTTCCCTGAATTGTGCTGGCAGTAAAGATGAAATATTTGCTGGACATAACGTTTCTTTGCATGACGAGCCTAACCTTTTCTTATTATTAGTGGCTTTTTTGACTGTGGCCAACCTCAAAATGTGGCTAATATTGGCCTCAATCTCGCAACCACATGCACATCGAACACAACCTCCTACTTTGTATAACTTCTCTGCGACGATGAACAGTTGTAGTCGCTGCTGGTGCGTGGTTTCAGGGCTCATTCCTTTTCAGTATTGCGTGTACGTACCAACGTACTGAATAACACCTACCTGTGATCTGTCATAACTTTAACTAGCCCGTTATGCTATGGATCAAGAATTTGATCCACACACGCGAATAAAAGATATAGCAGTTTTATTTATTTATTTTATTGATTTGCCGCGGACTCGTGGTCCATATCATAAGCACAATCGAATACCACAAGAGCACAAAAATGGTTAGTCATAGCGCATTACAGAGTACTGTAGTTGTTAGCACATCATCAACACTGAGAGGAGCAAAACACCCCCAACTATAGCAAACACTTCAACAGCGCCCCGCCTTGGCTATAACGTCATTAACTAATCGTCATACAGGGAATCGGCAGCGGGAGAGAAATTAAGACGTTGTAACCAGTCCCGTCGCCACGGAGGGGCTTTGGTGGGCTTAGACCCCCCAAACAAAGCTTCAAGCCGCCCAAATTGCAATTTCAAATACTATAAATCAATGGAATTTTTGTCAAATGTTGATGTCAAGCCCCCCCTGCCCAAACGTAAAGCCCCCCTATTCACGACTTTCTGGTGACGGTTCTGGTTCTAACCAGTGGTGTGTTTAAGGGGAGGCGAACGAGGCTCTGGCCTCGGGCCCCCCATTTTTAGGGGCCTCTCTCGAGATGTTTCGCACATAAATTTTGCTCTTTTTTGGTGAAAAATGTATTATCCACTCATTTAATATACTCCGAAGCAGATCATAAGTAAGCACTCCGCTTTCAAAGGGACCCCCAATAGCAACTGCAATGTATGAGTAGGCTACTCTGTTTTCAAAGGGCCCCCAACAGCAACTGTAATGTGTAAGTACTCTACTTTCAAAGGGTCCCCAACAGCAGCTGTATTTGGTAAGTGCTCGCTTTCAAAGAGACCCACAGTAGCAACTGTAATGTGTAAATAGGCCTACTCTGCTTTCAAAGGGGCCCCTAGTAGCATCCGTAATGTGTAAGTACTCCGCTCTCAAAGGAGCCCCCAACAGCAACTATAAAACTAGAGAAATGGGGAGCGATGCCAGCTTGCAATTGCTTTACTTTTTTGTGTCGCTAGCGTTGTATTCCAAACTTTCAGTGTTTTTGTTTATCATGAATACCCTTTAACATTTTCCATTATGTTGGTAGCCTACACTCAGAAACAATCATGAGAACTTATGGTGAATCCGGATGTGGATGGCTATACTAAAACCCTAAATCACAGAAAATACTGCGGAGTATTGCTCACTTGAAATCAGCTTAATATGGTGTCAAGGTTGGAACTATCTTCCAAAAATTTTTTCTGTGTTCAATGCTGTCACTGCGGTAACTTACTTAGGTAATTCTACGGTAGTGTTTTTCATCTTTGACCTGACAACTGTATTCTGCTTCAGTAGAACATCGAGCCTGTAAAACCTGAAAGTCATAAAGAAAACAATTTTTTTGATGTGTTTCTTTTTTCCCACAAATTTACTTTTGCACAGGAAAATGTATTTTCCCAACACAATGTTTTTGCCCAAAACGCAACACACCTTTGTTAACAAGTTGAAACGTTTTTCCGAAAAGTTGCGTTTTTGAACGACACTTGGCCAATGCCTTTTGTGTTCACTGCGTCGTTACCATGCGTACCTGATTGTTAGCATAGTTTGGTCAACTGGTTATTGAACTAACTTTACAATATTTTGAAACTTTTGCAAATCCGTTATAAGCTTGTGCAAATCCGAAAATTTAAACTTTTGCAAATCCGATTGGAACGTTAAATTTTTGCAAATCAGATTGGAACGATTGGAACATTTAAACTTTTGCAAATCCGAGTGGAACGTCATTTAATTTTTACATAGCAAAGGATGATGCAGTGGTCTCATCTTTCTTCGAACAAATTGGTCGCTTGTTAATGTAGTTCGAAAGCGTTTTCGTGCTACGAACATACGCTTGAACTTCTTCAGGTTAGGGTTACAGTTTTTTTTCTGAAGTGTTTGGAATGAGTGTCGTTGCCAATGAACAGTACGCATCTTTGAAACTGGCCGAAAAACGCAAAGAGCAACAACTGTTCCATAAACCTCTTGACTTTCGCAGTGACTGTGACTGCAACACCCTCGGCCTTTGGCGGCTTCACAGCGTTGCAATAACCTCAACAAGGAGACAGCTTTCTGAGAAAGGCAATGTCATGGATATTTTGCTTCACATGTAGCACAACTTGTGAACCGGTGCTTTTTGGGGCTCCCGAAAGCTTATACTTGCTTGCTGAGGGTCGACGTACGACAGCTGATGAGTAAGCATTGACGAGGCACCAATTTAAAAAGAGAGATACCGGATATGGGATTATCACTTTTGTTCGGACATACATCCCGCAACTATCATCAACGAAGTATTACCAGGTCTACCAAAGCTTTTTTCAAAAACAGAATCACTGTTTTTTCATTTGTATGAAAAAAGCATAAGCTGATCCTGGAGAACAGCAATGCGGAGTGGTTGGAGAACACTACGAGACCCCGTATTTCACCCCTGACATCGGCACCCACCATCCTGGAATGGCCCTGCCAAGACGCCTCCGCACCGGTGTCGTACGTTTCCGCTCCTGCTGACACAAATGGGGTGCTGTATATGACCTCTACTGCGGCTTGTTAGTGTGGCGCAGAGGAACAGACCGTTGACCATGTTGTCCTTCACTGTCTAATCCATCGACCTCCCTGTGGAGTGCATGACCCAGTGGCGTAGCTAGAGTATGGGCTGCCCGGGGCGGTCCTTGAGTTTGGCGCCCCCGAAGCCCATAAAAATAAGTATTGTACAGTGACTGGCTCTTAAAACTTCGTATATATATTAACTAGTTTATGCACCATTACATTATCACAGTAATCTCACATGCTCAAATTTGGTATGCTTTAAATACACACCAAAAACCTAAACATTGTAACTGCAAAACGCAAAAATGACATAGGGCAAAATAGTAAAAAAAGTGCAAAAAATTAGAACCACCTTTTTTCTGAAATGAAAACTACAATTTTCTACATAGTAATTTTTCTTGCCTTTTTCTTAGCAATTTCTTCAATGGCAATGTCAAAATTTATTTAATCTGCCAATTTTTGCTCTGTAGACAATGTGGCAAGATTTCTCAACCTCAAGGTGCTCATACAATGTGGCAAGATTTCTCAATCTCAAGGTGCTCATACAATGTGGCAAGATTTCTCAATCTCAAGGATATTAAGTCAGGGTTTCTCAACCTTTTTCCGTTGAAAGCACCCCCGAGTCATAAAACAATCAATCCGAATTCCCAGTAAGCTGACAAAATCTACACTGAGGCAAAGTCTACGCGGAGTTTTCAAACGGCAGGCATTTTCCTCTCGTTTACGATATTAAAAAATAGCAATGCACGAAAACTCAACTGCCATCCAAGCACCCCTGGAAATCTTCCCGTGAACCCCTGGGGCGTTCACTAACCCCAGGTTGAGAACCACTGTCTTAAGTGATTCTTGATCAGTTTTAGTTTCGAAAAACTCCTCTCACAGGTACCAACCCCAACGGCAATTCTGAGGAAAATCCGCAGCATTATTACTCTATTTGGAACAGAGTTCCCAAGGTTATACTTTTGAATAAACTGCAAAAGTTGAAGGTGCCTTCTTTTTCCACTGTGAACTGTACATCGGCAACATCGTGTAACTGTGATGCAACAACAACGTTCTCTTTAATTGCACAACAATGAACAAGGGACGCAACAACTGTCAATATTTCTTTTTCGGCTATTAACTGCACTCAACCTCCTGCGCAACTAACTGACCTACTTGGAATCTGAATGCAGTACGGTGATCTAAAAATTTTCATAATGACGCAAAAACATAGTGAAGCAAGAAATCATTTCCCCTAAAAAAATGATGAACCCTCACGTAACCATTAAAACTCACGTAACCCCACTACATGCTTTGCGGAACACTAGGGTTCCGCGGAACCCATGTTGAAGAATACTGAGCTAGATTAGATTTCTTCACACACACGGAAATCCATTTTGACGAGCACAAATCCAACTGCATATTTATTAGATTTACACAGAAATGTTTTTAAACCCAACAAAGCGCTTCTACTCGCAGGTACAAAACTTAAGAGCACTTACGAAAGTTTAGAGTTCACCACAGCCACACGTTTGCCCACAGTCATCCGCCATGCTCCTAAGTTCTATATCGTCATATAAGGAATACGATCAAATGTCAACAACGACCGAACACTCGATCAATCAACCGTGTAGTGAATCAGTATATTTGACATCAAATTAGTTGATAAGCGTGTTGAGAACCGTGTTGCAGCTTCATGTAAAAAAAGCCTATTGATATAACAACCTTGATACACGATTGTTTATTGTTTGGATAAGGTGATAACCGCTTAAATACACAGGTAATAGTTTAAATTACTAAAAATCACAAACGTCCTTCAACTGCGAGTAATGTTTCGTATTAAAACCACTTTTATTATAATACGGCCTGTACAGGTTTATAGCCTACAGCATAGCCCATAGTTCCGCCCCCATAAAAGTGCCGCCAGGGGTGGACAGCCCCCCCTTAGCAACGCCACCCCCTTAGCTACACTACTCTTGTAATTCACTGACGGTTCTGGGTGACGAGACAATCGAATGGCTGCTCAACACCTGCCCCGAGATCTGGTGCGGCCTAGCAGTGAATTACAAGAACTCGCTCAAATGATGAAGAAGCTAGCTTTCTTGTTCATAAAATCGCTTGGTTTTGTTGGTTTCAGCCGTTTGATAAATATGCAGATGGCCCATCGTAAACTTGTCAGTAAGTTTTCCAAAACTCGGGAAGTATATGCTTTTAAATAATTATCCTTCCATACACGGAGCCAAGCTCTCAACTAATCAGCTGAAATGTAACGAATAGCACGTCGTCGTTTCCAACGGACTGAAACACGAACCCGTGTCAAGTCCCGGCTCGAACTCTGCGCAGCAAGCTTGACGCAGCTGTTTCAACTAGGGCGATCAGCGGCCTACGGCAGGCAGTCAGCGTCGACACGCAACGCATGCCTCAGAAGACACGGTTAACGACGTGATAATGAGAACAAGCTGGCTGCGTAGGTAAGCAGACCATGCAGTCGTTCACTGAAATCTTACGCTGTGCGAGGTCCCAGAAAAAAAAACAACGCAAACAAATGAAACGAAGAAACGCTTATTTGAATTGCTTCGGGTGGCACAAATAGCTAAGGTATTTAGAAACAACTGTGTTCCTTTCAGAGTATAACTGCATTTTAACTTTTTCGATTGAAGGTTTGTAGTATTGTGATGATGTTCATGCCGTGAAAAAATTAGGAAGGTCGTCGTTTTTTGCCATGGCAGCAAGATAGATATGTTTCAATTCCTTCCTCGAAAGAGCAGCAGTTTCGCAGATCAATCACGGCTCAAAATCTTTGACAGACATAGCAACCACCGTGACAAACAATTAAGGATTATACCATTGATTGCAAACCGGAAGTAAAAATATTTTTGTAACAAAAATGCTTGTGGTTCAATAACAGACGTTAAATTTTTGGATTCTGTAACAGACGTTAAGCATGGAGGAGGTGGGCGTGCAGAAACGCGATGGCAAGAAAACCAAAGCATGGCATGGAGCCAAAGAACCGAAACAAACGTGAAGCATTTTTCAGCTTGCTAAATGTAGTCTAATCCTAAGCATTTTTGTTCTTCAAACTCATTGATTTGTCCTAAAAATGTCTGGTGATTATGCTAACTCCGCTCCAGCGGTAATTCACACTGTGGCAGATTTTACGTAGCCTACTGTTGTAACTTTCAAGTCAAGCTTGTCAAAACTGGAGAAAAAGTTTGCTATCCTGCAACTCTAGCGCAATCTGATAAAAGCAACTTTCGTAAGGTTCGACTTAAAAGTAATATAAGTAAAACGCAGTTTTGCGGGCCCACAAAACTCCAACCTTGAATGGCTGGAACGCAATTACAAAATCGTTGAGTTGAAGCGACTGTATGCGCCGCCGTGCCAAACGCAACGCAACAATGATGACGCGAAACGTAAATTATCACGTGCGTTTATATTTAACTGCAAGGCAAACCATACTAATGCCTTTGTAACAATGGTTTTCGCAGCGTTTCATATTTGTGAGTAATAGATCAACGTGCTCGGGAATTTTCATGATACACTCACAGTTATCGAAATAGTTCAGCTTTTAGCACTTGCACGGTCGTAACGAGGGGGGGCAAATGGTACACAACGTCCCGGGAGCCGAATCACTGGTGGCGCCTAAAAGTCCCAACAATGTCTGAAGTACTTTTTTCAATACAGCACATTGCTTCCGAGAAACCTTAGGTTCGAACATACTTGTTTCATGGGCGCCACGCTTGTTTCTTGCCCCGGGCGCCATCTTAACCTCGATACGCCCCTGAGCACTTGTATATTTAAAAAAAAACAGTAATTAAGTTCGTCTGAATTTAAGGGAAAAAGCACTTCGCTGAACAGCAAAGCAAACGTGCAGGTTCACATAAAAATCCTTTAACCATATATAACTGTAGGCTATAGGTGGTGGACATCACCTAGAACTCGTGCCAACCTTGTTTCTCTCAAAATAAGAGTTAATGAAGTTGCATTGATTCTATTTTTGTGTATTACTTATCACAACTTACCTATTGTTAGTTCCTCTCTGGAAGAAAGCGTCCCCCACCATCATCCAGCTATTTTTATCATTTCGAATCCAGCCTTAACAAACACTTTGTGCGCCAGGATTGCTTGCAGCCTTAAACAGGTTTCAAACCTTACTATTTTTGAGAAAAACTTCTACACGTAGCCTACACAAACCGCTGGACAAATCAAACCCAAAACAATGTATTTTCACATGTAGCCTACACAAACCGCTGGACAAATCAAACCCAAAACAACGGATCTGCTACAACACAAAAGTTTTTACCTGAAAAACGTTGATCATATTTGCAGCAAAAATCTTGAAAAGCGAAAATACTAACAAGTATGTCCAGACTTTTTGGTAACTTAACGCACAAATTAGGTTTAAGGATTGCGATGCATGTGAGTGATGATAGTGCTCAGGGTCTTTTGTCAGGAAAACGGAATTATGTCCCAACATGTTAACAGTTTAAAACAGTGGTTCTTAACCGGGGAGGAGTCAGTAAATTTCCAGGGGGGAGCGAGCCCTGACGCGCCCTACAACATGGAAAGTTTGATCAATGAATTTACCAATAAATACATTTGTTTTTAGAGCCTTTCGAGTCTGCGCTTCATGAAGTAACATTTTCTGTCTTTAAACCGTACGCAACGATCCTTACGCACAAAGATGTCTAGGGAAGACAGGAAAACATGGAAGGCAAATTACTTCATCAAGTTCATGGCACTTCTATGTGAGTATCCGAAGTGCTTGATCGTCGGAGCCGACAATGTGAGCGCCAAGCAGATGCAGCAGATCCGTGCGTCCACGAGGGATAAGGCCGCCATCTTGATGGGCAAGAACACTATGATGCGCAAGGCCAACAGGGGACATATGTCAAACAATCCAGACCTGGAAAAGCTGCTGCCTCACATCAGAGGAAACGTTGGGCTGGTGTTCACGAAAAACGATCTCATTGAAATTCGTGACCTGCTGTTGGCGAATAAGGTTGAAGCACCTGCCCGAGCTGGCGCCATTGCTCCAGTGGACGTCGTCATTCCAACTCAGAACACTGGTCTCGGGCCGGAAAAGACCTCTTTCTTCCAAGCCTTGGCCATTCCGACCAAGATTTCCAGAGGAACCATTGAAATCGTCAACAATGTCAACATTCTGAAAGTGGGAGACAAGGTGGGTGTCTCCGATGCCGCGCTGCTGAATATGCTGAAGATATCACCGTTTACCTACGGTTTGGAGCCCGAGCAAGTCTACGACTCTGGCACCGTGTTCGACCCGAACGTGCTCGACATCACCGATGACGACATCCGCCGGAAGTTCGTCGACGGCGTGCGCAACGTGG
>Ga0210059_1003349_pt1 | contig 25583 bp, 15 predicted proteins | sample Ectturendosymbi2_FD_188042 | JGI IMG/M metagenome (GOLD analysis project Ga0210059, IMG submission 188042) | Ecteinascidia turbinata endosymbiont from Florida, USA - Sample 2 (SPAdes) (version 2) | ecosystem: Host-associated > Tunicates > Ascidians > Unclassified | place: Key West, Florida... | reverse complement strand
TGCGCATGCAGATCACGTGTGGCGCTTGCGCATGCAGATCACGTGTGGCGCTTGCGCATGCAGATCACGTGTGGCGCTTGCGCATGCAGATCACGTGTGGCGCTTGCGCATGCAGATCACGTGTGGCACTTGCGCATGCAGATCACGTGTGGCGCTTGCGCATGCAGATCACGTGTGGCGCTTGCGCATGCAGATCACGTGTCGCACTTGCGCATGCAGATCACGTGTGGCGCTTGCGCATGCAGTAGCACCAGTATTCCGCAACATGGTAACTTATTTGTGAGCCAAGTCATATGGACGCTTCATTTTGGCCCTAAGGACCTTACGTGGCCAAATAATGAATAAATGCCCTGGAAAATACCAAATTTTCTATATCTCAAGATTCTCAACCTAATTTACTTCTATTGGATGTAGCTTCGAGCGTCTTTAAAGTTAAATGGTAAACACTTTACAGCAGGTCAACGCAACACAGGCATAAAAGAAAACTATCTAGGACAGCACTATAGGCATAAAAAGCCGCTTTGTAGGCCATCGTTTCCTCAAAGCCCATGAATCGCGTGAATGATTTTTGTCTTCTGCGCAGTGCCATCGCGTACTAATTTCCTCAAATTTTGAGCGCAAACAAGCAACAAGTTGTGAAATTGCAAACACTGGTACAATGTTCATTGCTGGGAAAGATATAAACCCATCAATACCTTGGTTGATGTTGTAATTACCGTAAATTGTGTTAATCAATATCAATATATTGTATTGTATTGTGTAACGTCTTCACTCCTACACGCAAAACGCTAGATTTTTAACATGCTTCGCAGTTAAGAGAAAAGGAAAACGCAATTACACAAACTAAGTCGAGGATGTATACATTGCGGTAGTGTAGAGCAGTGTTTTTCAACCTTTTTTGCATCACGGACCACTTTGTGCAATAAAAAATTTTGGGGGAACACCAAACAAAATTTTATAATCACGCAATAAAATAAACAACATAGTAACAATTTATTCACTTTTAATTTTTCTCAATGCAATATTTGAGCCTGTAGAAAGTCCTATTCGTTTGCTCCTAAAACTAATTACTTTCACGAAAGAAAACATATTTACGCTCATTGCGTTAAACTAGTGATTTTCGACCGGTGTTCGATGGAACACTAGTCAAACTTATCAAATTTCCTGCGGAACACCTGACGATCTTTCACGGAACACTAGTTTTCCGCGGAAAACCGGTTGAAAATCACTGGACTAGATGACCTCATGGTCTTTCACCAATCCTTTGTGACAAATGAAACAGTAAATGTTAGTTGCTTGTGTAGAGGTTTGCTTTAAATAATGCTATAGTTTCCACATTAGCCTATGCTTTTCGCAATACTGTGTGACCTATTGACTGTGCGAACCGTTGTTTTGTCGCAAAAAAACAATACACTTATTTACTTACTTACTTGTAGGGACCTTTTTTGATATAACGTGAACGCTAAGACCAGGGGCTCCTCTGGCGATGTTTTTGGGGCCCTTTCTGAGAGTTTGCCTCGGGCCCTAAATTGTAATATCCACCCCTAATTAAAAACGTAGAATTGGATATTGACAGATTATGAGAAGCAAGTACTGATGTTCCAATTCAAATGTAATGTGTTAAACCAGGTTTCAGTAATCAAGTAACTTCACTCCACAGGTGAAATAAGCAAGGAATCAATCACAAATTTTAATAGGAAACTGATTTCACGTAAAACTGCGCATCATCAGTCCTTACATCTTGTTCAAATAGAAGATTCTATTGTGCTACATCTTTGTTTTACTCAAAGAAAAATTACCATAATATTCTACGTTACCTTGGCGATGAAATCCAGTTAAATATAGCTATCCTAATCATATGTGACGGATTTATGACTTCGCCGTGGTCTGTGTTGTACGGCAGTACTCAAAGTCTGACTGCATATTGTTGTAGGGTTATGCGACGCAAGTAATTACCACCCAAACCCTGCCTACAGTGACGCTGCTTGAAAAAATTCCAACAACATAAGCTTAACACCGTTAACAAATGCACAAAAAAATGAATGTCCTTCACTCTGATTCTTTATTTTTCATTTTAGGACTGAGGACACGTACTGTTACGTGAAATCGATTTCCTATTTTTACAAATTTGCTGATGGATTCAACTCAGTCGTCTTGGTGGAGACTACTGTATTTATTTGAATACAGACAAGTGGTAGTATGAATCATCGCAAATGAAGAAAGTAGAGCCCAGGTGGCTGATTCCTCGAAAGCTTGCAGCAAACTTTAAGCATTTAAGTGTCGTATTCAGTTCTCTGCACGTCCTCTAGAGTGGCAAGTGTTTCGTAGAGTGGTTTGTATCATTGCTGGTTGTGCTTTCATCAAGCAAACTTGATTGCGATCATTCCTTTTGATTTTCATGTAGACACGATCTTTCAGCGAACTGTAACACACCTACTGTGATGTGGGGCTCACCATTTTTACAACCTGCAAGCAGGGGCGTATTAGGGGGGCAAGGGGCAGGGCCGGATTTAGGGGGGAGCCAAAGGGGCCCGGACCCAGGGCCCCCCACCATGTTCATGGGTTTAGCCATATTTACGACATACGCGTGCCACTTAGTCATTTTTATTGGCGAGGAAAGTTTGTTTGTAGACGCTAGTATATTATCGGTCGTCCAGACGGCAGTATTTCACTTATATGTTATTTGATAACAACAAATTGCACTTATTGTTTACCTGCAAGTCGGTCAGGTGTCTGAATCTAGTGAATACAAGCCCAGCCACCAGTGTTGCCACTTCTGATGTTTTAACAGCAGATCTGATGTTTTGAGACAAATTTCTGATGTCTGATGTTTTGGCAACAAATCTGATGTTGACTGAGCTGTTGTTTTTTCCCAAATTTTCTATACCTTTTAGGATGAAAAGTTGTTACATTCATAGTTTTCAAGTGCTTTTAGTCAATTTCTCACCCGCAACATCTGTGATTGGGAATTGTTCCAAATTGAACAAGCTCTTTTCATAGCGTTGGGAACAGGTGTAACATATACATTACACATACATAATTGACTTTTCCATTAAAAAATGATAGTTCTTTCTGCTTCATATTCAATGTGGGTTGTTGCACTCGGTTAGGTATTGTTAATAGAAGCATTTAGCTCATATTAAACCGCAATGTAAAAATCTGATGTTATTTGATGTTGAAAAAGGCAACAATCTGATGTTATCGCGACTGACCCCAGTGGCAACACTGCCAGCCACGTGGAATGTAGAACCAGGGACGCCGGAACGTCGATTGAGCTGGGGGTCAGTAAAAAAGATGAGGGCAATGGAAATGGATGAAAAACAAAAAAATCTTTACCAAATATGTTTGCTACTGTTCAACCACAATGTTGACCTCAAAAATAACAAAGCAAACTATGGAAAATTTGTTTCAATTCGATTGTGATAAACCATAAAAAAGCATAAAATAAAATTCAGATGATATTGTTATGAAAAAGACGCCTTTGCCCCAGTTGTCCCTCTTTTGAAAGGTCAGGGGGCAATGCCACCGCTTTCCGGCGTCCATGCTTACCGTTACCGGCAATCACTGTCTCGAAGCATTACCTGCCAAGATGTCTGCGCTCAACAGTCACATGCGGGCGAGGCAAAATGCCTAATATCGTTAGAAGATTTGATGTCATGTTATTGTTACACAACAAACACCAACAGTAAAACAATGCGATCGCAAGTTTGGCAACCTGCCTCTGCACTGCAGCCTGCAGGCAAAGCAGTGGAAATGAGTGAACTGCAAGCTCACCACTGCATGACACCAGATGAACCTGGCTCTAGTGCAGTGTGCGTCTCGTACCGGCTAATAAACTGTCATTGCAATAAATAAATCAATCAATCGGAATTGAGCTGCTGACGTCAAGTTTTTTGAAAGTTTTGGTTCTTAGTCCCAATTTCCAGCTGGGAGGGGAAAATGCCCGTTTCCCTCCTGTGGACGCCCATGGTTTTGACGTACCACGAGTTCAAAACTATTTGCTTGACTTCAGTGTAAAAGCGCTCCCATAATGGTCATTCTTTTCGCATTCATATGTTCAGCAACAATGTTGACTTCGACACTAATAACAGAAATTACAGGAAATCATTCTCAATTTCATGGGTGCGCGAATAGCTGCAGTAAATTTGTTTCAAGTCGATCTTGACAAATCATGAAGTTACATATGAAATCTGTTATGTCAGGGCTCCTGTGCCCCCGTTGCCCCCCCTTTCAAAGGGCAGGGGGGGCGGTGCCCCCGTAATGCACCCCCGTTCCGGCGTCCCTGCGTAGAACGCATTAGCTTACTTCTCTACTTGTTACTGGCAGATATTGCGTCTGCCTCACTCAGATTTGCACAGGTCGCATATGAGTAGCATTGTTAAGTAGGGCTACCATATGTCCTATTTTTGGAGTAAAAGGCCACATTTTTCAAGAAAAATGAAATAATCTCAGAGGACATTCAAAAATGTCAAATTATCCTCCTTTTTACATTTCTTATTTTACATACAGTAGCCACACGAAACAGGACTTTTCGGTCTGGCTGATTCGGTCTGGCCGTTTCGGTCTGAGCCGTTTCGGTCTGGGCCGTTTCGGTCTGGGCCGTTTCGGTCACGGGACATTTCGGTCTGGGTCGTTTTGGTCTGGGGTCATTTCGGTCACGACATTTCTGTACATGAACAACTTATTACATTCGTTTATTTAAAATGATTATAGGTAGGCGAAATGTCACTCTAGCTGGTGTTATACCAACCAGTGGCGTACGCAGAAAATTTTCATGGGGGGTTTCATTCAGTGGCATATGGTGTTCATTTGTGTTTGGTGTGCGCTGTTTGTGTCGTCACAATTTGACGTCATATTCATGTTTCCAAACCAACGTTTTCGCGAAATTTGTTGATACAGTATGCATATTCTTCTACACGCACTGCCCATAATTTATGGTATCATTGCACTGAATATAAACTACCTGCGATCCAAGTTACGATATCGGAGGAAAATAAATTCAACGCTACCACACAGCAGTTCATAATTGCGAAAATATCTGGCTGCACGTTAAAACAAGGGAGTAAAACATACTCATCACTCCGTCAGAGCAATTTACAACCGCAAAATCAGACTACGCTAATGTCTTGTCGAATACGAGCAGTGAAGCATAAAAAGTGTGCTGCTGGACTGTCTAACCTAACGCACACCCCGGTATGCAAGATCGAATCTTGCTTAACTACACAAGAATTGAGAATGCGCATGAAGTATGGAAGAAAACTTTCGATTGTTTGTTATGTATAGAAATCTAGCAAATTTTTAGTTTTCCTTTTTCCCTGCTGAGACGTTATTAAATGCCTGAATGCTTCTGTAACAACTGCTGTTTTTGAGCTCGTGCAAGAGTTTTATCATGGTACAGAAACTGGTAATGCAGCCAATGCAGTCAGCACTTGTGCTGCTCAGCCATAGCAGACAAAATAAAGACAATTGTTTCGGATAAAGTGAACTATCGCGGAACACAATCTTAAACATGCGTAGTGGATGAAAAGTCTGCAAAAAGCGGTGAGATGTTTTGTGGATGTAGACTATAACCCAGATTCCCACCAAAACCTAATTATTACTTTTTGGCCCATTTACAACGTTCCTTGAAATTTGCATGCGAATTTATTCCGTGGTATTTGCATGAAGTCGACAAATTAACAAACAAAAAGTATGCGAAAACATTTAATATCCTTTGCGCAGGTAATAAAGTTTGTGAAAAAAATCAAGCTCAAAGGGGGTTTATAACCCCAAACCCCCCTTGCGTACGCCCTTGATACCAACTCCCTTTGAGGAGCCATGATTGCGAATAAATCTGAATTGTATTTATGACTTTGAAGAATTTGTGTTTAATTGCAAAATGTCAATAGCGATTTATTTTGCTTGCTGATGATAATGAAAATCATATAATGCTGATTAACTGTTAGACCGTGTTTGTAGTTTTTTAGTAAAACTTCTCGTTGATTTAAGTATGTTTGCATTAAAATGTGAACATGTAAGATTTCTGCAAGATTTCATAGTCTGACCGAAATGTCCCCAGACCGAAACGGGCCAGACCGAAACGTTCCCAGACGGAAATGGCCCAGACCAAAACGGCCCAGACCGAAACGGCCCAGACCGAAACGGCCAGACCGAAAAGTCGCGTACCCGTAGCTACAACCAACGGCGTAACTTTTGAGTTTGTATCGTGTTTCGCCACTGTGAAGTCAAGGATTTAATAGAGACAAGCAGATGTACATATCAAGCCAAGTTAAATCAGCACTAAGAAAACTCAGGGCCTGAGAGGAGGTAAGGATTGCGACTGTAGTCTTGTGTTGTACATCTGGTGAAATGAATCGCTTTATTTGCTGCATTTAAATGCTTTGACTAGATTCCTCCGTGTGCTAACAACTGAATGGGAAAATGTTGAGCCATGTGAGTAGTATCTGCTTGAGAGAAACGTTGCTGTTGATGAAGCTAAACTGTTTGACCAATTCCAAAACATATTTGAGTTCGTACAAAAAGAGCATCAACCAAATGCAATTTATTGTAAAATGATGGAACATGAAAGATGGGCAAAATATTTTGCAACTTGCAATATCATTGAATGCTTCAGCGAACTGATAAGATTGCGCGGTTTTACTTCGGCGTTACGGCTCATTACGCTAATGTGGAACGATTTTTTCCTTGATGCAGCCACAAACCAAAAAGAAAGAGAAAATCTTGCTAATTGAACCAGTTCCTAGTCTGTTAAAGCTGGTGTGCAATTTAAAACATCTTTCATGCAATTAGTTTCATAATATTGTTAAAGGCGATTTTACATTTTAAAGAATTAAGGAAACTGTACAATATTCTTAAGCTAAATAGGACAAGCAAATGAGGATTTTGTTTTGTGTGTTTTCACTGAAACATCGATCACACTAGACGTCTTAATTCAATGCTTAAAACTTATCGATAGGCGTAATTGTTATGTGAGTTGTTAAGTGTAGATAATACACTCAAATAAGTGACAGTCGTACGTTATCCTCCCTTTTTGCGATGAAAATGTGGCAGCTTTATCGAGCTTATTAATAAATAAACATATGGACAGAAGGGGGATCGTTATTTAACAAGTGTAGAGCTTATCCAAGTGTTTGTAAAAGACGTAAAAAAGCAAAAGAGGCAAAAATGACAGAGGAAGAAGTTGCAGCCAAGTCAAGAAACATTTAAGTGACTATTTTACGGTGACAGTGCAGTCCAGCGGAGACATTACTGCGGAATCTGCAAGAGGACAGAAAATAGAACATGTTGTGACAGACTTAGATCTACGTAACGATGAAAATAGATATAGTTTAACCAGCAGTGCAGTAGCAGAAGAACGTCAAGATGTACTGTATAATCAAAAAACACGATAGATGAGATGGCTGACGCAATTACTGGAGGCAACGATATCGGTCTCTGGGCCAGCTGGCCTGCCAATATATCGTAAAAAAATGGGGGAATATTGGTTGAAAAATGAAACAGGTTCTGTTCTCCTTGACATTGTGATGAAAAGTCATTTTTAAAACATGATGTTCCACAGCACAGAAAAGACAGAAACTTTTCACGGAAATGTACCACAAGTCTTATTCGTCGCCAGAACCACAATGGTTAAGTAGTTGACAGAAGATGGCTTTGTTTTTCTCTTTCACAAGCTTATGTCAAGCTTGTGTTAAACTTGTAGACTGATGTGCGCCGATACGACTAAATGTGCATATTTCCTTATTAGAACAGGAATCTTCGACTGGAAGCACGCTCGTGAGCGCCTGAGGAGCCACGAGCATTCAATGGAATATACAGATGCCACGATTACATTTAGTCGCAGATGTAATTAATCACTATGAAGGATTGATACAGAACTAGCCAGTCAAGTCAATCAATGCGAACAGCATCGGAAATCGCCTCTGCCTGCAATGTTTGGTTTCTGTCGCAAAATTTATTACTGAGCGAGGGGGCCTTTAGAGATGATGAAAACGTTGGATCGCCCATAAAGTTTTTCCAAAAAGTTTTCAAAACTTTTTGCGAGCAAATATTGAAAAAAAGAAGATGCGATACTTCTAGTGACTGGTCTGCAACAATTTCACAAATCGCTAATCCTTGTCAAATACCATGTTGCATCATAAAGTACAGTTGAGTTAACAAATGTGACGTCACAAGATTACGTCATAAATATTTATGATATGTAGAAATACTAGTGACTTCATCGATCATCCCCTACCTAAAGATTATGTATCCGCACATGGAGCCTCCCACCACGCCTGGACCCCAGGCCCCCCACCATCTAAATCCGGCGCTGGCAAGGGGGGCGCAATTCACCGGGCACCGAGTCACTATGGGAGCGCCATATCACTGCGGGGGGCGCCGAAAAGTCCCAACAGTGTCACAAGTACTTTCTTCAATACAATGCATTTGCTTCCAAAAGACCTCTGTTTCGAACATGGGGGCGCCGAAAAGTCCTAACAATGTCACAAGTACTTTCTTCAATACAACGCATTTGCTTCCGAAAGACCTCTGTTTCGAACATGGGGGCGCCAAACTTGCTTCTTGCCCCTGGCGCCATCTAGCCTCGTTACATCCCTGCCTGCGAGGTTTTGCTTCCAAGTAAAACGTGGCAATATTTGCATTCATAACGGTCAACTTGTCGAATCTCATGTGGTGCCGTCTGCAATTTGTTTGATGATACTCTTTTCCTACGTAACAAATATGTTCGTTTGTTAAAACTAGCACCGACATGGGTCAAACTGAAAATCCATGATACCTACATCAACAATAAACTGCATGATGGAGGTTAGTTACACCAATACTTAGTTACATCAAAAACCTTTGTCATAGGATCAAATTACCAAACAATTTGAACCCGTGAAATATTGACGTGGTTCATCACCCCTGGCATGGACGTCGGAAAGATTTTTTGAAGGGGGGGGCACTAGGAAATTTTTCCAAAATTTTTCTAGGTGGGGGTCAAAAGTGGTTAAGTTTGTTTTTTCCCACTTGAAACTAAGAAAACAACCTTTTTTGCTATAATTTTAAAATCCAGGCCAGGGGCCCCTGCCCCCCTTCCGACGCCCATTATCCCTGGAAAAAAGCTTTTAATCTGCCCTTTGCATAACATCTGTTATGTGCAATTGAAGTCATTCCTCTGAACAAGATATTCAAGCAATGGGCAGGCTTGGTTTAGCCTACTGTTGAAAATGAATGGTGAAAACGAATTTGGTGCGGTAGACAGTCCAGTATGATTCGCTCGCTCGAAGGTTCAACATTTCACAAACACTGAATGTAGAGCGTTGGAGAAGTTTCCTCGGTGCCGCTGAACGTTTGTACAAATACTTTTGATTTGAAATCTTGAAGTAAAACTTTTGCCATCAAGCGTGTTGAGCTTCACAGCAGATGGCTGACTGCAACCCCGGTGTTGCAAACCTGTTGTACACTTATGACCGAAAACTTGCTAACTCGCTTCTTTTCTACAGGAAGAAAGACACTAGTTTTGGCTCAGGCATTTGATTTGAAGATGTAAAAGGTGTTTCGCCTTATTTTGAAAGGCATGAAACACCTTATTTCAACTATATCAGATCAGTTCACATTAGATCACATTAGATTAGTTCATTTAGTTCATACATTAGATTACATTAGATTAGTTCATTGCTTCTGACATAGTAACGTATCACGCCATTCATCATCTAGAATTAATATCCCTTGCATTAAGAGAAATACCACCTTTTGGCAGCACTAGTCGATTTCCTTGTCTCAGCATCTCTCCACGTCATTCAGCACTTAGCTGGTAAGTCAATAGGTCATTTTTCAGCCAAGGACCTAAAGGCTTTTCAAGGAAAATATCGATTTAGAAGCTACAAGCAACGATACGAAACAGGTCATTCCAAGGGCACTAGTTCTAGTACGTCTATTTTATTTTCAAGCGTAAAGGACTCAGACCGAAAATCAAAGATGATGCTTTTGTGTTCAGCGATCAATAATTTTTATCCACTTGTGGCGTTTGCAAGTTGCATGCCGCCCCATTGCCCAGAGGCCAGACCAAAGCAATAAATGATGCAGTGTTTGAAATTCCTTGCAGCCTAAATGAATTTTTTCACTGCTGAAACGCGTGTACAAAAAGGCAGAACTTTTTACCATCGCCTGCAGCTTTGTATAGGGGATTGCAGTGGTGAATGAAGCAGTTTGCATAAAAGCTTACAGCAGCCTTGAAAGTAATACCAAGTGAAGCGTATTGCCCGCGGAGTCAAGCAATTGAGAATCGCTGCTGTGCAACCCTGAGGCTTACAATGGACAGAGAGATGATGCAAATGATAAGTGCAGGAACCAGCAAGTGCGCTAAGTTCATTTTGTTAAGGTTATGCGATAGAGCAAATTTGCTCTATAACATCGCACAGCAATTATTAATAACATCTTAGTTTGGCTTTTGTGCCTAAAGTTTTTAATTGATACCGATGAAAGAGGTTTCAAGATAGATGCTAAAACGTACAATTTCTTGATTGAACTATCAAAATGTTTGAAAATTAACAAAAGATTGTAAACAACAAGCTCTGTTACCGGTATGTATATTTTATAAAGTCTTTGAATTATTTTCCTCACCTACTGGTGCAAGTGAAGCGGGCATTGCAAGCATTTAGCATTTGTTTCAATTGCATTCTGGAGGTGAAAACAAAAAAATAGTTGTGCAAAGCTGAAGGTATTTTGCTATTCAGTCAAAAAGATTTATGTGCGGTGTTTTCCGTTGTCGTGAGGCCCCTACACCAAGAATTTAATTTTTTATCCACATTATTCTCCCCGCGCCAATGTCTGGATCTTTCATCCCAAGATATTGAAACGTTTGCTGAATGTTAAAGATATTTATGTTAACCTCAGCAAATGTCTTTTTACTTGTTTTTAACATTAATGAGGCTGAGGTTTTCCCGGATGGTTATTCAAAAAAATTATTTGGTAATGATTGCCTGCATGCTAAGAAAAAATTTCATTTCAAAAGCTGTGTTCTATACCTCCTGCGTTTGCTGATATTCAAACGCATGCAAGATGTAATAAGTTTGTATTAATTCGTCCACACATCACATCCACGTGTGCGGAAACGCAAACTTCTAATAAAAAGGAAACAATATCGTAAAAAGGAAACAATATCGAAATTGCCATAGCATGAAGAGTAAACAGATTGAATGGCAGAACCAGACTACTCAAGCGCGTAAGCAAATGCAGCTTAACTTCGTCAGCAGCATACACGACAGCCAGCAGGATGTAAGGCGCTGTAACTGCATAGTTTCAAACAATTGTGTCTGAAATCAGATGCTGCTCATTGTTTGAAACAATGAGGTGTTACATAAGCGTGTTCAACATTTACTTCCATGAGTGCTTTTCGTTCTAGAATCATGAAAAGAAGATGATTGCGATGGTTAGGCTTACTACAACTGAAAATTGCGCAAAGTTTGTTCGAGTTTGTTATTTAACTTGCGTATGTTAGAAAAGGTTGTTATTTAACTTGCGTATGTTAGAAAAGGTAACAAGCTGTTAGGAACGGGGCTTGAACAGATTATGAGAAATGGTTGCAAATCTTGCCAAGTGCCTGTAATTCAACAAAGTTCAATGTTAGCATTATTTCAGCAGTACTGGTTCCAACTTGACTGGCAAAACATTTGTTTACATAACCATCTGGAACAGAATTGCTACGTCAATAAAAGGTTTCCATTGAGCTGGAAAGTCACTGTTCAGTAAGATAGAGTATAAGCAAAGAAGCGCATGGTTGGAGAGCACACAGGTTTTACTGGTAATCTAATCAGCTGTACTTCACACTTTTTATCAATTTTTGACATCGATAGCTTATGTGAAGGTGAGTTGCAGCTTCTGTTTATTTTATCTTTAATAGACAGCATACTTGAATAATTTTGTGCAGAAAGAAACGGAATGAAAACGTGCGGATTGTGGTTGTACGCTTTTTCAGTTAGCTTTACTCTGCTTGAATCCGAAGCGTATGACAGCTGCAGTGAAATCTCATGGTGATGTTCTAGCATTAAGTGTCAAGCTGTAACCTTGTGACCGGTGCGCTTTCAGGTTCGAAGATCTTAATTTAGGTATCATGTTTGGTGCGCATGATGTACAGTTGGCTCCAAATTTACTTACTGCCAGGTTTCAATCATGCATCACTAGCGTCTAAGCGTTTGCAACCCTGTTTATGTGAATCCAATCTCAGCAACGACTGGTTTTAATCTCAGCAACGACTGTTTTTTTAGTAATCCTATACTGACCTATAGCTAGTCAATTGTATTCGCGTGGTAGTGCTATTCAGAATAGACGTAACGACTCTTCCCACACAAAGCCGTGATTAAAACAGCTGTGGTGAACGCGCTCTGCGTTTATCACCCTTTGTGTACTTTGTAATGTAACTGGCCGCAGCTGCTCTATTTTTGTGATCGCAGTTGCTTTTACACTGACCCTGCTCTTTACCATCTACTACGTTGATACTACTTGTGCGTCACACCCTGTTTTTAACGTGTGTGTCTGTTCGTATTGCCGTTGTTCATCGGCTTACCTATAATTACTTACCCACTGTGCGCATAAGCATCATCAGGCTTGTGACGGACAGTGCATAGAAAAACTCTTAATCTGTTTGGTATATGTCTTCGTGTGTGGAGCACTTACCAGCACGCATTTTACAAGTGGAGTAGCGTTAAATTGGAATTGGTCTCAAACATCGATGCATTAGCTTTTTAAAACTCCTACGTCAAATTCTTGCGTCCTTGTTTGCTTCGTTTACTCTTGCCCTATGAATTTCAACACAGTCGCAGTTTATCGCGTGTGTTTAACTTGTGGATTTTGTGATCATTTTTGCAAAACATACGGGTTGTTGACACAATTTGTGCTCACCCTAATGCTGCTATGTCCAACCCGAGGGGCCGTATGCGGCCCAGTCAAAGGTTTCTTGCGGCCCGGTTAAGGTTTTCGCTGTAGTGAAAGTATCCCAAATACTGACAACCTGTCCTTTTTGATAATCTTAAATTTGACACTTTTGATGCAGGTGGTCCTCAGTGTCACTTTATCATGTCTGCACCATTGCATTTAGGATTCGAAGGCTTTCATTACATTAACATAAACTAAATTTAGTTTGCTAAGATCAAAGATGAAAGTAAGCCATTCAGTGTGCGGCCCTCATTATTATGTCATTCAATGTGCGACCCTGGATAAGACAGTGATATAATTTTTGGGTTGGACATGGCTGCCCTAATGGTATTAAGACAAGCCGTCTTTCTACTAACTTTGAGATCCATAAATTTGACCTAGGGCCAACAGACAGTTATGTCCGACCCTGTCGATGTGTGTTCAGTCTCATGTTGAAGCTCAGTGCCAATATTTACATGCATAGCATGCCTGTCATGCATGACATAAAATATTAGTGTCGCACCGACTAAGCCTTAGGCAAACGGTGTTGAAAGCCAACAGTTGTCAATGGTGTTGCAATCCAGGAAGAACAAGTTTTGTGTTCTCTGATGCGAAAAAGTTTGCGCTAAATATCTTCGGACGGATGTGCAAAGAACATTAACATTTAGTAAGCATACAACAAACACTTGTCCGCCACTGTTAGAGGTTCACAGCCTCACTGGAGGCCGTCAAATACTCGGTTGGGGTAGAGATGGAATTGGTATTTTCTTGAAATACCGAAAGCATGCCATCCGGTCAAATAAATAAAACAAAGTCTATGAAAAACGGGGGAGAGAATCAAAGCAACTTGCCGAAGTTCATACATTTTTGAAAAGCATACTTTTCAAGCAGGAAGAACATAATTTTCGTACTCTGAATTCAGTTGTAAAACCGTGACGTTGATTTGATAATGTGAATTGCACACAACTATCCTAAATTGCCCATATCAGTGTTGGGTTGGACTTGCCATTAAAAACCAAGAGGTGTTCGATTGCATCAGAGTTACAGTACTTTTCATAGTTGTTTGAAACTAGTCTACTATAAATGAAACACAAATTTTCAGCCTTGGCGCTACTTGAGGTGTCTCGTTCTGCAATATCTACATTTTTAGGCGAGCCTGTGGCACACTGACGCGCGATTTGTTGAAGATTTAACTCCGGATCCCAGCTGCCTGAAATACATACTAGACTGGGTTTGGAAAGGTGACTCTGCACAATTTATTGCCTTCGATTAAGCATTACGTCAAGACCACATACAAACAGCAACTCCTAAACAAACACTGACCAACTCGTACCAATGAGACAGAAAAACAATCCGAAATATCGCTGAACTGATTCCTCGCAACAGCGCACAAGTCCGCGTATAGTACAGGCCAGTGCTTCTTAACCGGATGAAAGGTTCATCCAAAGGTGAATGAAATTTTGCAATGGATAATGAATTTTGTGCTGTTAAGTTGTTACATCCTCTGGTTCAAAAACAACTTTGTGTCTAAAGCAGTCAGCAACTTATCATTTCGACTTCAGGACTAACATACTATGATGCAGGTAACTACTTCTATGACATAATAGGGATGGATTTTACAGCAAGACAGCTTCGCAGGGTTGTCAGATGAAAATTTCAATAAGTCAAACAGTGCTAAAAGAGGCCAGTAAAAGGCCAAACTAATTATTGAAAGGCCAGAAAAAGCCGAACTTTGTTTGCGGTGTTGCTATTCCTTTGTCACAAAAACATCTCTAAGTTGCAAGAACATCATTAGAAATTTTCTTCCAAATTTGAAGTAAGTCTTGCTTGGCCTTGTACTAGAGCTCATTACTGATGCTTCTCTGACTTTGCGTGATTTGTGAGATTGCACACTTTGGGTACAATGGTGCCACATTTTGTATATTAATCCATCGGCAGCTTTTTGCACGAAAGTCTCTCCCATTCACTCCTGTACTTACGATCAGAATCATAAGAGCCCTTCTCCTTCCTCGACGTCATTGCCGCATGTCTACGGCGAAGGCGCAGACCTGTCTGCGAGCGTTGAGCCTACTTCGTGGTTACAACACACTGCACACATTTCCAGTGATAACGCAAAAAAATTGTTTCGAATCTCGCACCTTTCGAATCTTACCAAATCAGAACGCGGGCGTCGGTCTAATATAGCATTTATTATAAACATTTTGCATATGTGTTGCCAAAAAAATGGAATAGTAGTACTGTATTTTCTTTCAGAGGAAACATCTTCAGCGCAAAAAGGCAAAAAAGAGCCGAACCACCAAACGAAATTTTAAGGCCAACCGTCTTGAGATAAGGCCAAGAAAAGGTCAAAAGGCAAATCAATTTCTTTAGGTCAACCAATTTGGCACAAGGCCAGATATCTGAAATTTGGCACAAAAAATGTCAATCTGTCAACCCTGCCGAGAGATGCCATGTGTTATTCACACGAGTGACGGAATCTTTGCTGTGCTCTGTCTGAGCGTCCTATACTCCTGCGCGGCGGTTAAGCTGGAAACACGTTTCTATATTGACGCGTCAGACTCACTGCTCTGACTCACTTTTACTCGAACACAGACCATACCAGATGCATCAGAAAAGGACGTGACGTCACGAAATCAGACGCATGCGCCCAAAAAACGCATAGGACGCATGCCGTGTGCATCCAGCGTTAGGCTACTAGGTAGAATCGCAGTACTTCCGAAAGTTACATTCTCAATCTCGAGTGTAAACCAGACACATGAATACTGATCAGAGTAGCCTTACTAGTCGAAGTGCGTGAGTAGCCTATTTGTAATATTTTTTGTTTGTTACCGCATTGGTGTTGATTCCAACATCTAATACGCGTTTATATCTCTCGCAATACCTACAGAAGGTCTAAGAAATACGTACAAAAACACTTTGTTCTGATGCCAGTAAATGTAAATCTATAGATGAAATGGATCAGGATAAAGTCCAGCTTCGCAAGTTCAAGTACCAGATTTTTCAAGTAAGGGGAGAATAAGTTTCCTTCAATATGATTGTATCAGAATTCTTTCAAAACACATCTCTATTATGGGGATATTTGGGTTGGTTTGTTTGAATTCTCACAGTATAAGTAAATTCCATTTAAAAAACTTTTCAAAAACTGATCCTCATGACATGACACGTACATTTCATAGAAAGGACTTGAATATGATCGAGCTCATGGGCATCGGAAGAGGGCAGGAGAGCCTTGACTCCTTTGGATTTTGAAATTTGATTTTTTCCTATGATTCATTTTTTGTAGAAAAATGTTTTTCAGTTGGTTTTGAGTTGGTAAAATGAAATTTTACAATGGTCGAGCTGAAAACTAAAACGCGAAATGCGCTGAAATGCACTGACTCGTTGCTGAGGGTGACATTGCTATTGAAGAATTAATTCATCTGCACTTTGAAAAGTTGATGACTAAAGTTCGGGAGCAGTGCAGTAATTAGTAAACGACTTTCTGTTGTAAAGATGTGTAGTTTCCTATCGTTTTTTTGTGGTTTTCTTGTTGTGTCTACAGTGGTAAATGTCTGGAGTTTGATTCTCATTAAGCCTGTAGTTTTCAGGTTCTGTGTGTCGCTTGTTAAAATACATCGGATGACTGCATTTGTTGCTTTCGAAGCTTCCCATTTCTTGGCAGTTGATGCGCATTCAGGTGTCTGTGAGTTACTTTGCCTTAGCAAATCTTGTACAAAAATCAAACTCAGCAATGGCATTGTATATACAGTAGTTAGGTTATTATTGTCACATGGGACATGGATTCACAATGGGGTGAATGGGAATGCAGCAATCGGTGGTAGGGGTGAACGCAACCGAAAAAGACTTAGAAGAAGCACTGGTATAGGCTACTAGACGTGAAACAATGCAAACAAAACTCATTCAACACAAGTGTCTAACACTGTTTTTCAAACTTTTGCTGCAGGGGAACCTTCCACAAATGTTTGCGTTGCTCATGGAACCCTATGCAATGATCCAAGTGTCTATATTGCCACAACCGCATAGAATTGTGGTTGCGAATTTCATCCCAGGCAATTTCGGTCTCTTTTCGCGGAACCCATGGCAGCACTCGCGGAACCCCGGTTGAAAAACACATGGTCTAACTGCTAAATCACATTGTTATGCGAACGCTGTGTGGACGGTTTGGGCCCTGGATGGTTCAGTGAGCAGTGTTTGAAAAACGCGTTGGTTCTAGTCCGTGCATGCTTGTCCATAAACTTTGTCCACTGATCTCAGGCAGTGCTTTGTTGTGCGGTATTTTGTTAAAATATGAATATATGTCACTGAAATGAGATTCAAAATGTTTGATTCGCTGGCTTAAATGGGCTTCGATGTTGGAAGGATCATGTTTTTTCAAGTTGGTTTTAAAGTCGGATGCTAAAAGCAAGAATGGGTAGTAACTTCAATTCAACATTAGGGATGTGAAACATAAATTAGCTCTTCTGGCGATTATTTTATTAGTAGCCAACGTTTCGCCCGCCTATTCAACCGGGCTTCCTCAGGGCAATGTTTTTTAACCACATATTAGCGATGTGGTTATTTCTGAGCAGACGCAAGTGCTGCGCGTACTGCATATTTATCAGCAGCAAAGATGTTATTATCCACAATAAAATTAAATAGTGATGTAACAATGCGCTTGCAATGGTTGTACAAGTTTAAAGCACTGCAGGGTGAAGTGAACCCATTTTATGTTTTAAATCAAACAGCAAATTTCCTTTTGTCGTTGTCATAGGAATGGATCAGTAGGCTGAATGTGTGGGAATTACACTATCGGTTATCACAGAAATGCCACTCCGAATAGTCAATTACTATGAAAGAAGTATGCCCTAAATAACTCACGGAGGGAGAAGTCGTCCGGGAAGAGAGAAGAGGATTTGGTGCTGGTCCCGTTCAATCTGGTTAGCAGCAAACGTATCAATTGTCAATGAAGGATCCAGTACTGCAGCATGGGTCGCAACAGAAGTGTTGGGAAGACTCAAATAGTTTTAACTACTTAAGCACTGACCATGGCGTCGAAATTAACCATGACGCAACACATGTTCAAAGAGCCAACTCGAAACAAAAATACGAGCTGTCGAAGTAAGTAAACTGAACTGATTTGACCTTGCGCTTTTAGTTTACGCTGCGAGATCAAGCACCAGAAACGCATTGGTATTCTCTCCACAAATCATAATTCTGCTCCTAATTCAGTTTATGATCTTTTCTGGATTTTCCCGTGTAACAACCGTGAATAATGTAAAAAGTTATTGGCATCCCTAAAGTAACTCTTACGAAACCAAAACACATATCGACTAGTGCAATGCAACTGATGCTTGTTGAAATAATGCTGCATCAGTATTGTTGCGGGTTCAGCACAAATAACGCGTTACGTGATTTCAACTAAATAGGTAGATTTACGTGACTACAATCTGGGAGGTAGATAAGTCGGTATACTTTGTTTTGCATTAGTATACTTTGTTTTGCATTGGTATAGCTGATTTCGCATTTGGTACAACTGTAGTTGGGATTGTATTGCAAACTGGTTGTTTTCAGAAAGTCTGAATAATCAGTATATGTGTTACCAACCAATTTAGGCAGATGCAAATGCAAAATAATAGGTTTAACATTGTAGCTCATTAACTTGACGCTAGGTTTACATTGTGACAAATAGCAAGAACTGAGGAGAAGTCATCACAGAAACAAACAAGGTAAAGGTGTGATTATTGCTACAGATAGTAAAAAAACTACAATAAGCAGTGGTACAGTTGATTGAGAACGCCCCACCAAAGCTGGTGTATGGATGGGTTCGATTCCCAGTTGGGTCATACATACCGAAGACTTCACGGTACTTGCGTTTTGTCTAGCCTCGTGTTCGGCGTTGGTAGTGTGTGCAAAGGAACAGTTCACGCGCGATCTTGCCTTCGGCTTGCCACGAGTGCAGCATTCATTGCGAAAGTAACCGCGTGGCCCAGAACACAAGCAAGCGAAGATGGGCGTCCGCAGACCACTCGTGACACTCCCGAACGTTTACAATCAAACAAGTAAAATTTTGGCAATGCATGCTTTTGAAATGTGACAGGAGTACTATGATGGTCACGGAGTGGTTTCCTCATTTACTGCATTTCTTGCAGTGACTATAAAACAATAATGGATGAAAAAATCATCCTGTCTTCTAACTGATATATATGAGTAAAGGCAGCGCCTTGCCTATGCCGAAAACTGAAATCTGTGCAAATGGCAAGGGAAAAATGTCTTGGAAACGGGGCACAGAATAAGCTGGCAAAGAAATCAAACTGCACAGCTACAGAAATAGATCTATAAGAAGGATGCCGCACCGATTCGTTAAGTAAGAACACTACACCCAGTGTTCCTGATGACACATAATGTCGTTCAACGTCTTTCTTATATATTACGCAGTCTTTACGTGCGACTATTTTTAACTGTTTCATCACATTTACAGCTCAAGCAAACTGGTATTTGCATTAACGTTCTAATCGTTGTTTATATTGCTGGTTTATATCTCGCTTCCATTGATTCGCTTAAAACACATGACCAGTAGCGTAACGAGAGTTTGAGCCGGAGGGGAAAACGTAGCTGAAAGGGGCCCACTGCCCTCTGTAGGGGGCCCACTAGCGACTAGTGACTAGCCAACACTTGGAAAAAATGTTGAGAAATGATTATGAATCCGGATGTGGGTGGCTATACTAAAACCCTAAATCACCGGAAAATACTCCGAAAAAGCAAAAAACAACAACCTGCTGAAAACTAAAAGCGATATGTAAGGTACGTGTGGGCCCGGTTTTTACATTTAGATTGCCAGGGGGGCACGATTCGCTTCACTGTTGCCCCGTCACTTACGCCACTACACACGCCACTTTGGTTTTGCGTCTGTTGCATCCTTTTGGTTGTTTCTATTTTAGGTAATTCTATGAAGCTTTCGCACTGTACGTAAACACTACAGCTGTTGCGTTCTCTTAAGCAAAATTTCTTTAGAGCTACTGTATTTCGACGCTGTCATCAGCCATTTGTGGTAACAGTTGGAATATTGAAGCCAGTTGCGAAAATTGAATTGAATATGTTTAAGGCAGCCTTTGGTTCAAGATTTCAATTATCAAAATTTACCAATAAAATCATTAAACATTCTCTTAATATATCTTTTGTCTTTTTACTTTCTGCTGGTGCTGTGTTTAATCTTTATTGTGCAAACTCATTCTTCGCAATCGCTACTACACTTTCGAATTGTTCCAACAAATTTAGGTTTGTTTTAAACATTTTTTTCAGTACCAAATTAAACAACTGGTTGCAGTCTTTTGGCCTGAAATCTCGAAAAGAAGTTCCAGATTTTTGTCATGAGTCGTTCATCCACCACGGTTACAGACCGAACCCGTCATCGACGCTTTACTGTATTAGAAGGTAAGTGATTGTTGTATCGAACATGCAACCGATGTTAATCATCTGAAATTGTTTTTTTGGAGAGCTTGATCTCCATAATTCATAACCAAGTGAGCTACAGCTGGTTTTGTGCGCAAGACTGTTTTACTGTAAAATAAAAAACATTCTTTGTACATTTATAAGCAGCTCCCCAGACGTAACTCTTTGTAAGTCGGGGAAGAGCAGCTAGTCTGGTGAAATCTGGACTATTTCGTGTACTGTTCACTCAGCCCAGTAATGTTGAAACGATATTAACCCCCTTAAGAGGTTTAAAATTAAAAAAGCATTTCATCCTCTTCTCCGATAGTTTTGTCGCATGGTGATAGATCTCGCGAAGTCGAATTTGTGTTCTACAGCAGCGCTTCTCAACCGGTGGGGCGCGAAGTTCCTTCAGGTGGGCCGCGAAATGTTCCGAGATAACGCAATAATTACGCCTAGTCGCAATAATTACACCTAGTCATGAGTTCTGAAACAAATTTTTCGTGAAGTGGGCCCAAAATCAAAGTCTCGGCGAAAAGTGGGCCGCGACATCAAAAAGGTTGAGAAGCACTGTTCTACAGCATTAAATTTTGTGATGGTGGTTTATCCAGAACTTCCCTAATTAAGAATTCTGTCATAAGGTTCATTGAAATCTTACGTGTCATTCATTATATTGTGAAAAACAATATCTACAAAACGCAGCTTTTGCTTTGCAATGCACGACTTAGTAAAGGAGGAAAATGAAATTTTAAACGTAAACGAACAGCTTATTAAACGACCTTGTCCTGTCCTTCGAAAATACACTCAATATCTGTATTAAACCATCACCGATAACATAAGTCAAGAGAACACTATTTTCTAATATTAATGAAGTTATTAGAAATTTGGCAAAACAAGAGTAACAAGTTTTCATTCAGTAACTCTATACAATGTCAACAGCTGTTAATGTAAATGTAATCACTTTCTGCATAACCTGCCAACGCCGATTGTTCTGGAATAAATTGTTATGCCCGCTCCTGTGAATTACATTAAAACTATAAAAATTCTTAGAACTGCGAAACGGAAATATATCGAATTGTAAAAATTCTTCGTATAGCATCTTTTCCAAAACTGTACTACTGTTTTTAAGTCGTACCATAACTTTGTGGTGGTTTCTTGAGCCATGACAAAAACCAAAGTTGTATTCAGTTGGGCGCTATCTTCTGTTTTTTTGAAGCAAATTTTTGCAGCAGGCTGTACTGTGTTAATGATCCGCCAGAGAAAATAATAATTAAACATAGTTCTGCATAAAAAATTAATAGGGTGAATTTGTTATACGGCGTTATCTATTGTTAATCGACGCGAAGAATAACGTAAGCGATTGTATGCTGGTTTTAATTGCAGTATGTGCGCCCGTGCAGACCTGTGTGCAAATTATCGTCAACGATCAAATGCGTAGCTGAGGGAAATCAATTATTTTTAGCCAAAAACTATGAGAGAAAATGCTTGATCATTTTCAAACGTCATTGAAAGCTATAAGGTAATTGTTCCAACGTTGTGAGTTTTCCGCATCATTTCCTCGATGGCGCTCAGTGGTGCAGGGAAGAAACCTCCTGTTAAGGCCGTCTCCGTCAGTATATTACGATACAAATGAAGTGCTGTCGCTTGTCGCTCACGGTTGATGGATCGATAACTCCATCTCTCTAATGACAAAATGATTAGGTGCCACTAAACCATCGTCGTTCTCAGGTATCATTAGTATCTAAAACCACTGAAATGTATGCCATCACTCATAATATGCTCCAATTGCGAATGTAGTAATTATGGAGATGTCTTTTTTTTCTAATGAAAACGTATTAGAAAATATCCCTTGAAAACGACTGTAAATGAAACAAGTCATTCTTCTACGAGACTATTTCTATCATGTAATCAGTTTTTTTAAAGGTATTTTAGGGGCCCGATTCGGGTCCCTAGAATCAGATAAGATCGGGTCCCTGGAATCAGAGAAATCGAGTCCCTACAGGTCCATACCGGGTACCTAACCTTTTCCTTAAAAAAAATCCTGATGTAACGTAATATCAGTGTAAAGGCGATAGAAATAAACCTGTTAAACGCAATGGTAATCATGCACAATCGGGGTCAGAATGTAACAGATCAAAAAACATATCAGGGTGAAACAGGTAATAACTCAATATCAATTTCTTTCTAATAGTAATGCGATACGTCAGTTTTCAATATACTAATGTTATATTACCTACATTTGCCGATATTCCTGTAGCGATAATTAAACGAGACATTTTAGATATCTTATGTTCCGGGGGAAATTGAAAAACTTAACAGAATGTTGCTTCATCGTTTAGGAATGATTGTTCATTGTTTTTAACTGGGTTTGAATGACACTCTCTTTGAAATTAAAAAAATTGTCTCACAGCTTCGTGCAGCATGAAAGAGCAATATGACGAATTTCACTGTCGATCAAAATCAACGATTTTCACAGCAGGTTGTCCTGTTTAGCGTTTTTTTACCTCGTATTATCATGATTCCAAGTAAATTGCTATTATACTTCCGATTTTGATACACTTCGGGAGAAATGCAGAAAGTTGCAGGTTTAAAGCGGTTTCGATACTCATCCAGTATGATTTATAGAAGGGCAATGTATTTGCACGTAGTTGTTTAAACTAACCCTTATGAGTGATTTTCCATGAGCATTCCATTTGTGGTCTCCTTTTGCTTTTAGCTGTAGATAGATGCAAATCGGGTTTATCTTCTATTTTTAGTTTTTGGTCTGAAACTGATACTGTGGGCACGATGTTCTTAATTTCGTAAATAATGAGTTCAGGGTGTTTTAAAATTACCAGTAACGTAATGCATCCTTCTGCCAGCCAGTCATTCAGTGACTATACAAGCTTTTAGGTTTCTGTATCTTTAAAATTTTCTTATAGTTACATCAAGTGTAGCTCAGAAAACTGTATAGACGGACTTTTACCTACCCAAATACACATACATTATGAGTTTACAAGTGGCCCAAGTAACATAGTACTTTGTCGACAATCAGGCAAAACTCGGAACCTCATTCGCCAATATACAAAATTAAAAAAATAGCCTAAGCCTCAAGTGCTGGTAATAAGCAAGCTACGATGTGGTCTGAGTCATAGCGTGTCAGGACGCGTGAAAATCAGTTGCTGTATAACAAAGAAAGATAGTATCAAACTTGTTGGGCCATGTACCAACGTGCATTTCAACACATGTCTTAAAGAATATTTGCAAATTGGTAAATTTCGCTGGCACAGAAGGCACCACATGGACATTACAAAGAAACCAGACTGCAAGCTCTAAGAAAAAATATATGCACGGCGTAACGTTTGCCATCGTATTCGACGCCGATCGATGATAGATTAAGCGCCATAAAAACGCTCGATTTTTGAATAATGCATGGATGGCTTAATATAAGTTTGCGCTGCATTGTTGCAAATCTATTTCGTTACTCATGTTCCAAAGGTCATTGTTCGCGCTTGTAGCAGAGTCTATTTTTGAACTTGCAGGGAAAGAAAAAACTTGCTTGAATGAGTTGCATCATAGAATCTACCTGCACAGTATAAGTTCATTATTCAAAAAATGTTTGGAAGTTTATTTCCAGCAATATTTTCAAGCTGGTGCACAATTTTTATGCATTTTTAAACTTCCCTTTTTCACTTCCAACCTCACAAAGCCGAAAGGTCTTGCTTTGCACGATGCCGTGTTTGTCGCTGTTGGCATGTTGCATTTGCAGTATCTCACCACCTTTGACATACAGTGTCTTAAAGTAGACAATAGAAGGTCTCAAAACATTTTGACAACTTCCTGCATGTACTGTATGTTGTGTGATCTTAAGTCGAAACAGATTGTGTGCTTGATTATGCTCAGTTGTTTTCTTGCTTAATGCAGACTTCATGGCGACTTATTTGAATGCCGGTCTTATCGCTATGCTAGTGTGTATCAGTGCATGGAATTTCTTTGAGAATTATTCTCGGTAGACAACGGTATATAACAATAATTTTAGATAGGTCAAATATGGTTAAGCGTTGAGAATGAATATTCATAGCTCTCACAAAAAGCAACCAAAATTTTATTGCCTTTTGCACTATACCTACGTGTGTGATACAACATTTTCAGCTCTTACAAATACGAAAACAAAATATAGGTCCATACCGTGGACTGTGACTTACGAGTTCGCCTGTCAGATATAGCTCAGAGAATTGATAAATTGTGCAATAAGAAGCAACGCAGTCCGTTCCGCTGATGCTGCCAGTTTGTACAGTAAAGAGTAAAACAATATTCAGCGTCACTGTCTATCGAAAGAAAGCCTTTCCCAGCAAAGAATCAGACACTAAGATCTAACAGAGTATAAATTCCGCATACAAGGTAGGCTTCATCAACTCTTATTTAAACAGAATCATTCAGCGTCATTTATTTCTCGCTTTGCATTATCCTTCCGCTCTGATTGGACGGACAAAATGGGTTCGATATGAATTGGGGCCCCGAGAAAAAACAAATTCGTGAATGGGAGTTCGTGGCCCAAAATGCTGAGAAGCGCTGAACTAAGGTAATTACAACGACGTGGTTAGTAAATTGCGTTCCGATTGGAAAAGCACACCATCAAGAGATTACCACATTTCCAGCAGTCGGATTATTTCGGCCATCATTTTGTGGCCTCTGCAGTGGGTCGTTTCACGTCAACAACACCCAAGACGGGAAATTGGAAATGAGTGGCCTTGCTGCAAGCTATCAGGGTGTCAACCGGCAGCTGTGTGGTTAAGTAAGAGAAAAAGGCTTTTTACACCTTTCTTGATTTTAATTTCATTAGACTCAGTTGCATTCATGGTTACTGTTACTTTTAGCTGTGAAAAATGTTAATTCCAACGCAGTGATAACTCCGAATTGTACTCAGTTGTATTCAACAAAACGTACAATCTTACTCCATCACTGCTACACTGACTTTTGCAGGGAATACAACTGCAACCGTTGATGGCCTCAGCGGCCAAAAACACTTTTGACAGACATTGACAACGGTCTTAAGAACTGCGTACCGTCAAAACTTTGCATAATAAAGTTACTGCTCATTTAAAAATGACAAAATGTCGCAATATCTTGGGAAATGCAGAAGATCAGAAGCAAATAGTCTTTGCGTATATATGCCTATAATTACGTCCTGTTGAATGCAACTGCGGAACCTCTCCTTACATTATGCGAGTCTGAACTCATTAGTGTTGATTTTCAGCGTACCCCTAAAGTCTTTCAGGCATCGCTGTGCGTTGGTTTTTCAATTT
>Ga0210059_1003346_pt1 | contig 25591 bp, 14 predicted proteins | sample Ectturendosymbi2_FD_188042 | JGI IMG/M metagenome (GOLD analysis project Ga0210059, IMG submission 188042) | Ecteinascidia turbinata endosymbiont from Florida, USA - Sample 2 (SPAdes) (version 2) | ecosystem: Host-associated > Tunicates > Ascidians > Unclassified | place: Key West, Florida... | reverse complement strand
TTTGAGGAGGCAAGGTTGGAACACAAGTCCAGCAGAAGTTAATTACAAAGGCAGCAGCAAAACAAACCTACTTGTTAACAACAAAAACCTACTTAGACCGCTACGTTGTCAAAACAATTTACTTCGCAAGTATCCACTCAGCGAAAACTGGGTTTGATGCGATCGGAAATCCCGAGCGGCATGTGCGCAAAGCTTCGCACCGCGGCAGCAAGCAAAAATAAAGATCATGCTCGCAATCTCTCTTGCTATTGCTTGCTCGCGCTACATATATTGTGGTGTTATTCTTCACGCACATCCCATTCGTGGTGAATCACACAATCAACGCAACACCACCGGAGAGGTTTCAACAAGTTGTTCCATAAAACTAGCAGTAAAAGTTTCATAGATAGGTGGCCTATTTATGATGTCATGAAACACTGAGGAGTGCTGCAATGCAAACATTCGGTCAATGTGATCCGTGATATCCGGTGTGTTCCAATTACTTGAATGCAATGAACATCCCGCGGAAAATGTGCTCACTGCTTGGCCATTATATTGTTGATACATGTCAAACAAGTCACTATACATACAACAAATACCAAAGTTTGCCAATGTCTGGCTTTAGTCAGCGAGATATATTAATTTTTTGTCATTATTTGTGAAACACATGGGACCGCGAGTTTGCTGTGTTTCCATGACATCCACAAAGTTAACAGTGCTTGCAAGGCCTTCACACACCATTTTTGTTTTTTTGGTTTGCTAAAAACAAGGTACTTGTAGATGTTAGCTTTTGTCCAATTGGTAGGTCTTTCGTAAGTAACCATTGCTTTCATATTTCTCCTTGTTTCTCTCGCGGATAAAGTTAGCAGGTGGGTGAATGAAAGCTGAAACCTGACATTATAGCAATGAGATCAATTTGAACGAACGAATACTCCCCGCATCATGCGACAAGAAAGATTACCAGGATGATGTAAGATGTGCTATGTCAGAAATTATCCTCATATAGATAAGCTACTCAAGACGAAACAGTAACAAATTACTGATTTTTTTGATTGACTAACAACTTCCATAACTTTCCTAAATGCATGAACACGTTCGTCCCTATAGGCAAGATCTTGCGTAGTCCTCTAGCATGAATTCTACAGTACCAGGATTGCCAGGTTGCCATTTTATTACCAAATGCCAGACATCAAATGTGGTTTGGCATGAGAAAATGCTGTTTGACATGTACGTCATAGCGTAGTTTAGCATGTTGATCGAAAAGACGTCGCTTGGCAATTTTAAAAATCTGTCTGTTTTGAGCTCAAACTTTTAGACTCCTTTCAGCCTGCTTGTTGTTTATCGAAGCTATTTGGCATAGTTTTACTAGCAATTTACTGTAGCATATTTTGTCCGTCTGCTTCGGGAAAGCCTAATCTTTTTTGTGCATTCTATGTAACTGCATTTTGCAATAGATATTTTGTGGAATTATGACATAACTAATAAATCAGACGCTTGCGTGCTCAATTCAAAGTAATTGCAAACTATGGCATAGATGGTTCACATTTACAAATACAATAATTCTAGACTTAGTTCCATAAGAATTATGACTCATCAGGGTATTTTGAAACCGAAAGCCATCCCTTTGTTTTGGCTTGTTTAGTCATGTTCTACAGCTATTTGGCATATTTTGATGGGTGATTTGTAATTTTGGTCCACCTGGACTTGGCAACCATGGATTCTAGAGTTGCTTTCAATTCGTCATTTGCAAGTTAGACCAACGGGCCACATAGTTTGCCACTTCGCTATATTGCTTTTATCTTATACATATAAAGGTCATGGAACCCCAATAATCCTTCTGTGTACCCATGTACCCGGTTGGGAACCACTGGAATAAACAATTAAAATCTCTAGACTTTCTGTACGCTTTCGAGAAATCAGCCAATTGGACTCTGCTTTCATCTTTTTGCGATGATTCAAACTTGCGCATAGCTCTATTCAAATAACTTCAGTCCGCAAGTGAAACAAGCAAGGAATCACTCACAAAATAACACCTTGAAGTGAAAGATTAATAAAACAAAACCAAACGAAATAGTTTCTTTAATTCAGTCATGAATTAATAACTGCCTAAAAGGAAACTTAAAGATCAATCCCGATTAGCTTTATTCGATAATAGCATTCAAGATAATGTCCAGACGCCAACAAGAAAATTTGCATTTAAAAAATGCTCTTTCAGATGCAAGCTATGGGATATAATTTGGTATTCCACCAGGCTCGGTTTCACAAAAAATGGATTATTACGCATTTGACAATAGAAAGCCGGATCGAGTTACATGATTTTGCTAAATGATACAATCTTCAAAGTTTGATATTGTTGTTGGACGTATTGCAAGTGTGAAATTCAGTATCTTGCAGCGCTGACGAGTATGAAATTTTCAATATATATGCTGTACAGTGTATAGGAAAGTGTGTGTAATACTTGGAAATAATTGAGGGTATTAGTTTCACTGTGGGCTGGAGAAAATTTTGTAACTTTTGCTTCAAATATAAAATTTGAGTTGTTTTCAATGATATACTGTAAATTTGTGGATAAGTTTGAATTTAATTTCTTTAACTTTCCTAATCAAAATATCCGTATGTACAATTACTCATGGTTGAAACAAAATTTCGCAACTTAGGAAAATCCGGTATTTTCAGCAAAACGCAATGCTGCGTAAATATATTCAATAAAAGCTTTAGAGGGTGCAATGTTTTTCCATATATGCTTACAAACACATCTTTCAACAGAGATCATCTGCAACGAAGATTCAGAAATGCATCTGACACACCTCGAACAGCAGTTGGAAGTTAAGCGAGGCGACGTCCAGGTTTGTATACCAAAATCTATCGGAAACATAAATTTATTTAAAAAATGATTCAATATTATAAAATAGCACAGTAGTCTAAACAAAAATCCACCACGTTACGTTCATTCAAGCTTAATGCAATGTAACTAAAGCTAAGCTTATAACATACAACATACGCTCACAATATATAACACCTGATGACATATTCATGACACAGAGAAATATTCCTTTCCGTTTAAAAAATTTTGTTACAATTGTTTTAATCTTTTCAAAACCGTTTTAACTTGACCAGTCCTTAAAACTTTCGTTAATCTTTGAACAAATATTTAACCCCTAAGAACCGTGAAACTCAATAAAGCCCAGCTTAGGAAACCTTCAAACACATACTGTAAAAGTCGGGAAACAGGTGTTGTGCAAACCTGAATTTTATTACATTTTTCTGGGACACGTGACCTCCGTCATTTTCAGTCAAACTAGTTGTGAATTCTCCACGCCCATTTAATCAATTTCACAACGACAGCGTCCCTGAGGATCGAAACACACATTGCATGTAATTGTTGTACACTGTAAATGTAACCCCTTACATCTGTTTTCAGGGGAGGAGTATTCGTCCGTAGGAAACGCCATGATCTCAAACGAATTTTTTCTTCATATCAAGTGAGGGTGTAGGTATCCTCTTCTCAAGCTCGATTATCCGATGTCGTATCTGCAACAAAACGTGTTGCATTTCAAGTCAAATTGCATATTTGTTGTACAGCTATTTTCGCATGTCATTTTGTAACATGATTTGGTGTGCAGTCCACTCAAACGCATTTTTCGTCAGTAACAAGCAAATAAATCTTAATCACCATCAGAATGTTTACTGATTGCACAAAACGCAACAATACTTTGTAAAACGTTTTCTCCAAATACTAAACACGATTTTTTGCAATGGCATAGATAAAGGTGCACAAATGCCATGCAAAAAATAAAAGCTTGCAACTTGTCTTACCTGGAGGATGGCAGTCCTCCAGTAAACTGGTTTGCATTAACGCACAAGTGTCAAGTAAGCAGGTTTGCATTAATGTACAAGTGTGACGTGATCCTGCACACAGGTTTGTGGCACTTGCTGAAAAATTGTTTGTCTTCCTATCTCTGCTGAAAAGACAAATCATGCACCTCTTTGGCTTTGGAAGTTGCACTCGTCCCGGCAGTTTTGAAACAATCACAAGATGAAAAATATCATTTTCACAGCTTCTTGGACAACAAATGCAAGTGTTGCTTGGGTTAGCCTTCTCTCTGCAATTGGCCGTAGCATCTCGAGTGCAAGTTTTTTCATTAACTTTCGACGAGATTGCGGTTTCTTTCCTTGATTGACCATGTGGCTGTGGAACAGGATTGAAGCATCAACTCCCGCGACATTCACCATCCCATAACATACACTCAAAGACCATCTTTTAGTCATTCTGCTGTAGGAATGCAAGGAGAACGGCTGGGAATGGGTTCTCCTTTTTGCTTTCGTTCCTCGTTTCAGGATCATCGAAAAGAATACAGCGTAAAAAAACAATACCTTCACTTACTGAACGCTGCTCTACATGCAGGGATTCCCAGTGAGGGTTTGAACATTTCTTCCGTCGTTACATGATTGTCCTTATTGACATCTCATAACAGCAAATCCGTGATCAGAGTTAAAATTTCTTCTTCACACGTGTTTAAAAGTTGACTTTTAGTTTTTTCCCGGTGATTATTTCGTCGTTGCCACTCTTCACTTGGAATATAATCGCTTTCACTTTTGCACTTACCACTGTCGATTACATTATCCTCACCATTCTCAGTATCATCAACAAGTAGTGTTTTTAAATGGGACTTGGAGTCAGAGACATCATCATTCCGTGAGTACGTCGCTAGAGGACATTCTTCATCGCTGTTGTCAATTTCCTGCCATGATACGTCACAACGGTTATTCAATGAGAAAATGAGAGCATATTTTTCACAAGTTCATGCTTTCTAAACTTACATAAAATGTTTCAATCTCGCAGGCTTACCTGAAAATGGCAAACAGTCGCAGTGCCTCTGGATTTACGCCTTTGTAATGTGATGTTTTGACACGCCACTGAAACAGTAACACTCTCACTCGCAATGGGGAATTCCAAAGAGATTGATACCTGAGGCAAGTACAGGTTTTACGCAGCCAGATTAACATATGAGACAATTTCAGGTGATGGGGTGTCCCACATTTTCTACACATGGGGAAATTTGGGTTGGTAGGGTATTTTCAATTATGTACACATCAGGAAATGGAAAGTAGTTAGGTGCTCCAATTTTCCCACACATCAGAAAATCTTGGGTATTAGAGTACCCAATTTTGAATTTATAAGCTTTCAGGGACAATTTTGTGAAATAACTCTGGTATCATTCCATTTGTCTCTGAAAATCAGGAAAAGTCATGGAAACACACGTATCTCACATTTTTCTAATCATTAAAATCAGCCAAAGGCAAAACCATGGGTAGTGGACCACCCAAGAATCCTGAGCAGGTTTTAAGTGTTTTCTGGTAATTTTACTTATAACTCGCGGAACGATCGCACTAGAGAGTCAATGAAGTAATCATAAGATACGGGTTTTCGTAAACGTTCGATAAAAATTGACTAATGTGTTTTTCAAATTTGGGGGGGTTGCGTGACGTGATAAAGTGGTCCCAGTGACCCTATTAAGATCTGAGAAAAAATTAAAATGCCAAGTTACTCTTTTTTTAAAAAAAAGAACGCAGTCAGAAACACGCGCATTATAACTTGATTGACCCTCTGGCTCAATGGGTCTCCAAGATATGGCTAAAAATAACTTCAAGAGCCACTGGTTTGGCTATTTCTCTCCTCTTTTGAACGTTTCCAAACTGCCAATCTTTGTCGGTCCTCGTTCCTGCTGCTTTTTACCAGTTTGCAAGAGCTCATAAGCGGTAGGGTATCAAAACAACTGCCACCTTGCACAGTGCAAATTACTCATTACATACGAGTTATCGAATTCGCTTAACATTACTGTGTTGCAGCACGTACAGGATTTCTCGCGGCACGGCGGTTGTGAACCACTATGCTGCAGTAGTATTGCATCTACACAGTGCACAAAAAGTTGCGACATTGCTGTTGCTGCCACGTACCTAACAAATGCAAAGCTATGGTAAAGCAATGCACAAAACTTAAAATGCACGGAAGTAAACTGGTTTGATGAGTGCACGGAATGCACACGTTACAATACAGTAATGTGCACGGGAGAATTGAGCTGTAAAGAATACAAAAATGCTCATAAAAACATTAGACTTGCATTAACTAAAAATTGTTTATGAAGGTTAATGGCATCGATACGATATTCTCTACTAAAGTTATTAAAGTGGAATTGAAGGTTCTTTGCAGCAGTCAGAGGACGAAAAAAATGGTTAAAACACACTTTTGTTATTTCAAAATATTTGACAGTTGTCCTTGCTGGCACCTGGCCTTGTTCACAGTTGTACGGGTGTCATTTGTCCTTCCTGGCAGTTGTCTTATTTGGCTGTTGTCAGGGTGGCAGTTTCCATGGTGGCGATATTCCTAGATGGCACTTGCCTAGATGTTGTTGTCCGGGTAGCAGTTGTCCAGGTGGCTGTAGTTCTAGTTAGACCCAAGCGGTGGCACTTGGTTTCAAGATGATTTATTGTACTTTCGGTTGGCTGATGCTTTAAAAAGTCTATGCCAACTTTTTTTCAAGATATCAAAAATAGTCTATAATAGAGAAACGTGCTGTACTTTGGTACTATCGGGATTTGTCAAGTTTTCATATGTATTTAAACGATTTAACATATTCAAATGAAAAAAAAATTTTCCCTGAGAGCCGATCACTACTTTAGCGTAAAAAAGATTAAACCTATGATGAATATGCATAATATTAGGGTCAATTATTTTATTAGTTGCAAAGTGCTACCAAAAATTTTTTGTAGATAGTCATATGCCAGGAAAAGGATGCACCTGCAGTTCCATCCGCTTCGATTTCATATGGAGCGACTGCAGAACATAAGTCCCCAGTATTGCCGGTCTCCCAAACACAGTCTGTGCCAGTAGATGGATCTTGCTCAGAATATGAAGGTGATGAAGACAACCAACCTGCTGTGAACGATAGTGAGATTGATGTAGATGACAACGCTTGCCCTTCCGATGAAGGAGAAGGTAATATTTTTTGCTAAAACACATGCAGCAGGTTTTTAACATTTTTAGAAACTTGTAATGAAAATTTGCACTGTTACTGCATTAAAAATCGCAAATGCGTGTGCTGCTTTTAAAGTTATTTTTGCAAAACTTTTTATAACTGACTCTGTATTTTGAATGATTACCCATAAAGTAACTTTATAAATAAGACAAAATTTTCTTATTGCAATAGATTTAAATCTTTCCCACCAACTGCTTTGTCCGGATGTTTTTTAAGTAGTCGAGTTTTCGGTCCAGACACAGGCTGCAAGAGAATGATTTGGCCAACGGTCATTGCAAGGAACACTGGTGAAAGAGGGTGATTTCAAATGTTTGTTATACTCATTTGCTTTCTTAGAAACAATGTGCACATTACAGTAGTGGAATGTTTGAGTTCTTCCAAAACGCGCTGTCGTCCCATTGGTGAAAAACAATAACTGCAATCCTGTAGACATAACAGGCAGTCTGCTGTAAGGCACAAAGAATGCGATAACTCGACAGCCACAATTGAGCTGATACAATATCTTTGCATGGTCCCGTTTGAAGCAAACTTCTTTCTCTGGTTAAACCTGTTACAAATTGAGTTGGCACGTAAAGTTTTCTGCAGTTAAACGATCTTGGAAGGCAAGCATGCAGATTGTACCAAACAAATATTTTACTGCATAAAAGTAGATTTGATTTCGTCATAGCTTACCATAAATGGGTGATTGTTCTTTTTCCAGGCAGCGTTCCCAACTTTTGCTGTGGACCCCTTTGATAAAACCAGTGAATAATGTTGCGTACAAGTGGTCTCTACCGGAAAAGGTTATCATTTGCTTTGCGCGCTAAAATCATGAACGTTTCACAGAACTTATTACGTAAAATAATTGATGTTGTTGCATAACAATCGAAATATCTTAGGAATGGAATTATGTGTTGAACGCGCTGCAAAGGGTAATTGTAACTTGCATATATTTGTTAAAGTTAAAAACATGTTCTTCCCATGGACTTCGGAAGGAAGCAGGGGTTTTTCCCTTGCATTTTGAAATTTGATTTTTTGCTATTAACTTTTTGCAGCAAGTTTAGTTTTAACATAATTAAAAACGAAGTAGAAACCTCAAGCAAAAGAAATAAACAAGTAGCTCTGCGTAATACCGTCCCCATGCGGTTGCAGCGAGTAACAAAATGAACACTTCAGCACATTGCAGTAGACTTGCCATCGCAATCGACGATGCAAGTCTTTACGCATTATAAAGGATTGCATTCGGCGCAGTGGGAAAACAGTAACAACAATGAGCCGTCGGACATAACGCAATTACCACACCATCTCGTAGAAAAATGTTGTTCACTTAGTTTCCCAGTTGGTGAAATGAAATTACACAACTGTTTCCTTCCCCTGGAAAATTCCTGCTGATGCCCAAGTGATCAGGTGTGGAGATTGTTCTTGTTGATGTCACAAAAACTGTGAATTCAATCCGCTCACATAGAATGTTTTTAGAATTATGTAAAGTATATGAAAGCAGACGCAATGAGGTTGCTATATAATACTGGGGTACGCTGGGTGTCTGAAGGAAATGTTCTAAAGTGGCTGTTTCAGCGGCGGCAAGAGTTGCGGGTTTTCTTTGCTCAACAAGCACCTAGTTTTCAAGACAATTATTAGCTTGCCAAGTTGCTCAATTATTGGCAATATTTCAGAACTTATATCGTTTCAATTTGTCATTGCAAGGACAGTGGTATGACGTTTCAGAAGTTTCCAGCAAGTTTCAGGCTTTTAAACAAGAGTTGAAGTTGTGGCAAAAGGAAGTATCAGAAGACGATTTTTCAGATTTTGAATGCTTATAAAACTTCTTCCCAACGGGTCATTGCGAGGTTGAAGACACACACGTGGAATAAAAAAAAAAAAATTGCGCACGATCATTTCGATGCTCTAGTGCAAAATTTCAAAGTGAACTTTTCAAGAGACGTTCATTCGAATCTAACTTCTCTCTTTGCAGGTGAAGATTTCGATTTAACAAGTGCACTAATTGAGTTCCGCTCAGATTTGGTCCAAAATGTTTGAGGACTTTTGTAAACTCCGCAGCCTTTTCGCAGCACGGTTGAACACCGCAATCTCAGTAAAAAAGCCATCTCTGTTAATGTTCCAACAACCTATTTTTGCGTGAAAGGATTTTCTGTTCTTTTCGAAAATGATTAAAAATAAAATTCAACCAAGAAATTGGTTTCTTGTATGGGGAAACCTTGAAAATTCCTACAACCTCGTTTTTCACAACGAGTGGATGAAAGTCAGCATCAGCCATGACATTAAATGATAAAAAATTCTTCCCAACGGATTCATTGCGAGGTTAAATGAGATAAGTTTTCTTCTTATTCGCACTGTCATGGACGCCGGATGGGTTACTTCCAGGGGGTGGGCAATAGTGGTTTATTCCTGCAAGTAGTGGACATAATAATTTTTTAGGGGGGTAACGGTGACGAAATGTGATTTTACCAATTCAAAAGTAGGAAAAAAGCGTTTCTCTAATAACAGATTAAAAGAAAAATATCAACTTAAAATCAGGAGACCAAGGCCCTCCCTGACCCCCATTACGACGCCCATGCTCACTGTGCATTGTGTGAATTACGTACGCACGAAGACTGACTTTCATTGAATTTTGTGTTACGTACCATGTCCTGTCGTTTTCTGCGTTATTGTTGCTACATGCGTAACCTAGCATTTGCCTTACCTCCGGAAGGGTTTTGTGTACTGAGCTTACTGTCGCCATTGACCACGTTGTCCTTCATTGTCCAATGCATCGACCTCCCCGTGTAGCGTATGGCCAGACGGTTATGGATGACGAAACAATCGAATGTCTGCTCAACACCAGCTCCAAGATCTAGTGCGGCCTAGCAGTGGACTGAAATAACTCGCTCAAACAATGTAGAAGATTGTCGCTATCCTTGCTACAGCTTTCTCTGCTGTCTGCACTGTCGCCATGGGCTGCAGAAGGGTCCCTGGATTTTGAAACTGGTTATGTTTCTGCTAAGCCTTTAGTAAAAAATGTCTTTCTCTTAGTTTAAGAATTGGCAAAATGAAATTTCACCACTGTTACCTCCCTATGGAAACGTCTTTTTGGCCACCTCGTAGTGCAATCCACTAATGGCCACCCACTGAAAAAATCTTTCCGACGCCCATGTACGTTCATACGAGCCAGATCTTGTTTTGCCCTGTAGCCCGGATTCTAGACTTGCGCTCGATTTATCATCTGCTGCAAGTTAGACCAGTCGACCACGGCGAGGAGCTTGGCATATTGCTATTTTGTTTTTAGCTTTCATCTTATACATACAAAAGTCACGAACTTCAGTAAAATTGTCCATGAATCCTCCGGCTGGGAACCACTGGCCCTAGGTCAGCGGTTCCCAGACTTGGTGAGTGGTTCCCAGACTTGTTCGAGCAGTTACGCAAATCAAGGTAGCGATTACGTCTCATTGCCCGCAATATTTTGAGTTAGGTCGAAAATTTATTTTGCAGTGAGCGCATATACTACAGACCACCATTGTGATTTTAGTTCCGCGTTATCCCACGGGGAATCGCATATTACCACCGTTGGGTAATTTAACCATATTTTGGGAACCACCGCCATAGGTATAGACCAATCTGCGTGCTTCGGAAACCAGAGATCACAAAACGACTCTTTCATATCGCTGTTGCCTCAACAACAGGTGGTTCACCGATCAGACTTTTTCAATTACAGGACATTTACTGCAGATCTTCAAGTAAATAAAAACAACGACCTTAACTTTGCATCTCACCTGATTTTACACAGACCTAAATGACGTTTGCCCACAAGAATCAAAAGAAGCAACGTTGGGCGATCAACAGAAGTTTGCGGAGAAGGCCGCAAACCAAGATGAGTTGGTTTTAACCGAAAACCCTGTTAGTGAAAACCCAAGAGTGACACCGCCAAGCTCTACATTCGAACGTCAGTCTAGCGCATTCGGAGAAGTAAAGGAAACAAACAAGGAAGCGTTTAACAAGCACCAAACCAACATCTTCACCTTCAACAACTGTGTCATCGAAACATCCAATTTCGGGTCGTCTGGTCCAGTGAAACAAACGCTGAGCAGTGTCCCTAAAAACGATCGGTGAGGATTCCGGAAGGTTGATCTATGCGATCTAACCAAACAAATTTACTTCTTTACATTCCTATAACAATACTCCTTTCATCTGATCATTTATGAGCAATCTTTGTAGTTCAACCTTTCATTGCTCTTGAAATATTTGAAAGGCAATGTTTTTTCGCAAATAATCGGATTTTTTCACTTTTTCTGAAAGTGGATATTTTATTCGTTGTATCAATAAATAAAAGAGTAACGAAAAATCCTTTTAATGCGACTTAAGAAAAACTTATTGGGTTTGGACACCTCTGCTTTTATCAATGAGCGGCAGTTCATGTTGCGTTTAAATTATACATAAGACATATCTAAAAAATGTTTTTTTCTTAATCAAATGTCAAATCTATTTCAATGGGTGAGACGAACTCTAGAGTAACTTGCTATAGATTACTTCGAAAACCGTGCCTAAATCAAGTTTGCCTGAATGGAAAAAGAAATTCCGAATGTTAAAAGAAAAAACTAAAATCTTTTTGTCTGCCGAATCTTCAAAAATTGAAGCATTCATGTGTCTCTTTGCAACAAGTCCCCTTTTAGTTTCTTCAAAATTTTGAGCTACTTTCTACATGCGCTGAAGTGCCGGTTCGTGTTTTGAGATCGTTTCTGTAGCTTCGGTTTCTGCCTAGAAACTCCCAAACCGTGTCTCCGTTTCTAAGGAAGTAGGTCTTGCCTTCAAATATTCTCTCACGAGATTTGCAGTACTGTAGAATGTCTTATCAAGAAAAATTGGTTAAGTTTCAGCGGTTCAGCTTGTTTGCTCTTGTTTTTATCCTGGAGGAAGGAAACAACAAAAACATTTGCTAATATAGCTAAAATTCGACAAATCTCAAGTTTTAATGTGGGAAAATATGATGGAAGTTTTGCAAGAAATTCAAGAACAATTATGAGGAAAACCACATATTTTTGGTCTTGGTCACATTTTATTGACAAAGTCTCATTTTTGGTGTTGGTCTCAAAGTTTGAAACAAGTATTCTCTTGATTTCACTTGAAGTCTTCATCGCAACACTGCTTCAAATATGTATCTTTTCACAAATTTTTTTGGAGTGTTCTCTTAACCTTCGTTTTTTAAGTTGCTTGCACAAAGAAAAATTTGTGAAATCAACTATTGTATTCATTCTTTACGTTTAAAATTTCTTTTTACACTGAAAGGATTTTTCGACTGAAAAATTTACGTTCGTTTGTACATTGCGGAGCTAGGGTTGCAATTTTTCGATTAGATTTTCTTAAGTGGTAGCTTTACTGTTTGTGGGCTTTATTTAAATCTATTTCATATTTCATGCATTAGCAGAGCTGATGATTCCAACGTAGAAGAGGAGAAATATGTACTCTGTAAGATCTCAGTGTATCATTCTTGGCTGTGAAAGGATTCCCAACGATAGACAATGATATATACTGTACATTTTGCGTATACAAGCTAAAATTTATCACCAGCGTAATTTGTAGCTTGGTTCTGATTCGCTGTTTTGCACTCACTCAACTGAAATTTTCCAGTGTATCTTGGCAAAAATTTTCTAGTTGAAATGTTTGCAATGAAAGCTTTTTACTGATATTCCGCGATTACTCTCATTTACATAGTTAATGAAACATTCAGAAGTGAAAGAGCATGTTTTGTAAGACGAATGTAGTGTTTGGTGATGGACTTAAGAAAAAAAATTGTATAGAAGTAATACATGAGATAAATTTAGCGATAAAGTTCAATTATAGCACGAATTTAATTGTTAATATTTTCCTCAGCATTGTTCACGCAAAAAATAGAGGGTAGTTTTTGTTTAATGCATAGTCACTTAATAATTCCTAGTAGCACTACACAACACAGCGTAATTGAACACGTTTAGTAAATAATCGATGAACATTTCAATTTTTTATATATCGTGGTAAAATAGTTTAGTTTAAATGTTTTTATTAAAAGCGTTTCTGCTGATATTGAGCGATTACGCTTGCTGTATTTACATAGTCAATAAATCATTCAAAAGTGAAATGGCGTGTTTTGTACGATGAATCCAGTGTTTTATGATGGGCTTATAAAAAATGTATAGAATGTATAAAAGAGTTAAATATGACGACAGAGTTTGGGTATAGTAAAGATTCTAATTGTTAACATTTTTTTAAGTGTTGGTAAAAACAAAATGTTGTGAGTTGTGAAATGCTATTCAGCAATGTTCACACCTATGATGGAAGAATTGCCTTTCCTTTTTTGTTTGTTGTGCAGTCGTTGAATAATCCTTAATAGCACTCCACAACACTGCGAAACTGAAAACATTTAGAAAAATGGTCGATAAATATTTCAACCACAACCCGGGCCCCGTCAAAGGGGGAGGGGGGCAATGCCCCCGGGCGGCACGTTTCGGAGGGGCGGCACGTTTGGTGAAAAGAAAGAATATCAAATGGTCTTTAACGAATGAACCTGAAGTTGGATTAGCGGCATTTTTCGACTCGCCCCTGGGCGGCACTTCCCCATGTCGGGCACCTGGTAGTGACTAGTCGAATTGAAAAGCTTTTGACAAAATTTAAATAATTTTAGCAAGTGTTTCAAGCAGAACAAAATATTGCCTTCTGTCATGAAAATGTTATTTGTTGTCATATATTATAAGCTTGTTTTATATCTTTCCAGCCTGATTTTTGTTACATTAGATGAAGTTCAAATTAATGTAACCTTAGTGGATTTTTTAGAATGCTGTAATATCTTATTTTATTACTCATTTACTCACTGTCTGTGAAGGTAGCACTAGGTAGAACAATCCTATCTGTGAATGATCTCTTGTAGTGATGAATTTCTACAGTGAGGAATAACTGGCCACGCAATGCTTCCGAGCCTTATTTCTCGATATATTAAACCCTTTGAGGGCGGCAGGAGCGCAAACCTTGGATTTTGTTCAGTCATAACATGCCGTGCAACAGAGGTAGAGAGCTGTTCAAACCCTCGAAAGAAGCAGAAATTCTCCTAGGTTTGATTTTAAAAAATTCAGACACTTTTGGGTTTCAATTGTTTTGGGTGTGATGTCACGACTGGTGGAGGTTACGGAATATTTTAGTGACGACATCAGGGTCTGATAAAATATTTAAGTGGCAATTTACCCCTTTTTCTCTTAAAATAAACTAGGCAAAAATGCACATCGTTGGAGTCTTTAATTGGTTTTCTAGCGTTAGTCGTTTGCAAGTTATAAACAAAAAAAAAACAATATTTCTGAAAAAGCACAAATATTTACATTTTGCAAAAAATATCGTTTTTTGGACATGACTTGCAAATCCCCAACGCTAAACGACCACCATGACCAAAAATGAAGATCTGCATAAGTTTCTTTTGAAACTCGTTTGGCCCTCGGTTTGATAAAAACATTAGCTTGGGTCCACTTGTCTTACATGTTTGCCCATCACTAGACGAAACTGCATGCTTCGGAGAACAGGAGATCACAAGCATGATTTTATTACACCGCTATTGTTTTAACAAGACGTGGTCCGCTGATTAGAGATTTTCAATTACCTACTGATCTATCAAACATCTTATACTTATCAAAAACAACCGTCTGATCTTTATATCTCACCAACGACTTATCTGAACGACTTACTCCTTACGACTTATCTGCGCGGCCAAACCAAATAAAGTTGCTTCTTCTCATTCCAATGTTTAGTTTAACTTCTCATTGCTGTTGAATTATTTGATAGGCAATGTTGTTTCGCAAACCATCGGATCATTTCGCTGTTTTCTAGAAGTAGGCATTACATGGTTGTATTATTTTATGCAAGAGCGATAATACATTCGTTGGATGCCACTTCAAAAAATACATTAGGATTTGGAAGAAACGGCAACTTTGAAAAAACGTTTTTTCGAACATATTTTAAAAAATATGGTTAATTTACCTTAAAAAGTATCAAATCTCTTTCAATGGGTGAGACGAGCTCAAGGGTAACATGCTATAGATTACTTCGAAAACTTCGCCTGTGTCCAATTCGCCTTAATGAGAAAAGACATCCCAAACGTGTGAGAAAAAACTAAAATCGTTTTGTCGGCCGAATCTTCAAAAGTTGAAGTATTCATGTCACATTTCAAAATTTCCACTTCTTGTTTAATCAAATTTTTGAGCTACTTGCTACATGTGCTAGAGTACCGATTCGTGTCTTGAGACCGTTTTAGTAGCTCCGGTCTCCACCTACAAAGTCTCAAATCCAGTCTCCCTTTCTAAGGAAGCAGGTCTTGCCTTCGATCATTTTTTCTTGAGATTTGCAGCACTGTAGAACGCTGTGTGAAGAAAAATTGGTTAAGTTTCAGCAATCTACCTTGTTTTTTGTTGTTTTTATCCTGGCGAAGGAAACAAAAACGTCTTGCTAATATTACTAATATGGGTCAAATTCCACAAAATTCAAGTTAAGGTGCAAAACAGTGATGAAAGTCTTTCTGGAAGTTCAAGAACAATTATGATGAATACGACACATTTTCTGGGACATGGTCTCATTTCATAAACTCAGTCTCATTTTTGGTATCGATCCGAAAGTTTGAAAGAAGTTTCTCTTGATTTCACCTGAAGTCTGCTTGATATATGTCATTTCTAAAATTTTCTTCAAATAGTTCTTTTACCTGTCGCTTTTAATTTACTTGTACAAAGAAATATTTTATAAGGGAAAGTGAAGCATTCATTTGTTAATTTTCAAATTTTCTCTTCACACTAAAAAGATTTTTCGACTGATTTATGCACTTTCATTTGTTAATTGCGCAGCTACGGCTGCAATTTATTAATTAGATTTTCTTAAGGTTAGCTTTACCGTTTGTGGGCTTTATTTAAATCTATTTCATATTTCATGCATTTAGCAGAGCTGATGATGCAAATGCAGTAGGCAAAATAAATATTCAGTAAGATCTTAGTGTCTCAATCTTTGCTGTGAGAAGACTCCTTGCGATAGACAGTGACATACACACTTTGCATATATAATCTACACCTCATCACCGGTGTGATTTGTATCTGAGTTCTGATTCGCTGCATTACACTTACGCTACTAAGGTTTTCCAATTTATCTTGGCAAAAATACTCCTGATTTGTCTGTTTGCAATAAAATTTTTTTGTTGATATCACAGCTCAACAGTTTTTAATGAATTTCGTGGCTATTGGGGTTTAAGAGCGTTTTCGGGATAATTTTGGGGAGCTGATTTCAAAACTGTTGTCAGAGTTTTTCTATGTGGTCGAGTTTTTGGGCTATTTGATGTTTTTAGATTTATCAATTGCAGCTTTTTTGAGCATACTGTTGCATAAGCAGATTTAACATTTTATGATTTGTGACACGTGTTAACATTTTCTTTAAACACTTGTGACTTCTTGTAATAACCATGATTTGTAAACTAGCTTATGAAGAGCAATGTGCAGAGTAGAAAACATGCAAAGAGGTAAGACAACACAAAACTTCAGTTAGTGTATACTGTATACTTACAACTGTGACTTACAAAACACAGATGAGAAAATACACAGATATATAGCCCTTGCAATGCAAAGATTGTGGTGACAGAAAAACGTTAAAAAGCTAAGAATAGCCCTAACATGATTGCATACTCTTTTTTCATGATATAAAATAATGCATGGTTGCTAATCCTTAAATTGCCTTTTTTGTATTTTTCGGGAGTAGCTACTGCCAGCAACCTCTCTTTTTCAGCACCAGCAATAGTTTGCCATCATGTTGGTATTCCAGCATCCCTGGTATCTTTTCTCCATTGTTTTTATATCTTGGTGGAAGGACTCTCCTTGCTCTTCCATCATGCTTCTAAGTTTCAAGAGAAATAGTTTACATGACTCTGAGGAAAATGCACCTTCACACTCATATTGCACCCTAATTGTTCGTAAGAATTTAACAGCTGTTTAAAAGGTCGTGATAGTTAAGGGTTTTTAAATTTCTGAGAAGGTTTTCGACAACTGTTGTAAAGCACCGCCAAGCATTTTTGTCCAGGGTTGTCATGGTGAGTAGAAAATATCAAAAATTCTTGCCTTCAACCTTTCAATGCTCAGTGCAGGGAACCTTTCACACAAATATGCAAAGCAGTCACTTTCCTTATTTAAAAACGGTTTCATCTTAGTCTGACATGGAGAGGAGAAGTAGCACCTAGTTTGGATCAACCAAAGGAGAGTGTAGGCCCATAATATTTCTTTCCCCAATCTCAAATCCTTCTCTCTTTGGCCAACTTTCCTTTGACCAATGCTCTTGGCGAGCCCTGCAGCCTCACAGACACAAGAAACAGGGAGATATTGTGCATCCACTTTGTTGCCCGACCAATATGCACAAATTCTTCTAATTCACCGCAAATCATCCAATCATGCTCATCAACTTTGGTGCCCAGAGTTGACTATTCCAACATAGGATTTTAATGCACTTGCCACTTATCTATAGACTGCTACTAACTCACTCCCTATGGGCCTCAGCAGTTCAAAAACAACTGATAAAGCATTTCAACATTTAAAAGCACCACCAGTGATTACAAAATCCGTTTTCAAGTTAAAAATGGTGGGAGTTAACTTTTGAAAAGTTTGTTGAGATTTTTCAATGTTTTGCAAAAAAACTGCAAAACCTATGCTCTGTAGCTGCTAATTCTGACCAGATGGACAAAAACGGATGCGTTTTTCGGACTCAGCACCCCCCAAAACGCCCAAATCCGTCACAAACTTTAAGTCCACAAAAATCCTGTGTACCGGTGTATTTGGTGATTACTCTTATTTATGGAGTAAATTAATCATTCAGACGTGAAAGGCTATGTCTTGTGAGAAGAATCTGGTGTTTTGTGATGGACGTCGAAACAAATTGTATAGAAAGAATGAATGAGGTGCATATAACGACAAGGATCGGTTATAGACAAGCTTTTGATTGTTAATATTTTCATCAGTAATGTTCATGCAAATGATCGCGGATAGATTATTGTATAGTCCTTGAATAACCCATAATAGCACTCTACAATTCTGCGTAATTGAACACGTTTAGTAAATAGTCCATTATTTTTCAATTTTTCAATGTATCTTGGTGAAATATTCTTCGTTTTGTTTTACATAAATGATTTTTACTGATAATTAGCGATCACATTTATTTACAAAGCAATTAAATCATTCATAAGTGAAATGGCGTGTTTTTCAAGATGAATCTAGTGTTTTGTGATGGACTTAGACAAATTGCATAGAATGGATAAACGGCAAAGTTTGGGTGTAGCCAAGATTTTAATTGCTAACATTTTTTTATGAGCAGTGTTCACGCAGATGACAGGAGAATTAATTATTGCTTGTTTGTCTATTGCATTGTCGTTGAATAACACCTAACACCACTCTACAACAATGCGTAATTGAAGACATTTATAAAAAATAGTCGATTAATTTTTCAACCAAAACCGCGACGAAAAAAACGGGAAAGGAATTTTCAGACAAAAAAAGCTTCCAAATTGATTTGTTTTCCAGCATAGAAACTCATAACACACTTGAACACGCATTAATAAAATGTAAAGTAATATCTTAGGACAAAGCATAAAATCTCTGCCATGAGTAGTACCAATTTAGGATGCAAAACTTAGTGTGAGTTGCATGAGAAAATTTCAACCTTCCGCATGTGGTTCGCATACTTCGTTAGTTGTCAGTATTCGTCTCCTTTATTCAACCCATTAAACGACATATCTGTCGCATCCACAGCCTAACGGGGCCGACGCTTGCCACGATTTTCGATGAAAGTCGCCTGCAAATCAAACACGCCAATTTATTAAGCAGTTAGAAAGTAACTCTCCTGCCCCTCTCAAATGCGATTCAAGGGTCTGCTCAAAGAAATGCGTTCATTAGTAAATCCCTTTGGACAACACGTTTTTCTGATCTTTTTTCACAAACCCAGTTTTCAAAACTGGAAATAATTCTCCATGGATCTGCATCTACCCTATTTTCTAAATCTGAGTGTTTAGATATGGACGACGCTGTTTCTAAGGATTTTTCCCACTTGCTTCACTTTGTGTCTAGAACGTACTTGTAGGACCTTTTTTACTATTTGTGGAAAATATTTCAAGATGTTACAGCGAAAGACTTTCTGAAACACAAAAAAATGTTTGTAGATTTATAATTTAACAAAAGGCTTGTTTGAATGTATATTTGGTAAAAGATGGAAGAAATAAGAGACATAAATGCAAAAAAAACTTGCAAACGTATCCAGATAATATTCTCAGCTACTCATTTTTTAATCTGCAAGTCAGTATTAAATATCTCCATTCTTAATTTTGTAGCACTAACGAATTTAAAACTATTCACAAGACAGTACAATTTGTAGGAACACTTAGCATTTCTTCACAAAATTTGTTTTCGTCAATAGTTGCCAGCCGAAAACATTTTGAAGACAGCCAATGATTCTCAGTTTCTTCTTTTACGAGCAGTTTTTCTTTTCGAGCATCCACTCTGTTTTTCTTTTCGAGCTTTTCCAATCACCAGTAGTTTTGATTCAGTGTGCCGAACCTTTATGACATTAAGCTGGATCCGAAAGTGACTGTAAGAAAAACCTACGATGCCAAAGGCCTTGACTTGAGCGCGAACGCACCCCTGTTAATCTGCAGTCCCGTAGCTATCTTGAAAAAGCACGGCGACAAACAGATCTGCCTGACTTACTAACTCTGAGCTGCCAGCACGCAGTGAGGACAAAGCCTCTTTAATCAGAAGTTAAAAAACACACGGCAAGCCTATACAACAGAACACAAAACTCTCAAAACAGCACACGGACTAAAATACAGACGTCACAAAGGGACAAAGCACAGGGGAAATCGTCAAACATGGGGAAAACTGATAAAATCAGACCAACACGGTGGAAACCGCTACCAAAAATATGCCTTCTCCAGCCCTGTTCACTAAACTTTGAAAAACCCGCCTCTAAACCTAGTGCGCTTCAGCCACACCCAGGTCTCACAACCAAGAAGTATAAAACGGCCACAAGTTGGTCGACGGGGAAAAGAGAGCTAAAACCGTGCACAAGATCGTAACAGTGACAATTTGCAACGACACATCGCCTCAGGCTCTATTATTGCTTAACCTCACACGTCATTTGTGGATTGCATCCCTTAGGGTGACCGTGGTCCCTCAGTTTGGTTCTCCATGCTGTGTATTTTTGTGTTACTGTCGAAACAGATTTGAAGATTTTGTTTCTTTCGAAAATTGGGTTCCACCTGGCTGGTGATATTTAACCAAAAACGATTTTTAGCGTGTTTTCTGTTAGTACCATGCAATGACGTTGGTGTTAATCAACTGTTCAAGTAAATGTGGTCTTCAATACCCATATTCGTACAAAGAAAATCTCTCCGAACTCCGTAAACACAGTTAAACCAACCTTTTCCTGTTGAATCGACAGTTTTAGCAGTGGCGTAGTAGCACAATCTACCGCCCCTGGACCTAGCAGAAAATGCCGCCCCCTGGTGTGGGCAGTGACGTTATATTTATGATGTTATCGTGCTCAGTCAACCATGGATCTTTTGTTTTTTGAAGACCTTTTTGCAAGACCTTTCGCCAAATTTGGCGTAAATTTATCGACTGCTTAACTTCCCCCAACACAATGCCGCAGGGCCCAACGCACAGCTGCAGTTGGTAATAGTTAAACTGATGATATCAGCAGAGTATTCGAACATGTAACAACTATTATAAACCGAAAACCATAAGTTGGGTTGTTTCCAAACAAAAAAAAATGTTACAAGGCAACAACAAATTAAGAAGCATGAACGTAAAAACAAAGATTTTTAGCATTTACCCAACAATGAGTATCTTCGAACAAACACAAGATTTCCAGTGGGCGGGATTTGGTATGAACGAAGTTACCATTACTCAACTACCAAGACGATTAACAACTAAACACAAATTTTCAATTGAATGACAGGAAACCGAAATGCAATTAACAAAGAAGAAATTAACGAAGGGGAAGTGCAAATAGCAAGTGTTTCTACGAATAAAATCATCAACGATAATAATTTTCTACTGTACATTGAGACAATGGGCCAATATACTTCACCACAACCATGGGCGTCGGAAGGTTTTTTTCAAATTTTTTTTTCAGGAGGGGCCAAAAGTGGTTAAATTTGTTTTTTGCCCCTCGAAATCGAATAAACAACCTTTTTTGCTAATAATTTCAAAATTCAGGGGGGCAAGGCTCCCCCCTGCCCCCCTTCTAACGCCCATGACCACAACAACTGTAGTCCTAATCCTTTTGCGAAAAAGAAATTCTTTTCGCGCTTATGTCAATAGCCAAGAAATGCAGTAGGCTACGCCAGTCACAAGCCAAACAAATTCACAGAAGTAATTGAAGATTTTGCAAGAAATAAGAAATGATCATTACCCAATCGAAACAACTTACATCAAAAACAATACAGCCCACGCTCCAATTTTGAGTATAATAACCAAGTTCTCAAAATTATATCCACGTTCCAAATGTTTTGTAGAACCATTTCTTTAGAAAAACTTCTTCGAAATTTCTCCGTGCTATCACCAACTGGTGGTGCTACAACCTGTCGTTTGTTTTTGATACTTCTCTTTGACTAATCCAACGCACAAGCTATGATCTGTCATTCTCGGATCAGGCTGCGAGCTTTAGAGGATGACATTCTTTCTGCTTTTGCGCCTTAATTACCACTTTGTATCGTCTGTTCCCTTTATTTCTGCTGTATAGCGAATTGCCTGATATTCTGTAGCTTGTGCAACATGAAAGAGGAGGCAGGGCAATGGTGAAACGCGAGAAAAATCTGCAAGGAGAGGGAAGTTTTAACGATTTTCAAAATATGCTATTTCTTGTTTCTTGCCTTGCACAAGTTGAAAAAAAGCAAATTACGGTGCTCGGCCGGTTTGGCATTGATTTGTGTATTACTGGGTCGAGGTAAATGTGAATAAAATTTACATGTGGCAAGCGACATTTTTCGCGGCGGTTCAATACTTTATTTAAGAATGTGCCCAGCCCGTTGTGATTTTTGGTCCCCTTGCTGCGGTAAATGCTGCCGACGGGCCTGACTAGTAAACGTTACTGAGATTACTTGGGTGAAATTTAGCTCAACTGGACAACATAAGACTAAAAACATTTGCTACACAAGGTTTTCCATTACTGGGTGCGCAACGTTGCAAAACAGCGTTCACATTTTCTCAGCAAAACCTGCGTACATTAACGCTCTAAGATAAACAGCCTTTTAGTCATCTATTAAAACATTCTCCACCGGCTGAGGGAAAGTATTAATCAAGTAAGCAACGTCCCCTTCCCATCATTAAAGCACAGAACTATTGCTTAACTACTGTAGAGCTTTCTAAATAACTGCGGCAAATAGTTTAAAAAGTCCAGCTGCAACTGTAGTAGCTGGGCCATGGTTTCTCAAACTGGACCCTTGGCCCCGTTGGAGCCATGGAGCAGTTCTCTGGGGTCCACGAGCAGAGGTAGCTTTGCCGTGACATTTCATAGCCCAAGTGTCACGATATAGTAAGTATTCGCCAGTTAAACTTGGAAGGGGGCCACGGCTTATAGAAGTTTGAAAACCACTGAGTTTGGACCTTGATCAACGAACGATGCTGCAGCTTGCTAGAGTAGTCGCGTTTCGAATAGATTCCTGAAATAGCGGTCATTATTACGCAGTAATATTGCGAGATAGGTAGCCACAAAGCGGTGGTGAGTATAACATGGCTGTAACCATGGCGCTAATAATATCGGCTGTGTCGCCCTCATTTGCCAGAGAAGATTCTCATGGGGCGTGGGACTTAGCTGATGAAAGTAAGAAAGCTTAAATTTCAATCAATCTGAATAATTTTCTCACGTCTTTTCAATTATCTCTGCTTACAATAGGCGACTAAATTTTGCCTCCCCCTGGAACGTGCAGCCCCTGTCTATAGCCTAAGTAGCCAGTGGGTTGGTACGCAACTGATTTTTAGCAAACAACCATTCAACGGTAACGTTGTTTTGTGCATTGTGCATCACTTACACGCAACTGCGACTCCGCAGTATTAGCTTTTTGTTGAATTTGATATGGACACCGAAGAGCGTCCAATAAACTTTGAGTGAGAAGCAGATGAAAACAAAAGCAGTAAAATAAACTAACCTTTAGACGAAATTAACAGAGAATAAATGTTCCAACGTTTTTCATTAGAAAGGAATATGAAGAACAAAAAATTTTCATTGATTCTTATGTACATTGGACAATTAAAAAGTGCCAAGGCCAACCTGTCTTCCCCATATTTCTTTGGTTCGAAAATTTACAAATATTATTGTTATTTCCGTTTGGTATAATTTTAGTAGCGAAAAAACTTGTTTTAATTCAGTGGCTTTAAGCTTTCCAAACGCTGGAACCCTATCCCTGACGATATTGGCTTGGGAACCCTTCGTCGGCGTCTGAGTCATTATTTAAAGTGGTGTTCGTTGTTGTTAGTGCATCTGAGAGTTAAAAGAAAATACTTTGACATTTCTTCTGGGCAACCCCATTCATTTTCACTGGGACCCGTTAAGAACCACTATTCCAACTGAACCTGGTCACTTCTGTGGTGGGGTAGGTAATTCTCCCAATTTGTTCCCGTGCAATCCTCACTGGTGCAAAACATTTATTTCAGCAATGGCTTACTTCCTTTTTATATTGCTTTTGTATTCTCCAACATTTTTACTTTTTGCAATGGAAGACATTGCGAAGGAGAGTGCGTCTCAATTTCTTAAAGGACAGTGATGAAATCATAAAATGTAACAATAGTTGTAAAATACGTTTTTGCATCAATTTACTCAAAGATTGTTTTTTTGGCTAAAAGTAAACAGTGCACGCTATTTTGATCTGTCGGGGACTCTTCACAAAATGTCAAGTGAAAGAGCACGTCATTGGGATATGATGCCTGGAAAGATTCAGTACCAACTGCATTTCATGCGTGAAAGCGTACATTCCTGCGTGAACTAAAAAACATCAACTCATTTAACTATCTAGTTTGGCGCAGACGCACATGTACAGAAACCCACAAGCTTAGCTTAAAATATGGACGAGTAATGCTTAGTGAGCAGCAGGGAAGTGTTGATTAGCACATTATCTCTATTGTTTCTCTAAAGCAGGGTCTCCAAACTTTTTTGTCCGAGGGCCACATAACTATTACAGAAAATATCTAGGGTCGGACGTCTTACGTAATGTGATTGTTTTGGGATGTTACATTCTACCAAATCAACAAAAATTTTTTAATTTTTTTTCATCGTTTGACAAAACGGCTTCGCGGGCCGGGTGAAGTGGCTTCGTGGGCCGCATTGGTCCACGGGCCTTAGTTTGGAGACCCCTGCTCTAAAGGACAAATGGATAATTTTTATATATTTGCAAACTATTCGAATGCAAGGCTTTTCCTATCAAACAAAGGGAATTTAGATAAAGGCATAGTTACGACCAATCAAATCAACAAAGACGTGAAATCACCAAGATGTCTATATATAATTATTTTGATTTCGTATAGGCGTAATGTTCAGTAAGTATAATGAACGATTCAAATATTTTCTTCAGATGACAGAATTTAAAATTTTTTACTGCTTTCTTGGAAATCTTTTATGAACTAAAATATTTGAGACTGTTGGCATGTATAACTCAACAATAAACAAAACAAAGCTTTTCAAATGTTCAACACTTGGTAAGCATTTGGAAAAGGCAATCTTGAAGTATGACTGTTAAAAAAAGATTTGGAGCAAAACGAATAATTGATACAAGCATTAAATCACCCTTCATCACGCAAACGACTGGACTTATCCCTTGAGCACTGCTGCGGGTTGAAATTTTTGCATTTGCACTTTTCAATTAAGACTTTTCGATTGGTTTGCGGTGGAAGAAATTTTAGCTTTATTTGAAAACACAAGTCACAAATTTTTCTGTCGGAGAAACCCGTTGCGACGAAAACGTGTTACAGGCTGTTGATTTAGATGCCACCGTAAACATTTAGTTTGCTGTTCTTCTTTTGAACCAGTTTTTCAAACCACTGTATGGCCGCACTAGATTTCGGGGCAGGTGTTGAAGAGCCATTCGATTGTCTTATCGTTCAGAACCGTCAAACCGTCAGGTGGAGTCCATGAGGAGATGAATGGACTGGACATAGGAGGACAACATGGTCGGCGGTTCGTTCTTTTGCGCCACGCTCACAGGTCGCAGAGGAGCCCATAACCTATTTGTACAAACAGGAGCGGAAACGCGCCAGGACAGATCCTTGTGGGACACCGGTCTTGAGGCGTCGTAACATGTTCCTTTTAACGTTTTCGATGGTAAGGGTAAAGCTGGGACTACCAAACATGGTACCATTCCATGGTCATGTGGACCTTGTGTCTATCAGGCAGCAATCGCAGCAGCTTGCAGGTGAGGATGCGGTGCCTACAGTTTCGTAGGCTGCTGTGAGGTTGACAAACACAGCTTCGGCTTTCTTTTTAGCCGAAAAAGTATGTTCGATGTCCTGTGTCAGCAGGATGACCTGGTCTACGGGTACGGCCAACCCCCGTGTCGAAAGCCTGCCTGCTCCCGTCGGAGCAATGGG
>Ga0210059_1003345_pt1 | contig 25591 bp, 9 predicted proteins | sample Ectturendosymbi2_FD_188042 | JGI IMG/M metagenome (GOLD analysis project Ga0210059, IMG submission 188042) | Ecteinascidia turbinata endosymbiont from Florida, USA - Sample 2 (SPAdes) (version 2) | ecosystem: Host-associated > Tunicates > Ascidians > Unclassified | place: Key West, Florida... | reverse complement strand
CATACCTTAGTGTTACATTGAGCATCAGTAAAGAATATGTGAAACGTAGCCTATATGCTAACTGTTCTTGAGTAAAAAATAGAGGTAATGATACTGCACTTTTTGGAAAATTATATCATACTGTGGTGTGAAGTGTAGTTATTAGTATGCATCGACTTTACCCAATCAAAACGTAGTTTAGTGTGGTCATTGCTTGAGACAAGGGGTGAGCTATTGTGCTGTCAGTCTGACGCAATTCAAATCAAAAGGTCAGTTTGTCATGCAATCACTGCACTGCTCATGTACCAAAGTTACGTGAGCTGACAGTCTAGCCGGCAGTAAATAAAACGGATCCAGCAAAAATACCGCTGAAATGCAGGCTGGATGTGACGGCTGACGTAACCCAGAGAGAAGGTAGCCGGCAGTCGAAGAAAGTGCAAAAAAACAATATGCAGAGTGTCGTATGATTTGAATGCCTGGAAACATGCATTGTGGTGAAAGTATCCGGAATGCACAATGGCAGCTAAGCTGAACACCTTAAAAAGTGTGTGATGACTGTGCCGGCTGATGTAGGCAAACCCACAAGGAAGGTAGCTGGTGTCAGAGTAAAGGAATAAAGTTTGGTGATTGCTTTTTTGATGTGTCCAGATTAAATTGAAACTTTTTGCTTTGATGCCAGATACCCACAACAAGCTACAGTAGCCTAAGGGAATAACTATAACCAAAAAAAAAGTTGGACTTAATTTTAGATCTCAATTATTTTTCTTTTTCTAAGGCAAACTCTAACTCGAAACAATTAAGGTAAACACCAAACCCTCAGCCCTATTCATCAGATTTTTCTGCGATATGTAGAATAATATTCTGAGCATTTGCACATGGCGTGAAGTGAAAAATTTCGAAAGTCAAGACATTTCGCTTGACACCGCCAGTTGAGGAAAGTGAAAAAAAAGCAAAAGCAAGGTGTTGGCCGATTAAAGCAAAGAAAAGTAGTTGAAATATTGAAAAGTAATTGTTCGTGAGACACGATTTTGTGAATAAATTCAGGCGGACTTCACAGTTTCATGAGTTTTTCAAAAATATTTCAACTTTGTACCCATCGTAGAATCACATAATGTGGATCACATGAAAGGTAATTGTTCATACGGTTGTCGTTGAGAAGAGCAGAAGAGCAACACGGTTGTCGTTGAGAAGAGCAGAAGAGCATCTTTGCGCTGAAGCATGTCGTTGAGCAGTGAAAGTTGTGAAGGAGCATTTTTGCCACGATGCACATCGTTGCGGAATAATGCAGGCTCACTTATCGGTGTACACTGGAGTGCAGCACTGAGCAGAAACCCAAAGTGCACAGTGCACATAAATGTGTAACAGCCATACTAGGTGTTAGGGTTAGGGCCTCATAACTCTTAACCGTGTCGCACCGCTGCACACCACTGCTTCCACCAATCACAGTGCACCATGATGAGAGTGCCGTACGGTTAGCCCCAGAAGCTAGCCATACGGTGCTGTATGGCTAGACACTGCCTTTTTAAAAACTTTTCCATTAGGTGTTACCTTTAGGGTTAGGGATTACAGTTGGGGTTAGCATTATATTATGCTTAGGGCTTTGGTTTAGCATTAGGGGTTAGCGTTTGTGTTAGGGGTTAGCATTAGGGTTAGGGGTTAGTGTTAGGGTGAGTGGTTAGCATTAGGTTTTAGTGTTAAGGGTTGGGATTAGGGTTTTGCGTTAGGGTTAGGGTTAGGGATTAGCATTAGGGATTTCATTAGCATTAGGGGTTAGCATCAGGTGTTAGCATTATTGGGGTTAGCGTTACAGTTTGGCATTAGTGTTAAGATTAGGAGTTAGGGTTGCGGGTAATGGTTAGGGTTTATGGTTAGGGGTTAGGGTTAGGGCTTAGCTTTAGGGTTTATCTTTTGTTTTTACTTTGTTTTTGCCAAGCTTTGGACTGACGGCGCAATAGCTCCAGCCAAGCCGTTGCCGTCGGCATTTTGGTGGCAAAATAGACACTGCCTTCTACAAAGCCTACTGCATTCTCCTCGTGTGTTACTGTCATGATGTTACAGGAGATGGTCGAATAAGGTTTCAAATTTAAAGATCCATCGATGGTTTTGTAGCCACTGCCTTGTTACTTGGCTTTTGAGGTTGCATTATATTACGAGCCACGGTCCGGGCCGGAAATAATTTGTGGTTTAGGATAAACAGTCTGGGCCAGGCGGTTTGTTGTTACCTCTGGGTGGGCCGGGCTGCAAAAGTGCTGGCCCGTGCCATCTCTACGTGGCAGTGGCAGGTCATGTACACTCTAAGAAACTTTTCGTGCATGGTGATATTTTCTTGCATGAGTGTGGTGGTCACCGGTTTTGGTGCTGAGTTGCTTCTTGGAGGAAACGTGTTGTGCAACATTTTGATGGCGTTTTATAGGTGTTTTTGATATATGCACCAAATCACAATTGTTTTGTAAGTAAGGTTGCGGGGTTTTACATTCGGAGTTTTAGGTTTAGGGATTTCAGTTTAGGCGAAAGGTTGAAGGTTTAATGGTGAGGGTTTAGGTTTCGGCTTGTATAGGACGAGAGCTTTAGGTTGAGAACAGAACGGCCTCCAGAAAGTATTCAATAGGGGAGCTTTACTTTTGGGAGAAAGGGTCTTGACATTCTAAAAGTGACAACAAATCCACTGATTTATACAGTATAGTTTGATATTTCAGTTTGTGGGGGCTTGGAGCTTTCTTTGCGGAGACTTAGCCCAAAAAAGCTATCTCATGGCGATGGGACTGGTTGAGGGTTTTATTTTTAGGTTTAGGGATTTAGGTTAAGGTTTTATGGTTAGGGTTTTAGGTTTAGGGTTTTAAGTTTTAAAGTTTAGGTTTCGGGTCTTAGGTTTGGGGTTTTAGTTTTAAGGTCTTAGGTTTAGGGTTTTAGGCTTACACACTAATCCAAACATGTAACTTTGTTTATTGTGCTATGTCCACTTCAATCAGTCATGTTCCACAAAAGGCAAAATAGTCTCAGCAGATATTTTGCCTCAGAAGGCAAAATAGTCCTTGGAGATATTTTGCCTCAGGAGACAAAATAGGCAAGACTGCCAATTGTTTAGCGGGCCATGGGCGGGCCAGTTTGGAAAAGAATGAATGTCATCGGTCCACGGGCAGTTAATGGGCTGAATGTTGCGGGCTATGGGTGGTCAGGACCTGAAAAATCTTGGGTCTGGCTTTTCTACTATGGGCATTTTGGCGCTATGCACTCCATGAAACAAAGAGTCTACTGGAAGTAAAATCGACATCGAAGAATGAAAAGAATGCAGTGAAAAATTTGAAAAACTTTCCTGCAACATTCATGTGTCTATGAATCATTTTGATAACTTACGTGAAAAGTATGGTGAATCTATGATTACCCTGTCACGTTTTATTTATTCTATAGCGTTTTTTGATGGCGCTTTATGTAACAACAGTGTTGTAGCAGCATGAGTCATGACTGAGTTTGTAGAATGTCATTGTCTGGTATGATTTGACCCAGTTTGCATTGTGTTCTGGCTGTGTTCCTGCAGCTCTTCTGCATACTGTACGCCTGGTACAAAGGTTGCAGTACCAATGGACAAGGTCTTCGTAACACCCGGCCAAGAGTTCAGCACTAGACATAGACTTACCAGCACTTAAACAGACGCACTACTGTATCACTTGGCCATTCCCATTAACCCTATTGTGAATGCATAGATCTAGATGGTGTGGCAACAAGGCCTTCGAGAGAAATTTAACCAGGGGGTACGAAGATTGATACCGAGTGTGACCGATGTGCTGAGTTACTGACTTGGTCCAGCGAGCCAAGTACCTTTCACCTGCGAGCATTTTACAAAAACGTTACGACTTGCGGGCCACTTCCGATTTAAAAAACAACATTGATGTAGCCTATAAAACAACAGATTCACAATTTTTGAAACTAGAAAGAGAAGATACATGTGTGTGTCATTGAAACAAATTTGGTACTAGGGCTACTTTAGCAGGTTGTGCTTAGCCTGTAGATAGACAGATTTATCTTGGGGTGTTGAGTTCATTGCGCCAGATGTACTATTCAGACAACTAACGCCGGGGCACTGAAAAAACACGTGTTATGCAGTCAGGTGCCATAGCAGAAGGCCGTACCTTGTATGTTGATCTTAACAAAAATAACCTCACACACTTCAACAAATTTCAAATTTGAAGGTTTTTTCTGAATATTTCCGCGGGCCACCGAAAACGCTGTGGCGAGCCACATGCAGCGTGTGGGCCTATAGTTGGACCACATTGGCTTAGTAGTGTTTTTCAACATATTTCATGCAGTGACCCACATTTTGCAACCCACTTCAACCCGGTTCTTAACCGGGGGGCATGAAGAAATTCCCAAGGGGACACGAGCCCTTACATGCTCTACAACACAGAAAGTTTTTGAACAGGAATGTGTCCCTTCCAAGATTTACGCCAGTGTGAATTTTGCACTTGAGCCATGCTTGTTGAATTAGACTATGGTTTCTGCAGCTAGGTAGCTATAGGCCACCATATGATTTCGACTTATCGGCCAAAGAAAAATAGCAACTTTGCTTTCTGGCCATCCCAATGGCGACGCTCAGCTGCTTAATCTCTTAACCATGTCTTTCACTCACACTAAGTGATGTGGAGTAAGTGTTTAGCTCTACAGACAAAAACATTTTTATTTGAATATCTGTTTTATGTGAACAACCCCAATATGTTTTCCACGTATCAATGGTTTTGGTTTGAGATTCTGGAATCTTTTGCTGTATCCAGTAAATCTTGCAGGGTTGCCAATTTGGCTTTTTTGAGGTCAAATTTGTAATTTTTGGCCTTTTTTATTTTTGAAAAAAGGCCAAATGAAATTTGTCTTTTTTGTCCACATAGATTTTTTATGTCGATTTGGCAGATTTATTGATGATTTTGGCAGGTTTCTGGGCACTGGCAGATTTCTAGACATTGTTTCTGGACCCACAATGATTCAATGATAAATTTTAATTGGAAAGCCTTGGCTTTTTTAAGGGTTGATCTGGCCTTTTTCGCTTATGACTACCTGGCAACTCTGAAATCTTGCAAATGTTGCGTTTTCCATGTAATGCTGAAAAATAATATTGCACCAAATATTGTTCAAAAATTGTCAAGTAATCAGTGGCGTATAATTTTGGGTGCAGGGCTCTTATTCTTTGAACACTACAATTGCATGTTACTTTGTGACTGAGTGCTCCAACATTGAAGTGTTGTACTTTACCTAGCCTTGACCAGTTCAGGAACTAGCGTCCTACTTTGCAGTTAAGTGTTGTACCAAGTGTTACGGGTTAGTGAACAATAGTGTTAAGAATGTCTGTAATCATGTGGTTCTGGTACCAACGCTGTTGCAAAACTTCTGTTAAGAATGCATCTGTAACTCTGTGATTCAGCCTCCAACGCCACTGCAAAACGTTCTGTACGTTTTATTTGATCAACCTGCGTTGTGCAGAGAGTGTGTTATTTCTGGTAAGGTTAAGGTGCTGTTGTTGCATCAGTGTCGACTATCATAGTGTGGTCCTCGGGTTACTTATTAACCCCTCATTTGGCCCTCAGTGCAATTTCAGTTTGAGGTCCCTGCTCTAAACCCTAACATGTCTCTTTTTGTATTGTAGTTGTCACATGACCACTTCAACCAATCAATAATCATGTTTGACTAAAGGCAAAATAACCATGGCATAGCTTTTGCCTCATGAGGTAAAATAGACACTACCTTTTTGATATGAACTACCTGGAAGATTTCAGAGTGTTAAGAAGAGTCGGAGTTGATATTTAAACATTTTTTGGAGTCTGAGCGTGTGTCTAGCAGCGGAGCCGTAGTCTAAAAAATGTGACTATGCTCATCTCTGCTTTACACTATAGAGGGTCTTTGTTTTTGATGTTGCTGACGACCATGCGAAGCTGTTGTCAGCTACGTAGACACTGTATTACAGAAAATAGTTCTTCATTCTTGAGGTGTGATTTGGCTGCAGTGTACTTGTATGATTGTTTTGTTCTATTTTTTAGGAGGTCCTAGGTTAGAATGTATAATGCAACCCACTAGACCAGGGTTTCCCAAACTGTGTGCCTTGAAAGAGACTGCAGTGTGCCGTCAAAGTTTCATCATGCTTTGACAAAAAGCTTATAAAATGTTTGGTTCATGGAGCAGTAGGTTTTGGCCATCATAAAATAGGTGTGCCGCGACCAAATCCAGAAGTTATTAGTGTGCCATGATGAAAAAAGTTTGAAAAGCATTGCACTAGACCAGTGGTTCTCAAAGTGGGCAGAATTGCCCCCTTCGGCAATTTTGAGGAGGAAGGGGAAGAACAAAACAAAGGTGCAGTAGGGCGGTAAAACAACACAAATGGACACACAAATGGAGTGAAAATGCTCAATCACTGTTAATTGATCGTTGAGTTTGCTTCGGCTGTGACCTTTGAATTAACTTCGGCTGTGACTGTACCACAATAAAATGTCCCCCATTATTTTGAAGTTTATGAAGGTCACCAAGCTCATCCATCATGCTGATCTGTAGACCATGATGGTGTGTACCAATTTCTTCAAATAAAATTCTTTAAAATACTACCTTGTGCTTGCTTTATCAGGCTTGAAGGGTGACAACGATGTGTTGAGAGTGAAAAGGTAGTGATGGAACAAAAAAGTTTGCGAAACACTACACTAGAATATGCTGATTGCTAAAACGTCATTGAAAGTGCTAAGAAGTAGATAAAAGTAACATACTGATATTTCCAAACTCAAGGGAATTTTTATGAAATTTTCAGAATTTCAAGCTAAACTTCAGGGAATTATAGTGAAAATTTGTGGGAACGCTGAATGCAACTTCTGTGGTGTGCTTGAGCCTACTTAGCTTTTGCTAGTTTCATTGCCTGCTGCTTACCCTGAGATACTAGTTTCCAAATCCTTGTTTTCTATGTTTTACTAAACCACCTTCAAATGCTTTTTTGCTTGTCTGACTTCCTCCAAATTACACTTTCATTTGTTCTTCACTTGTTACCATGGCCCACTAGCTGCTGTTGGTGATGAAGCTGCTCTGTTCTGATCTGTGTTGCTCTACTTGTTTTTGTTTCAGCGCTAGTGATGATAGTCTTTTTGTGTTAATATAGCTTGTTGCATCGGTTTGGATAATGGCAAACAATCATGTCAATTGGGAAACGGAATCTCTTCGCACACAAATCCGAGATCAAATGTAGGTTCATGTTATTGTTGTATTGTCAGCTATGTTATGTGGATTAACTTGTCACTGATGGCATTTTGTTTATTTCTGAGAAGCTTCACATGATTAAATATAAAACACAGATAGCATAGTTTTATTATAGATAGATGGACAGCTTTTTCCAAATTTGGGCCTGTACACATGCCACACCTATTTAATTAAGTTGCTTAGAATCAGTGCAGCGTTAACAGTAGCAAAGCAGCTACAGCATAAGGATTAAGCAACTTAGATTATTTTGAAAGCTAAACTGTTTGACTGCTGTAGCTAATAGTATAATAAAAATTAGAGATCAAGCGATATGGCTCTTTTGAGACCGATATTTCCAAAATTTGTAAATCTTGTTTTATGCTTTATCAAAAATATGATGTATTTCATGCCTTACCTTTTTGTCAAAACGTTAAAAAATCAATTTATGATCTAAAATTTTTCAAATTACAGCAATTTCAATATTTGATTAAGTTGTTAGCAATGCACTGTCTGCAGTGAATAAACGCAGTGCCATGAACAAAAAAAAATTTTTTAAATAACAAAACAATAAGAACAGAACACTGAATGAAAGAGAACTGCTTATAGTGCTTACAATGAAAAAAGCAAACACAGTGCTTGAAAGTTGAAAGATGGTGAACAATGAAAAGGTAGAAGTAAGTACCAAATGGAGTATCATGTTAAGGAGGTTGAAATTAGTACAACACTGTATTCAATTAACCATTGCCAAAAATGAAAAATTTTCCAAAATAGCAGTTAGTTTTTTGGTCTATGATAGTATGTTTGTTAACAGTTACTGTACTACATAAACCTTGTAAAATTTTGTTTTTGCATACATTTCACAAATCAGCCTTTCAGACTCTTTTGCAACTCAGTGTGTTTTCGATTTGAAAAGTCAATCAAAGTCTTAAAGAATCAAGTTTATGATTTTGATGCAATGTAACATTAAATAACTGCATGTCCTTAAAAAAGCAAACTAGATGCATTAGTTACAACTGAAGTACTGGGATTGGTATATGAAATGAAACACTTCAACTGATTTGTCAATACTCAATAGTTCCATATCCACAGTTTAAGATTGTCATGCTTAGAGCAAAGTTTTTCTGCTTTTTCACTAAGCAGCCTGGAGTAAGTTAGCTGAAGCTGGTCATCTACAATCTAGCCTCCACAAAAGTTTTTATATTAAGCAGCACTAGGCTTTAACCGATTACCACCCGTCCGCCAGAAGTAAATACCATGAAAACAAGTCACCATGACAATAGCTAAGGTGCAAGTGTATGCATTACGCATGCGATAATTATGCTACAGTAGTTCTGATCCAATCATAAACACTGCGTTTTTAGCTAGCGTTGTTGCAAACACTGCTTTTGCTGGTCATATTTAAGAAATGGACAACAGCAATTGTGATGCAACAATGAATACTGACTACCGCTTTGCTATTGGACTAATCGTCAAATCACCACTTCAACATATTTGTGAAATGTTAGAGCAGCGCTTCCGTAACTTGTGTGCCAACTCCACATACCAGCATGTTGCAACAGCTTGGATTGTGAGATCACAATTATAATTGCCATGCCTCATGGAAAATGTTGATTAACTTAACCTACGAACATGATATTTTAGCTTGCATACAGTATCAACCAGCCCACTTATACCCTAATGCATCAAGTTAAAAAAAGTAGAATCCTTTAAAGATGTTACATGCAATCGCTTCACAGCGACAGTTGTCTTCACTGGTGAGTAGCGATTACATTTGTAACCACATTCATAATGCCACAAATGTTGCTTAACATACCGCAATTCATTTTTCATGCAAGCTTTTTTAAAAATGAATTTGCACTAAACTAGGCATCAATTGGACTTCACCTTAAAATGTGCTTATAGCACATCATGAAGTTGCACAGATGAAATGTGCTAGCCTATTTTTGAGAATTTGTGATTTGGTGTTACTGTATGTGATGATTTCATAGCAAGGTCAGAACTCATTTTTAGTGCATTTGGTGTTACTTCCTGAAACAGCACGTGAATGTAAATGTGCCACAAATAGATTTTGAATGTTTTAATAGTCCAGGCCTGGCCAAGCTGCGGCTTGCAAGCTGCATGCGACTCTTTGCCTGGTTTTATGCGGATCCTACATAACTACTGTATTTATTCATGTATAAGTTTCAAAATTTTGTACCAGTTGTTCACCTTAAAGTAAGGGTGCAACTTACACACAAGATGCAACTTGCTCACTCATTGTCTGGAAGCATGCTTGATTGCTTCGGTGACGATTCTTAAAGGTGGCCTGGGTGGGCCATAGCCCAGATTTTTGCCCCCCAGATTTTCCCCCAGTCTGGGAGCCTCAGCTCCTTAGATTTACCCCCAGATAGCCCTAGATTTTTGGCTGGTTCCCAGTTTGGCCCCCTAGTTGTGTGCTCAATCTCACGTTTAAGTTCATAGCACAGAATATTTGACGTAGTGGTACAAGTGTGTGATTGCGTCTAGTGGCATTTAGTTGTCTTTAGTGAATAATTACGCCAGGTCATTTAGCAAAATTTGCAAGCCTATGTTGGGTTTGATAAAGTTAATCATAGCAAATTAAGCTTCAAAAAAGAACAGAAAATCACAATTCAAGATAGACACTTATGTTGTCCCCTACTTCTACCTTGGTCCCGCACTGTACCCCCTACTTCTTTAACCCTTTCAGTCCCTCAAACGCCCCAAATCTTGCAGAGCTCTGCAATCCTATAACTCGCCAGGCGATTGAGCTGGAGAGCTATCCAAACCATCGATGGATTCAGCAAGTCTTGTAATCAAAATAAAAAAAAAACGTTTTTTGTTTTCAGTGGGGGGATTTCTGGAGGTGACGTCACAAAGAAGGCATGATTTAGAAATTTTGGCCTCCTTTGGCCGGCCCTGGACCCAACTGTTTGACCCACTCTTTTGGTCAAGGTTCTGTTGAAAACTAGGTCAAAATCCACGTTTATAGAGCCCTGGATTGACTTGCTAGCATATCTGTAGCCAAAATTATGGGTCAAAAACCAAGTTTTTGGCCTAATTCAAAGCTTTTCAGAAAAGGCATAATTGGCCTTTCAGGGCAAACTTTGACCAGCCATAACTCGGCAGCAGATTGAGCTAGAGAGCTGTTCAAACCCCGTAATGACTAGTGACGTTGTGTAGTTTAGAATAAAAATTTTTTAAAAAAAATATGGTTGGGGGTTTTGGGCCAGTGGGATCATGACAGAGGCATGGTTTTTGGTTAATTATATAACATCATCATCCGATCTCATGCGCCAATATTTTGGCTCGCAGTATTTTTGGATTCTAAGGCAGAATACACGTTTTTAGAGCCCTTGATTGAGTTTCTAGCATTTCTGGTTCAAAAGTTAGGCCAAAAAACAGCTAATTGGTAAGGGGTTTTCTCAATAATTTTGGGGGATTTCCAAAATTAATTGAAGTTTTTTTGCCCTATCTTGGAACCAGGAAAGCTAAAAACCCATTCGGACCCTTCAAAGTCCCGAATAGTAACCAAAAAACAGCTAAACTAAAAAAAAATGTGTGTCATTTAAATGGTTCCTGCTGGTCTCAAAGGGAGGTCGGGCAAAATGCTGACGTCACCAAAAAATAACATAAACATCCTATCATTATATAAGCATTAAAAAAAACCAGACATCCTAAATGGAAACGTCTTTTTATTGCAAACTACATACCTTCACGAGTCTTTAGAGGGTTTGAACAGCTCTCTAGCTCAATCTGTCCAAAAAAATGGCCCATTGGGATGGCATCCAGGGCCAGGCAAAGATGGCCAAAATAACCCAAAAACACTCCTACTTGTGGCGTTCCCCCCAGAAAGGCTCAAACCCAAAACAAAAAATTTTTTTTTTGATTTTGACTACAAGACTTGCTGAATCCGTAGAGGGTTTGAACAGCTCTCTAGCTCAATCACCTGGCAAGGTATAGGATTACAAAGCTCTGCAAGAAAAGTGGCGCACGTGGGACTGAAAGGGTTAATTCTAGAATCACCATTGGATGGCTCGTGTGATATTTACAATAAATCTATCTGAGCAACGGTGTGTGTGAGTAAAGAAGGGATGGGTGATCATGTGCATCCATGTGTATGATGTAGCTCTTTGTGGTAGCAAAGTAAGAAATGCGATTCTCAGCTCTGACTGGTTGTCCGCCCCTGTAATAGTACATTTTGAATGTGCTCATAGCAAATTTTGAATGTGCAAATTGCTTGTTTTGAATGTGCTAATGTTACGTTTTGAATATGCTACTTACAGCATGAAATGTTCCCAGTAACACATTTGAAAATATGTTAGTTCTCAAAGTTTAAGGATTTGAGAGGTACCACATTTGCGAAAAGCCACTTTTGGGAATCATGCCAAAGGTCATTAGTGGCATAATTGTTTGGCAATTTGGATGCAGTACAAGGTTGTTAGTTTGTAGCTGGTTTTAAAAACTCAGCAGTTAAAAACGTTTTTTTTCATGATGTTGTTTGTACTGATCCTAAGATGTGCGCGTAGGACATCATGAAACTGAATTACTTGATGATGTAGGATGAAACATTTACCTTGCTTCAGCTACATGCATTGACTCAATGTTTCATCATTGTTGTTACATTCAATCTTGAAAAAATAAGCATTTTGTCTCAATTAATTGGCAAAGGATGTAGTACACTAGGTTTAAATACTTGAAATAGCCTTGTGTTAAAAATTGGAGGCTCTAACAACTAACAGCAGTTGCAATCTTGAATTGAAGATATGCTTTGTGATTGAGTATTAAATCACTATTGAATATCTTTTTGTTGCATAAGAGTTCATATGTCTAGTTTTTGCTTTTTTTGCAGAAATGAAGCTACAAGCAAGTTTGGCGAGTATAATGGAAAGGGTGAGAAGATTGAACAAAATATTTTCCAGAAAGCACACAGTAAGGTACAGAGAGAGTTGAGTTAGCACAGTTGTGTGTTCAAGAATGCATTTGTTGAGCTTTAACTCTAGAACCCTGGTTGTGCTTCTGTTCTAAATGCATAATAATGTTTCTATTGCAAAAACAATTGTTGAATGACTTACAGAAGAAGCACACAATTTGCTAATCTTCAGGTTGCAACCTGACGTGAACCTTAGTGCAATACTACATGTTCTGCAAATTTCTCATGTGTCTTTGCCTGCTTGTGATCTGTGTTCGTTTTTGCATATCACTAAAAAAGCTTGGTTCCTGTTTACTGCTTGCTATAAGAAGATTCAGCCAGAAATTTAACCTGAGCCTGCACCTGCAATTAAGTTATTTCGCACATTATCTATTCAGCTTATGGAAATGCCCTGTTGATTAATTCGTGTATATAGAAGTTATCATTTGTAATTTTGCTAGAAAAGATCTTGTATTCAGACAGATTTTTGTTTGTGTCAGTGCAGTGCAGGTGCATAGTGCTTTAATGATGATGATTGTGCATGTGTCTTATTTGAAATAACTACTTGTCTCTGTTGAGGGTAGTTAGTTGTAATAGACCCGGTGTGGTGGATATGGTACCATTGTCTTGCTAGTATGTGGTACTTTTGTGTCCAATGTCAACCTTTTATTCCGAGTATTGTTCGAAGAAAATGTAAGTATGTAATGTATTTGAATTCAAAATATTGACAGTTAACCACCAACATGAGACAAAAAATATTGATATATATACTGGTAATTAATTTTTATGGAGGTTCACAATAAATAAATCAAATAATAAATACACTCATTGCTTTTTATTTTGATGTTGAACTATGCTAGAGACATAAGTATCCTTAAGCTGTAGCTCAAAAGTACAATCCTTATAGAAATTGTGGAAGTTAAAATGGTAATTGAACAGCAAATCGTTGTACAGCTCTAGAATTCCTATAGTTTTTTGTCAAAAATTTTTTGAGTAGTTTTTTTTAAGAAAAATTGAAGGCATCTTCTCTGATTATTCCATGGTTTGCATCTAATATAATCTGCTAGAGTAAAAATACGCACAGCGGCAAAAGTGGTGAAATGCTGGATAAAACGTGATGTTCACATAGTTTGTAGATAATTGTTGGATAATCTGAAAGCATGATCTCATCATACTACATAAAGCCAAGTTCTGAGCGAAAAAAGACATCAGGAAGCCAAGCATGTTATTAGTGCAGGCATTGAACTCCCCACTATGAATACATTTTGGCTATAACATTTATCGTATGGTGTTGTGAAATCTTACTTTGATACATTAGGTATATATTCATTAAATTGTGCTTTGCAGCAGCAAAGGATGTATAATCTTTACAAAATTTAATAAAGTTGAATTTAAACACACTATATCTTTTGTTCTCCACAAAAGAATCTATTCACCACCAAGAATCGGACACTATGGTCTTATTAGCATATATATTTCACCTACTGAGGAGGCATCATCATCAGCCTATATTCAAATCTTTGCTTTTTACCTGCTTAAATCCATAAAATTGCTTTCCCAAGGGTCTCCCATTTGCTATGTCATGTTCATTAATCCATCTCAGTTGTTCCACAGTCAAAATGGTTATCACAAATGTTCGTTAGCTTGTCTGAGGATTGCTTGACCAGCCAATCTTTCGGAAGAGATACTCAGCAAAAAGTTGTTTATTGTCAAACAATGATAATGTTAAGCATCGGCAATTGTATGTTACTATAGACACGATCTCATTTTCTACCATTGTCTGTTGTTGTTGTTGAGTGGTTTACTTTCCAGCTGGTGTTTCCAACATGGGTTTTCCCAAACCTGAAACCTCTTCCTTGCTATTTACCTGCAACCTGGGTTTTTAAAATCTGCCACCGCAGGCTTTTTAGAAAATTCAGTTAAACTGATATTCACTCACTATTTTGTCAGGATTGTTCCATTTCATTGCAATAGCATGATTTTTAAGCATATTTTTTAAACTCTTGCTTTGATTTTCATTGCATCAGCACTATAAGTATTAATGCAAAACTGTATTTTAGCAATAAAAACTTGATGATTTGTGTAGTTTTGTTGTCTTGTTAACACGTTGGGAGCCAGTGTACGAGATACTCGTACTGTGATTCTGTGAAATCAAGCCTGAGCCACTATTTTCACACCACTTTGCAACTCCATAACTTTCCAGGCGATGCAGCTAGAGTGCTGTTCAAACCCTCAAAAGAAGTGGTGAGTCTTCTAGTTGGATTTTTAAAAACTGAAAAGCTTTAGATTTCGTTTTTTTTGTGGGTGATATCATAAGTGGGTTAGGTTTAGGCATTTGGTTACTGGGCCCAAGGCCATAACCACAAGAGCTAATTTTTGACTCAAGTTTTTAGTGAAAACTAGGCTGAGACACAAATCCTTAGCGCCTTTGTGTGGCCATCTAGCAATTGTGGTTTAAAAGTTATGGTCAAAAAATCGATAATTAATTAATTACGGGATTAATTATTTGATTTATTTTTTAGGCCATAACTTTTGAATCAGAAACTTCCAGAAGTTGTAACTCCTGTTGTACAGAAAGGAGTTTACCAAACTCAGTCGTATTAGTTGCAACCATTACAGCAGTGATTCTCAAACTTTTTTGCTGCGACACCTTTGTAAACTTTGCTGAAATTGTGATGCACCAGCAATAAGAATTTAATGAAGACGCATATTATAATAAAAGTTTTGTTTATTGATAAAACAACTGATAGGAATATGCATCATTTACTGTGATGTGTGGGCTTGTTTGTTTTAACTACTAGCCGTATCTTGGAAAAATTTTTGAAACTGCTGCCTACATTTAAATGTCAAAGACTTATTAGGTATCAATATTTCGTTTTAAGCACAGCCATGGCAAAAAATCCTTCTCTGCATAAATATGATGTAACAAAAGGGATAATAATTCATAGTGCTTTTTTTATCAAAGCTAGGTATTCATCATCCAATGAAATCCAAAAATGTGTCAGGTTTCCTGAATCCCACTTTCTTTTCAGGGAACCATTGCAAGTAAGGTCAATGTAAGCATTGTCTTCTTGTTAGAGTTAATGATGGGATAGGTGGGACAAATGGATCCCAGTCACAGATTCATTTATAGCTTGATAAATTCTTTGGAAAGTACTGGGTATGTTTCAGCTCGAGCTCAAATAGATGTGGAAAAATATACTTTGTTGTAAATTTGAAGGCAACAACACACATTTATTTTCAAGCAAATCATTATGTAAAGGTACCACCAACTCTAACTGTTGGCCAGCTCCTTCTATCATTGTTCTTACAAGATCGATTGCAACAGGCAGAAGTTGTTCCTGAGAAATGGTTTGAAACTTTTTGGACTTAGGAATTCTATGTGCAACTTGGTAGAATGCTAATAATTCCTTTGTTGTGAGTTGCGTTAATTGTGAATGGTGGACACATTCCTTTTTTAGATGATTTACGTTTAACGAAAAACTACCAGGGTTTATTCACAAATTGCGGAATAACGTTAAAGCTTATTTGGTAACATGCTTTCGCTGGGAAATACCTGTTGCAAACAACAGACTAAGGTTTTTCCTCTCCTTTCTGCAACATAAATGAAAGCCCAACATCCAAGTGTCTGTTGTTATACTTCGAAGAATTTTTAGGCGTGTCATTTTCAATCACGGATTTTTGCTTAGGTTACAACATTGGCTACCTATTTCCATCCACTTTATAACTGTCAACTGTAGCTTCATTAGTCTGATGCAAATTGAATTAAAAATTTTATAATGCCTTTATTGGTAACAATAAAGACAGTTATGTGATCATGTGATATCTACTGTCAGCATGGCTGCACTTAACACTTTGAGAGCCGGCGTACGATATATTCGTACTTCGATTTCGGCCTAAAAAACAGCAGTTTTCAGTTGCCTTACCAACGCCCCAGCTCCTCCGCTGATTACGCTAGAGAGCTGTTCAAGGGCTCAAACGGATCGTCCAGTCTAGTAGATTGCACTTGAAAAAAAATTTTTGGGTTGGGGTGTGCAGATTTTTTGTGACTGACGTCATAAGTGAAGTAGTTTTGGGGTCATTTTGACTCATGTTGCCTGGCCTAGGGCCCAACTGCTAGGCCAAAGTGTTTTGCTGAAGTTTTCATTGGAAACTAGGCTCGAGTCCGAATCTTTTGAGCCTTTGATTGACTTTCTAACGTTTCTGGTTCAAAAGTTATAATCTAAAATAAACTAATTAATTAATTATCTAATTAGCTAATTAGTCAAATATTTTTACTAACTTACATCACAACTTTTGAACCCGAAACCTCAGCAGGTCATCCAAAGTATCAAAAGACTCAGATTGTAGCCTAGTTTCCATTAAAAACTTCAGCGAAATACTACCACCTAACGGTTGGCGGCCAGGCAAAGTGGGCCAAGGTGGCCTAAAAGTCCTCCACTTATGACGTCACTCACAAAAAATCCTGCACCCCCAAGCAAAATTTTTTTTCGAGGGCAGACTAGAAGACTTGCCGCGTCTTTTGACACTTCGACCAGGTCTGTAACCCAAACAGGACCAGAGATATTCCCGCGCAAAGCCACATGCGTTTAGGCGTTTTTTTTCGAAAATTCCCGAAAGCAGCCGGACGCCAAAGAGTTCAACAGTGATTGTTGTTTGGTAAAGTTAAGACTGCACATAATTTTGCTGGTGTTAACTTATTGAATAAAACTCCACTGAGTTTACTTTTGTGTGACGCCCTTGGAAAATTATAACGACACACCAGGGTGTTGCGACGCACAGTTTGAGAACCATGTCATTACATTAAGCTTTTCCAAGATTGGTTTGCTTTCACTTTATCTGGTTTGAACTTCTCTAGTACTTGTGCTATTTTCTCCTTTTCTGTTTTGAGCTTTTTTGTTTATATCTTTGGTTGTTTCAGATCTCTTTGAAAGCTAGCAGCAATAACACTTTTGTCAACTGCGATTTTGCCTGGAAAAATACACTGGGTGTTTTTATGATTTCCTCTATTTTTGTTAGTTTCCTAAAATGCATTGTGATGTGAAGCATAAACAAGTGCTTATATAAATCTAATAAATTACTTTTTCGCTTCACAGTGTGCATATATGTAATTTTACAAAATTTTAAGGGAAAAATATCATGGCTTGTACCCCCCTTAAAAATTCAGCTAGAATCATGTTGGTATGTAGCCCCATGTCTGTTGCATACAGACTCGTTGTATATAGGTAACATGTAGCCTGGTACCAAAAATGTTTTTCATTAGTTATATCTAATGGTGGCAATTTTCTGTTTTTTTGTCACAGGTGCCACTTGGCTTGTGGTGAGCTGTATTGTCAAATAGTGTACATCCTTTTTCTCAGAGGGAAACCCAGTATAGTCAGCTATTTATGCAGTGTGTTTTTGCTACACAGATCATATCATCATAGTATTCCAAGATCAGCTGATTAATTATCTCACAAAATCCTGATGCACATCAATCAATCATAAAAGAAGGCCAATAACAATGTCTGGATCAATCTCAGCCTTGCTTGTCATAGGCCTTCTTTACTGGTATTCACTTCCTTTAGTCACTCTCAGTTCATACTCAAATTTAGCACTTACAGAAACATTTAAGCTTGTGAATATTGCACACAAGATTATTAATTTGTTGTTTATGAGGAATAGGAAAACAATCTTGGGTGTTTTTTTGAACTCTTTTCTTCAGAGGAACAAACAAGAGATGTGCCAGACCACCTAGTAGGGAGTGCAATCAAACACTGCATTGATAATGGCTTGGTAGGAAGGCAGTGTAAGCTCAGTTAGAGTTAGTACATTAGGATGAAAAAACTGATTGACTGTTAAGGAACATGACATGTAGTGTCGCAATAAGAATATGAATTTTGTGTGTCTGCTCCACTCTTTCCTTTAAACTTAGTGTTTTTCTTGTGCCTAATACCCTCAGCCATTTTACTGCAAGCTTTCTGTTATTTTCTGAAGGCGACATTGATCAACGTCATTTTCCGTACCCATGACTCTTGGAAAATTGTAGCTTGTGAAAATAACATATATGTCAATGTGCATCTGTTTGTTTTATTGTTTAATGTGAAATATTTGTGAAATTGAAATATTGAGCTATAATAGACTATCTTGCACTGTTGCAAAATACCGTTGGTCCAGCCATGTGAAGCAGTTGAAAATGCGACAGACCCCTTTTATCAAAATAAATGTGCCACTGTTTGTGGTCCATCTGGATTGCATTTGTTGGTTGTTTGGCAATATTTCTTTTGCAAGGTTTGTGTGGATGTTTTCTTGGAACAGTGCAATATTTACAATGGCACTCATTTTTATGTTTAGGAAGAATATTTGGATTATGCTAGGAAGGTTATACATTTGCTTCAAGGTAAGGTGTTGCAGTTATTGCTGATGTTCAGTTGATAAAAATGTTTTATGACTGTATTTATTATGCAGCACATGTGATTAAAACTTAATGGACTTCTACTATCAAGACATTAGGCTAGTTGTCAAGAATCTTGCACCAACTTTACCAGGTGCATAGCTGATGTGCATCTCATTGCCATTTACTTTTGCTGTTGTATTAGTCTTTGATTGCTTCATTTTAGGGAAGCCATCTGGTATTCTTCAATGTGCAAGTGATACTCAGCAAATTCAAAGGCCAGCTCTTGTGCCACATTCGTTTCATCAGCTGTTGCTCATGACTTACTAAACACTTATGTGGCATCCAGATTATATGTACTGTGTTGTGTGTTACCACATCAAGCATGAGTTTGTATTTTGTTTATGGAAAACCTCTGCTACGTATAGAGTTGCATGAATTACAATAGATTCTAAATTTTTGAGGTAGTGTGAAGTTTAGCTTTGAGGGGGTTCTTATAATTTTTGAGCTAGTTTTACTGCTATAGATTACTCACATGGAAAATGTCAGCTTGGACTTCCACTGATTTATCATTCAGTAGCTACTGAATTTGTAACACTAACATTCACATCTTTCCCCCTTCATGCCTTGATGTGCAGACCATTTGAAGTATAATGAAAACACCTAACAAACTCTAGTCACATACCAGTTTCACTATGGATGCTAATTTGGTGTATGATAGATAGTACATTTATTGGAACCATGACAATTAGAGGTCGACCAATAAGTTTTTTTGGGCAGGTACCGATGTTTTTAATTTTTCACTGCCGACAACCAGTGGCGCATCTAGCCTGGAAAAAAGGGGTCTGTCATGGAAGGGCAGCTTTTGATATCACTTTTCAGCAAAAAACTACACTTTCCTTTAAGACTAGAAATCGACGGATAAATTTTGTGATGTTGCCAAAGTATTATATCAGCACAATTTATCCAACATATAGGATATCGGCAATATTTGCTCATAAAAGCAGCAACGCTAGTTTTCTGCACAGAGTGTTCGGCAATCCAAGTTACTACTTCGTCTATGATTAACACTTTGCGATCCAGTGTACAATATGTTCGTACTTCGATTTCAGCCTAAAAAACAGCAGTTTTCAGTTGCCTTACCAACGCCCTAGCTTCTCTGCTGATTGCGCTAGAGAGCTGTTCAAGGGCTCAAATGGATCGGCCAATCTAGTAGATTGCACTTGAAAAAAAATTTTGGGGTTGGGGTGTGCAGATTTTTTATGAGTGAAGTCATAAGTGAAGTAGTTTTGGGGTCATTTTGGCTCGTGTTGCCTGGCCTAGGCCCCAACTGCTAGGCCAAAGTGTTTCGCTGAAGTTTTCATTGGAAACTATGCTCGAGTCCGAGTCTTTTGAGCCTTTGATCGACTTTCTAGCATTTCTGGTTCAAAAGTTATGATCTAAAATAAACAAATTAATTAATTCAAATATTTTTACTAACTTGCATCAGAACTTTTGAACTCGAAACCCTAGCAGGTCATCCAAAGTATCAAAAGACTCGGATTGTAGCCTAGTTTCTAGTAAAAACTTCAGCGAAATACTACCACCTAACAGTTGGTGCCCAGGGCCAGGCAAAGTGAGCCATGGTGGCCAAAAAGTCCTCCACTTATGACGTCACTCACAAAAAAACCGCACTCACCAAGCAAAAAAATTTTTTTCGATTGGAGACTAGAAGACTTGCCACATCTTTTGATGCTTCGACCAGGTCCGTAACCCGTACAGGAGCAGAGATATTCACGCGCAAAGCCATGTGCGTTTAGGCGTTTTTTTCCAAAAATCCCTGAAAGCAGCCGGACACCAAAGTGTTAATTAACGCAAATTCTCTGTATTGTTTCTTACAACGCGCTGCCCTCCGACTGCACCACCATCAAGCAGTGCGCAATATTCAGACCATTCTGCAATTTTCCCAATAAACCGGTCTATGATGTAACATTCACGCCCAGGTTTTGCGCTGCAAGCAGATGATTGCCTGCGTGGTTTTTGACTATCTTAGTGCCCCAGGTTTTCCACAGAATTCCATGTTATACGCTTCTTCATCGAACTGAAGTATTATCTTTCAGCTGTGGCAAAATATCGGCATCGGTTATTGACAATGAAAAATAACAACATCGGTATTGGCCCAAAAAAGTCTTTATCGATCGAGCTCACCTAAAATCCAATCAATAGAACTTGATTACTAGGGCTCGTAGTCTGGCGCAACTAACTATTTAGAATAGATAGTGGTATTTACCTCATTGTCGAAACCCGCAGGGAAAGATTTCCAAATTATTGTTTTTGTTCACAGCGCATTTTTATATGTCAATCGATGTTTGTTTTTAGGAACATGGTGCTAAAAAGATACTTAGCTTGTCAAACATTCAGCAATCGTCAGCCATACAGCAATGAGAGCTGTTTATCCATATGTACATGCACTTATAAAATCGAAGCTGACAATCATCTATACAACTGCATCCGTGGAGTGCTGTCTATCAAAGATGGCAGTGTTATAAATATACTTGCGATGTCATTGCGGAGAAGAACGATTGAGTTGCAATTGTTCTGATGATTTTGTATCATAATGTAAAGTGACTTACTCGAAATCAATATAGGACATTATGCGCAGAAAACAACGTTGCCAACTGCTCAATTCTGAAAAAGCTATTGGCGAAATACAATGCTTGACTCATGTTTTGTTCAGATAAATGACCACAATATCTGAGGCTAGCTGTCGCGCTTTTCATTATGAGAAATTCGTTGTAAAAATATAGCTGAAGTTGAAATGAGCCCACATTACTTCGTGTGACGCTGAGGAAGGCCTAAACTTATTTGATTTAGTGGTAACCTAGTAGGTGTAAACAGCAGATAAAATTTCGGCCGAAAGTGCAAAACAAAACAATCACAATTGGACATTGTCCTCTCGCCATGAAGCGAAATATTACAAAACAGCTCTGCGTGTGCATGGCAGTGTATGAGCTTCTGACAGCTTTGCTTGCACTGGAGTTGGCACTGCCAGAGGAAGATTTTCCAAAACACTTACATTTGATGCAATATCAATTTAAAGTGTTCAAACACGTGAATTGTTTCATGTCATTGCACAGGCGCCATTTATAGGCAGGCACGAAGGCAGGAACATTGTTGTTTCGTTATAGTACTATGCAATGTGAGAAGGGAAATGTAGGCTGTTGCCTGTTCCAAACCACCCGCATTAGAGATCTGCAGTGACAGCGTATGATATTTTATCATCGGCTTTAATGCTGAGTAGCCTACCTGCGGTACAAAGGGGCCTGTCATGACAGCCTAACAGACCCCCAGGATGCACCAATGCCGATAGCAATATTTTTGCATTTTTCAAGCAGTGTCTATAAACAATCCCAGAGCAATTTTTTCTTCAGCCAAACATTATTGGTGGAACTGGTCACATGACAAGTTTGGAACACATGACTTGCTCAGTTGACTATGATGTCTGTAACAGTTCAGTCTGAATGACAATATTGCCATGGTTGCAGTGCTGGAAAACTGTTGGCAGCTTCTTGTTTGTGTTGTGTGAACTAATGGACTAAATCCTAACCACAAAACTCCAAATGTAAATCCTTATCTCTTTGTGTATTGCACATGTCACATGATCACTGCAGGCAGTTGCGTTAAAAGTGGTTCAATGTGTGATTTCAAAGTACGAGTATCTCGTACACCAAACTCCGGCAGAGAACGTGTTAAGCCCTGCTGATACACTCTAGTGATGGACCCATCATGTTTGTGGTAGAGAGACAACACATCCATTTTTGATGGGTATTCTGATGTACTCCCTATCAAAAGTATAAATGTATATCTTTGCATTCTAAATTTTTGAGAAAATTCACTTTTTTGCATTTGTGTTTGTGGATTTTAGATAGTAGATTGTATAAAATATCAATAGCATTTTTTCTTCTCATTTTTACTTTTATTAAAACAATCTCAAGGTTTGGAGATTTGTCCTCCTAGACCCCAAAAATGGAGTAAAACCAAAAGATTTTTTGCAGAGGTGACTGCGTAAGTGACATTTCTTGGAAGAAACATTTCTTGCAACTGGCGTACTTTTCACTGCACAGCCCTTTGAAAAAAGTTACTTGCAATTATTGCAGGGATCAACAATTGAATTTTCCTCTTTATTGTATAACAGTGACATCACACACATACAAATATGACATCATGTGGTGTACTATGCAGTACCCTTTCCACCAAGGTCAAGGATTTGATATAACTTCTCTTTGTGAGTTATGACCAAAAAGGTGATTCAGGGTCACTATAGTGGTTTTTCTAACCTCAAAGGGTTAAAGCATTTTGCAGTCTTGCTCCTTTCTTGAGCATTATTTAGCCTTTGGAGCAGCATATTTTTGGCTGAGATTGCTGTATCATGACTTTACTGAAGTACTGTTCTAATGTTAGTTTTTTATTGTTGATGCTGCTGGAGAACACACTGCGCATAGCATTCTTTTTTGCAGTGCTTCTTACCCAGGTGAATGAAAGAAGCGTGGTGAATGAAATTTATGTTCCTAATTTTTTGTATCCTTTGATAACATGCACTTGTCTTGTTTTTTTTTACCAAAAAAATATCACCGTCCGTAAACAAAAAAGGCAAACTTCAAGTGTTCTAACTTTGTAACTTCAGCAGTCAGCAATTAATCACTACAGAAAAAAACTTACCTAATGGGGATAGATTTCATTTCAAGAGAGATCCCATGATTTATTCACTCGAGTGGTAGAATCTCTGCTGTGCTTTTTGCAAGAGCGTCCTGTGTTCCTGTGCAAGAATATCTGCTAGAATCGCAGTATTTTCAAAAGTTTCAGCCATCTGAGCACTCATCGGAGTAGCCTTATCAGTCAAAGGGCAGGCCTAACCAACCGAAGTACAAGAGTAGCCTATATTTGTTTGCTACCAGTTTAGAATTTCAAGTAATTTCACTCCACAGGTGAAGGAAGCAAGGAATCAATCACAAATTTGTAATAGGAAATATATTTCCTTTCAAAAATTTGTGATTGATTCCTTGCTTCTTGTACCTGTGGAGTGATTTACTTGAATACAGATATGCACAGGTTTGAATCGTAGCAAAAAGATGAAAGCATAGCCCAGTCGGCTGATTCCTCGAAAGCCTATAGAAAACCTAGAGCTTTTATTTGCAGTTTAGAATTTATTCCAATAACTAATATGTATTTATATCCCAGGGCAATGCCTGCAGACTGTCCCTGAAATATGTACAAAAACACCTCAGTTCTAGTGAAAGCACATTGAAATTATAGATGAAATCGGTCGGGACACATCAGCTTCATCAGCTTTGCAGTTTAAAGAATCGGGTTTGAAAAGGAATGTTAGCGTCAAGAATAAGTTGCCTTCAAAAATGAAAAGGTGAAAATAACATGATGATTATATTAACACTTTGAGAGCCGGTCTACGATATATTCGTACTTCGATTTCAGCCTAAAAAACAGCAGTTTTCGGTTGCCTTACCAACGCCCTAGCCCTCTGCCGATTATGCTAGAGAGCTGTTAAAGGGATCGGCCAGTCTAGTAGATTGCACTCGAAAAAAATTTTTTTGGTTGGGGGGTGTGGATTTTTTGTGAGTGACGTCATAAGTGAAGTAGTTTTGGGGTCATTTTGGCTCATGTTACCTGGCCTAGGGCCTAATCGCTAGACCAAAGTGTTTCGCTGAAGTTTTCATTGAAAACTAGGCTCGAGTCCGAGTCTTTTGAGCCTTTGATCGACTTTCTAGCGTTTCTGGTTGAAAAGTTATGATCTAAAATAAACAAATTAAGTAATTAGCTAATTAGTCAAATATTTTTACTAACTTGGCCTAAAGGACAAGGTGGCCTAAAAGTCCTCCACTTATGACCTCACTCACAAAAAAACCGCACCCCCCAAGCAAGAAATTTTTTCTCGAATGCAGACTAGAAGACTTGCCCTATCTTTTGAGACTTTTACCGGGTCTGTAGAGCATACCAGACCGGAGAAATTCCCACGCAAAGCCACGTGCGTTTAGGCGTTTTTTTTCTGAAAATTCTCGAATCCTAGCGGACACCAAAGTGTTAATTATGTTTTTTTTCATCCCAGAAGTGAAGAATCGTGCAATCAGTTGTCTGCTCAAATGCATGTTTTGCTATTTTAAATATAGCAACCAGTTTTTGGCTCATTCAAAGCTGCGGTGTCATTTACGAACCAAACCCAGCATTTATCAGAACAAGTCCTTGAAATGTTTCGACCAAAAGCAGAAAGATCTGTGCCAACAGTAAAATCCCCTCCATTGATCAGTCATAAATGGCTGGTAGAAGAAAGTCTCTCCTTTCCTCTTTTCCAATTGCACATGTGCTTATGAAACAAATACAGGGTGACACAAACAATACGGTCATCACCTAAACTTGAATAACTTTTGAAATAATTAATCGCTTCATTTTGTTTTTCAGATTTACCAAGTAGAATTAATATTATAAGGGTCTACCAAATTTGACCTTCAAGATGCCATGGACTACTGAGCAAAAGATATTTGTAGTTAGGCATATTTTCGGCAGAAGTCTGTCCACGCAGTTCAATTGCCATTCAGAGAACGGTTCGGATGTTGTGAATTTCCTTTCCGCGAGGCACATTTTCTGTTGTCAGGTCACTTGAACTCTAAGAACAACATCTTCTGGGGTAGCACACCCCTTGAGCACTGTCTACAAAGGCCATTACACTATGTGAAGTGTACTGCCTGGGTTGCCATCTCCAAACATGGCATCATTGGACCATTCTGGTTTGAGGACGACAACGAGCAGTCTGTGACAATCAACACCGAGCCAGGGCTGGGGAGCCACTGCAAAAAAGCATAGGCTCCGGCTCCAGCTCCGGAGCTATCAAGCATTCATCCACTAGCTCCAGCTCCGGAGCTGTAAACTTTCAAACAGTGGCTCCGGCTCCATTAAGAGTGTTTTGTAGCATTTGTCACAGTAGGATGCAATGGTTTAGAAGTCTGCACTGCAGCGCTTAAAATTCTGTTAAAAAATATAGACTCACATTTCAGATTTAAGCTGAATGAAAAACAAGGGAAGCCACACTCTTGTTGACTTTTGTTGTGCTTTTTGCTAGTCTGACAGAGAACAAATCAAACAACCAT
>Ga0210059_1003344_pt1 | contig 25592 bp, 17 predicted proteins | sample Ectturendosymbi2_FD_188042 | JGI IMG/M metagenome (GOLD analysis project Ga0210059, IMG submission 188042) | Ecteinascidia turbinata endosymbiont from Florida, USA - Sample 2 (SPAdes) (version 2) | ecosystem: Host-associated > Tunicates > Ascidians > Unclassified | place: Key West, Florida... | reverse complement strand
TCCCACCCCACACATCCGTCAAAGCCTTCCCCACCCCGGTAAGGCCACCAATCCCCCACAGTTTCACCAATCCGCCATTGGTCAACATCTTCTTGACAACGCCCAATGCGCCTTACATTACAATCAAGACAAGTTCTCTGTTCTCGCTCGAGCTCGCACTCCATTTCATCTCTCCGCCTTAGAAGCAACTTTCATCAAATCTCTGAATCCCCTACTCTGCAAACATAAAGAATTCGTTTACTCCTTGAAGATCTCTTAAAACTCTTAAAATCTTTCCATTGGCTAATTGTTTCAACCAATGAGAACTCTTCCGATCTCCTAAACCCTTTCTTATTGATTACTGTTTCAACCAATGAGAACTCTGCTTTTCTGTTTGTAAACCAGTTCGGTTGTATCTCCACTCCCTTCTGACGATGTCCCTTGATTAGTGTCAGACGAAAAGCTTTGGGATGAATCTCTTACTTCACGGAAATTGATCTATTTATTTCGCTCTTACTCTCCTGCAGCTTCCTTGTTTTGTTTGGCAATGGATAATAGGCAAAATGCGAGGTTCGTTCAAACCTATGTGTTACGATATTAATTACTTTGTACATTTTTCAAGCAGTGATTAGTTTTTGCAGAGTACGTACAAATGTTAATCTGTGTCATCCTTTCTTGTCCGTATGTTTGATTTTTTACACATTAAAATTTTTAAATTCCTTTCCAAACGTTCGAAAGCGATTTCTTGATTATAAATTGTAGAGGGTGCGAGTCAGAACATACGTTTTCAGGGGTGCAGGAGCAAAAAAGGTTGGGATCCTCTGTTCTATAGGCCAAAGGCATCTTGCAGGGCGAAGGAAAGATCTAGGGATATAGCAATAGCACGCTTTCAATTTAGTTTTTCCCAGCCGAAGACCCTCATAGATATTTTAGGGTACCGGGCAAGAGGTAAGGGTCTATTGTATGAACTAATGAATATATCGCACATAATTTTTCCTCGAGTTGATCATCAAAATATGTTTTTCACCTTATAAATGCTATTAGCACTTGTTCGCACGATTCCTTAGGTATTCAACATCCAGTGATGCTTCCCAGTCAGTGCAGCTGCATTTCAACGGTTAAGGTGTATCCTGAAAATAAGATATAACCACAAAACTGAACCTAACGATCTTCAAGGACGACAGAAATCTCCGCCATACTTCCAAAGCTAGAAGTTAGTCACAGTTAAGATACCTAAAGAGGATGTATACATGACTATGTTTGGGAAATCTGTTGCAAATGGGCTTTTGGGGACATAAAAATATAAGAGATCGCTTAAAAAAAGACCTAGTATCCAGTTTGCGACGAAAATTATTTGTAAGCTCTATGTTAATTTTTGGGAAAGTTGTTATTATTTACAAAACAATCCTTCGTAACTGCCATAAACTTTGCAGAATTATGCATTCATCTTTTAGGGACATATTGAATGTCATGACTCGAAATGTTTCTGGATCCACAAAAATGGTATTTCTGACTCATCTCGAAATGTTGCAGCACCTTTAATGTAAAAAATGAAATTAACCAACGTGTTACTTTTATCTGTGGAGAAATAACATGTAAAGAGAAAAGAAACAAATAAAAAAGAAAGACATAACAAAAAGCAAATTGTCTAAGAATTGTGAGTTCACTGCTACCACAGATGTTTTCTGTACGTCAGTGGTTATAATAGTGTTCAGAAACTGTGTTCAAAACTAGCCTAATAGCCTCCTGTAAAATGTAGAGACGAGTTCCATTAGGGGTGGTATGAGCAGAAAAGAAGTGATTAGTTCAAAGGATTAAATGCTCTGTCCGCTCTTTTGTGACACTGTTTAAAACAGTGAGGAATCGAGGTTGGAAAAATTCTTGGAAATTTTGTAAGCCTTTGTCGCAGACTTGGACAACTGAATAATTCTAGTTTTCTAATTCGATGAATTAGAACGAAATGACGGTAATTCTAATTCTAGTCTAATTTGCAAAAAGCTTCAGTACTCTAATTCTAGTTCTAATCTAATTTCCAGATTTGCTAAAAATGCTAATTTGTACAACGGTATTTTTAAGAATGAAACGAGAATGCACCTTCGTGCAAGGAAAAAGCAACAAAATGGTGACAAGTGCCACGCTGCTATCCCATCATGTGAACAGCGAAAACAGTAAAAGCTCGATCAGTATCTTTTCTCATTCACAGCTGCAGTGCAAACTGTGTGGCCTTTGATGATTATTACGTCACATTGCCCATCCACTCACACGCAGAAGTCACCATAGTCATCAGTAGGGCAAACAAGAGTCAATAAAGTCAAAGTGTTTTTGCCGTTGCTAAAGTTTATTAAACGTCCACAAACCAAATTTCACGCTCATACCATAAGGGCATCCCAAGTTATTAGGCAAAAAAGTCAAAATTTCTCGTTGGCTTAACTTTTCTTGCAAAGTTTTTTTTCCTTTGTCGATATTTTATTGGAACTACAACAGATATTGATATGCTTTTGCAAGTGTATTTGCAATTCTTTAGTAATAATAAGGGGTTTGTTGTAATTTCTGACGTAATAATGTTGTTTTGTCCACTACTGGACGATTGAATGTTATCTAGGATAGGTGTGGTAGGCGAGAGAAATGTGGTCTTACAGTACTTGTTTTGGGAAATGCTCAATCCATTATGCACACAGTGTTTCAACTGCATGATATTTTCAGGTTTGACTGTATTGTAGTTATTAATGTAGGCTACTTATCAACATATTATCCCCAAAGTTAACAACCAATTTTATTTTATTTCGAAACTCAGAGGGTACGAAAGGGTTAACCTCAACATCAACGGCTGAATTATTTTGCAGATGCAAATGCAGAAAATTTGTGCGTCCAAAACGAAGTCGAAATTTGTGAAATATAAAGTCAAAATTTGAAGTTTTTAGGTCAAAAAATTTTGCCTTAATCATCATGTACTTGTGACAGTCAGACAGCTATGATGTATTAGGACAGTGGTTCTTAACCGGAGGGCAGGCCTTCCCAGTGGGGGGCGTCAAAAAACTTCCAGAGGGACGCTAGCCCTTACACACTCTACAACATGGACAGTTTGACCAATAAATTTTCCAATAAATACATTTGATTTTACAACATACTTAATATAAGATCTTGAATCATACGACAATTACGGGAAGCGTGGTAGAAAAAATGTGAAGAACCACAGTTTTAAGGCATTGGAAAAGCGAACTTCGTTTCCCTTATCTGAAGGCTGCTGCTCGAGAACTCCTGGGTATAACAACGACATCGGCTCTGTCGGAACACGTCTTTAGCCATGCAGGCGAATTGTACAGCGGGAAACGCACCAATCTTGGCGTATAGGCTACGAATCTTTGGTATTCACATGCTTATGAGAATTAATCCACATTTGGGCATGAATTGAACATGGATTAAAGTCGCTTTGATTTATGTAAATGTAATTCTAATTCTAATTTTATTTCAATTTCTGGCTTTCGGAATTCCGCTAATTTTAATTATAATCTAATTTAGAAAAGCTAAAAGAATTCTAGATGTCCAAGTCTGTTTTGTCGTAGTTCATCAGCTGACAGTTATTGTGTTGCAGGTGTTGCTGCCCTATAGTGTTTATTTGCATTTATCCCTTTTAGCTCGATTTACTGAAACTATGTACCTGCTGTACTGAATTAATTTGTCTTTCAAATGAATCCCATGTTTCTTTTTCTTGCACTACTTTTTTATGTTGCACGTCCCCTCTTCATTTGACTGGTGCTCCGTGCGTTGCAAAGTACTTGAACGATTCTCAAAAGTACTTGAACGAATGTAGCACCAGCCTCATGTCGCATTTTTCACAGCTGAGAGATAGTTTTGTTGCAGCGATAGTGTTGGCATGGGAAAAGGTGTTTGTCGTAGACGAATAAAATGATAATGGTTCATTGTTTCATATGACTCAGCCAACAGTAAAAACAAAAGAAATTTGTATCATATGCAAAAGAATAAACCTACCGCTTCCAAACAGTACACTGTTAACTTCAATCAGCGGCATTGGCATTGTTTCCCTTTCAAAAGCTCTACAATGTTAATGCTTCAATCTTGCAAAAATGCTCTTTACTTCCTTTTCCTCTTGGTCTTATTCCGCAGGTCGATGGAAAATGTAGCATTATCAAAATCAAACCTTCGAGATGGAACTTGTAGCGTTGCCGACTTTTATATCGCCCGTGATGGCGCAATACAAAACAATAATAGAAGATAGAGAAACAAACAAGACGTGATAGCAGCCTCAATAATTGTGAAACTTTGACATTTTTCATGGTCAAAAGTGTGGACAAATTTTGAAATTTCCAGAGAAATAAAGGATTCAAGTCCCTGCTCTCTTACGCCAGGTATTGATTGGGCGGTGTAAGTTAAATTGTTTCAGCTTGTTGTGAGCCTCACTTGAAGCCAAAACACCTTTGACATTTTGGCTTTAATCAGTAATGTCGGACCTCGGCAGCAAAGGCGGCATGCAAACGGAAAACGGTGAAAAAATACAGTATTTACTTTTGGGGAAAGAACGAACAAGCAAAGCAGCAGCATTGTAGGGACCGCGACATAGGGTGTTGATTTTGCGCACGTTTCACTGGTCTCCTACTCGGTGAAGGGTCAACCGAGTTGTTGTAGGGGCGCAGGTCAGTCTCTCAAATAAGCGACCTGACGTCGTCAAGCTGCTAAGCCAAAGCGAGGCGTATAAAGAGCCGCAAACCTTTGTCCGTTCCTAACTCTCCAGTTGCACAAGTTTGATTGCTTTCGTTGATAATTCAGACATAGACCAAACTCTCCAAAGCACTTGAGCGTGAAACTAAAGGGACGCAGTAAAACAATTCAGCGCAGAATAACGTCGAACGTTACAGCGTTGACTGAGCGTTCGCAGGAGTGACTGCAAACAGCGACTAATCGTCGTGATGTGAGTTTTACAGGCTGTGGTGTCAACTGTTAAGCTGTTCGCAAACAGTTGCGTTATACGAAATGTAAAATGCTTGAAATCACTCGTGTAACAGGAATGCGCAAAACGCCACTGAGAAGACTGCCGCAAAGGTAAACGCCTGCAACAATGCAATTGGCAAAACGAGGGGGAAATTCGCCCACAGAGAGGATAACTCGACCACTGCAACACTGAACCATTGCGCAGCTAATACGTAAAAATGTCTGAAACACATAAAAGAAAAAATGCCTTCCTCACATCTCCACGGGGAGGTAGCAACTCGCCTAAATTTTGAAACTTGATGTATTTTTCCTAATCACTTTACAAAAGTTCAATCAACGGTTGCTTCCCTGCTCGAAGAGAGAAAATTATGTGACATTTCAGTTAGACAGTCGCAAAAAATGCCTAACGTCTCGGGCACTGTGAATAAGATGAAGTTTGGTTTTCAACATTTCAAACTTCTCCGTGCTCAAAGAGTTTGCTTAAAGAAGTGGAAGAATTTAAAGCCCATTATTCCACTCGCTATACCTATACCAGGGCTACTCAATTATTTTAAGGAAGGGTCCATTTACTAATGTCAAAAATTTTCGAGGTCCGGTCACTCCCATAAAATCATGCAAATGTGACATGCCTTGGATTGTTCTAACAAAAAGCATGACATGTGAATATAATACGAATGCATGTCTATACGGTATATAAATCCGGTAAGTGGATGGAGATATTAATGTAAGTTGTCAGCGTTACTTATTGTTCTGCTGGTGGGAGTAATGGCATTTTCTGCTTTTTGGCAGTTACTTAAATTTTTGTTCCAAGATAGTGATGCGAAAAGAAGGTAGTGGTTAAGGTTTTCATTTGTGATACAGAATACAAATACGAAACTTGTTCTTTATGAAGTTATTTCGTAAAAGCGCGGACTTTCAACAGTCAGTGGCGTAACTAAAAGTTTGCGCCTGAGGGAAAACGTAGCTGAACGTGATCCACTGGCCACTTTAGGGGGTCAACAGCCAACACTCAGAGAAAAAGTTGGGAAATGATGGTGATATCGGATGTGGGTGGCTTTAGTGAAACACTAAATTACCGAATAATAATAAAAAAGCAAAAAACTACTGAAAACCAAAAGAATACTAAAACCGAAATATAAGCTAAGTGGTGGTCCGAGTTTTAGATTTAGCCTGCAGAAGAGGACAATTCGCCCCTCTGGTAGCAGCAGTTAGACCCAGACACAGTGAGAGTCTCCAGTAACAATTTGCGAGGTGTGGAAAAATTTTGGAGATACCTTCTTTTGACAAGACGTTTTCAGGTATGCAATCAAAAATATTTGTTTCACTGCTACTACATTCTGTTGGAATTCAATTACTTCCAGTTGATTTTTGGCTGCGTCCACACCAGTGGTGTCAACCTGTCGGAGCTATGCTCAGACACTTTCATCAGTGAGTGATGAATTGTTGCCCACATATATAAGCGAAAATGCCCCTCAGAACTTCGGTACCATAAAATTTCCAATGCATCTTTGGTCCACACATGTCCATAGTGCGTGTGTTTTGCTTCAATTGAGCATTCTGCAATGTCTGTCACTAAAAAGGATTTGGGGAAACTGCATCAACTGTTTTCGAAAAGAAAAGTCGCCAAACTGTTCGGCAATGTTGGTGATCAACTTTTCAATAAAGTGAATATATCTGGAATCTTCTTGCTTTCACTTTCTCAAAAATGACTCGGAAAATGACCAATTTCGCTTGAATGACATGTTTGAAAATATTAAACTTTTTCTGAAAAGTGATCAAATCAAGAGTAGGCCTCGTATGTACATCTCCTTGCAATTTTATATTCAAGTCGTTGAGGTGCTACAGTATGTCAGTCAAAAATCCAACAGTTTCCCTTTCTTTATCATAGGTTTTCTTCACATTTTGTTGACATCCCGCGAAAAAACAAAATTTCCTTCCTAAAGGACCAAAATTTCTGCGAAATTCTTCCATCTTACTTAATCATCTTTCCTGATTATGCACTAGTAAATTTGCATAAATGCATTGTTTTCGGCAAGAAAAGGTTTCATCGCTATTTTTTAGCCTTGAATCCACGTAATCATGCCTCTTTGAAAAAAAATAATTGTTGATGTGCATGTACTTGTCCTAGGCTGAGCGAAAATCTTTACGTGGGACGAGGTACGAGCTTACATATCTTTTGTACTGAGTATCGTTTTAAAGAAGACCTCGCGTTTTTCAAAGCTTTGCTGTGCTTTCCTTTACATCAGTGAACACTTCGCAAATACTGCCAATTGAATGTGGAGCAAAATGTTTTGTTATAGTGGGCTGCTAACTGCTTCGGTGTTTTTTTTTGACTTAGCGGTGTACGTCTTAAATGACAGTAGACAATACATGACCTATTGTGATTTTTCGACACATTGTTAGGCACTTTACTGCGCAATAGCGAAACACAACTTTACAGATAATAATGAATCGGTTCCGAGCTCAGTGTATTGAGTAGCTGTTGGCAGCACGCAAGTAGGTTATAGCCAAGCTGCTGCAGCTACTCATCTATTCCGAACATATTTTGTAACGAAATTCGCTCAATGCAACAAAGGTCGCGCTTCAACGCAGGGTCTTGTAAATAAGAAGCACGTTCACAACTGCTGAAGACCATCAGTGATTTAGCGAGGAGAACTTTATTTTCAATGCAGTTAAGTTTTATTTTTCGGGAACCTCTACAGTAATGAGGCATCGAGCAGCAACTATTACGTTGGGAAAATAACAGCTGCCACCGAAGATCATGCAGTAGAACTTGAACAAAATTAGAATGATTGCACCACAACTAGCAATCCAGGAGGCATGGAGCTTGATCCAAATTTGAAAGCATTGGCAGAGCTTTGGCGAATTACTCCCATCTTGCCAATCGCTCGAACCTATTGAGGTAGGTTTAACCATACCCGCAAAAAGTCCTCTAAATAACCGCGTATCTAAAAGTGCTGTGGTGGCTATTGGATACGGTAGCTTTCAAATGATATTTCGTGTTTTTAGTACAAGTGTATTTCAACACCACGTAAGCAAGACGTGAAAGGGCAGCACTTTGACGTTGTCTGTTGGTTCATTTGTGTGCCAAAAGTTGTATGCCAAAGGTGTGGTTCAGAGACTGATTGATCGATTGATTGTCAATGGTTGCTTGCATTGTGCACACATAATGACCAAGATTTCGTTACGTATAGCGTAGGGCACAAAGGATAAAGTAGTAAAAATATTTTGAAAGCAATTAAAAGCTTTGCACACAGTGAAAAATGCTTTTCATTTCTGTTTGTTTTTCAAATTTCACATAACACGTTGTCCGCTCCTCTGTGACCTCACAATTTCGCTAACGTCAAGAACAAACAACTTTTTGTGATGCAACAAAGCAACGCGGAGGATGTGCAGGATAGAGAAATGTTGGTTTGTCAGATCCTTTGAATTTTTACATACCTAGTCGATAGTTGTGTGGCTAATGAGTGACAAACATTTCTGACTGCAGCATAGATGGGCTTGTGGACCGCCTCATATGAAAAGCCTCATAAAAATGTTAATCTCCTCATGAGCAAGGTTTACAAAAAATTACTCAAATTTCACGGGTTATGCTTGTTTAGAAACGAAATCTACGAAATGAAATTCTAGGACAGTAATCCTTAGTTTGCGCCTGAGTTAAGGCAGCCGATCAATAAAATCCCATTCTTTCGGACTTTCAGGAAACTGTTGCAGAAACGTAAATTGTTGCTAAAAATTAGCATAGATGCCAGAGTTGCACCAATCAACAACTGTTGAAAAGAATACAAGTGATCTCAGGTAAGGAGATTAATTTCTTCTGCACTGGTCGCCGAAACATACGCAGTTAAATTTAATAAAAAATTTATTTATTTCATGTGTAAATTACAGTATCCATTACATCTGTTCTCTACTTATCACCTTTTCTGCCATAAAAACAGCAATGGGCGACCTTGCTTTAATCGTGCACCATTTTAGCTCGTGATGTGTGACGCTATCATTTTCGCTCCGCATTAATAGGTCATCGGTTCTGTTATTCTGTAGTAAGGATGACCTTCCTGCAAGCCAGCAGAGTGACCTGCTCACCTTGAATGATACATCTGATTTTCGCACCGCAGTCTGAAAAATTACCTGCAAACTAAACGTTTTCCGGCAGTAATCAGGAACTATCCATGCATAGAATCTGCCCCCTACGCAAGGCCAGATAAACTACCGGTACTTGGATCGCAGCGATGCTGCTTTCCATAGAATGTCCAACCAATGCGCCAAAGGCAAGCGAAGAGTCTGAGAAGGGCATCGTTGCAAATGACCAGAGATGGCGCACTGGATAAAAAGGAAAGACGACACACCGAAACCAAAATCTCACTGTTTTGCAGGAGGCATGGTATGGTTTAATCGTGCATTGTTGTGACTCAAATCACGAAATAACACGAAGCAGCAAGAGGAAATACAATAACATCAAAGACCACTAGTTGATTATATAGTGATGAAAAAATATGAAAAATAAGAAATTTCACTTTTCGCAGCTTAGTAATCGTGCTCTAACATGTTGAATCACAAAGGGTTCGCGAAAGACCACCTGAGTCAAATTCTCAGCCAGCCCTGCTGGTAACACAAACCAAATTTTAATTGAAGACGTTTTACAAATTGTAATAAATGTAACAAAAAGTGTCAAATCAACGTCAGGTGAAATAAGCATAAAAACAACAAAAAACAGTGGGGAAAAGCATGCCTATGTACAGGCAGTCCCCACGAGAGAGGGCTGCATCCCATGTGCCGCACAAGTGTCCATAAGAGTCTAGCGGCCCATGAAGCTAAAGTTAAGAATTGAAATGGGCGATTATGCATAAAGTTTTTATTGTTATGGTTTTATTTATGCAGTCTTGTGCAAATGAATCGACCAAACTTGTTGTTTCAGTCCTTGTGCAATGCATGGCCATTTCTTTGGAGGTGCATTTGGAAATATACCAATTGCTGCTGTTTCATTGTTAGCCCAATGCACCAAGTACTGCGTGACGTGACGTAACAGTCGAAAAAGATGTTTTATGACGCACATGGGACTTTAAACAGCTTAACAGTATTGTAGAATGAAGCCAGTTCTTTCTGTTGTGTGCAGGGTTGCCACATGGTGCCAAATTTGGCACATTTTGCCAAAAATCACTGTTTTCTCAAAAATTTGCCAATTTTTGACAACATTTTTTAATGTCAAAAAGTTATCAAATAAATACCAAACTTTAGAAAGTACAGCTAAGATAATATGTCTGAAAATGATTTACTGCTTGAGGAATTGCTGTAATTGTTGTAGTGTTTCATCTGATTAACAACCAATCATAACTGTTAATTTATTTTAAAATTGACCTGCTGTTACTGTGTTTCAGTTCTCGCTGTGATTAGGTTTGTGTGCATTTAAAGCAAGGCTGCCCAACCGGCAGCCCGCGAGGTTGTTTTAAGTGTTCCGCGGTGTAATACGTTCGTCAGCAGACTTTTTAAATTTTCAGTATTTTTTATAGGCTCAAGTATATTTCCCATCATAACACACCAAAATTATACCTGTTGTTTCCGTTATTGGCCTACCACCCAAAAACTTATATAACAAACGCTTCGAAAATATGTCAATTTTTTAGATTTGGCTTACATCCATACAAGCTGGCAACACTGCGTGCAACTATAGGACTCATTACCACCTCGTGTTATCGCAAAAAAACTAATCAAAATCAAGGGATCTGTTACGTCACAATAGCTTATTGTCACGTCACAAAAACGTAATAAATTTCTTCATGTGAAATTGGCCGGCAACACTAGAAGGTTGGGCAAGCATGATTTAAAGTAATGATTCTGTAAATAAAGATCAAACCATAATATTTTGCTTTCGGTTTTCAACTAGGCCTGAAATATTACTTTGAGTTTTTAACTATGAATCACAAGGATTCATTTTGCAGCCAAGAATCAGGGTCTATGATCTAAACCAGTGTTTCTCAAACTTTTAATTACACCCCCTTTTTTTACTCCCCACGCGTCGTTTTGGCCCCAAACCTGATATAGCAAACACAGGTTAGCAAATGTAAGAATTTTATTTAAAGAAAGAAGTAAATAGCTTAACCAAGCCATTAAATTAAATAGCTGAACTAAACAACTGTATCGTGACCTAATATAGTAGGCCTGCGTTCAAAATTTTTTCAAAATAATCCACATTGTAGCCGGGCACATAGACGATCCAGTGTAAAAATTTAATAGATAAATTGCTTTAGGCTACTGAATATAACTCAATAATCGATTGTGGTTGAGCATTTTCACCCTCTATATGTTGTTTTGCCCATTCACACCCCCTTTCTTTTTTTCTTCTCCTTGCCCCTTAAAAACGCCCCTTTTGCCCACTTTGAGAATCACTGATCTAAACTAAACAGTGGATATATTTCGCCTACTGAGGACACATGTTCATACCTATAAAACAGACTTTGTCTTAATTGTCAAACTTAAAAAATTTAAAAGTATGGAAAAAATATGCAATGAAAAATCCATATTGCCAAAAAATTGGCATTTTGTAATGAAAAATCCATATTGCCAAAAGTATTGCCATTTTCAAAAATTTTTGCCCAAAAATTTGCCATAAATTAGACAAACACTTGCCATATTTTCTGTGAAACATCTGGCAACCTGGTTGTGTGTACTGAGAGCCATACATGGTGGAACTTCTGTGATTTTTAATGGCAGATAGCACATCTAAAAACGGAGTCGTTAGTTTACGCTTTCGGAACACTGATACTATACCCAACAACCACTGCAAATTGCAAAACGTATGCAAGGAAGACGGGTTTTGATTTACAGAAGGATTTTATGCTTGCTGGAGTTCACATAAGCTCAAGTACAGTTCAACGCCGCCGCCTACTGGAGGCTGACGGAATAAGAAAAGCTAGGAAACCGTTAAAAAAGCAGCCTTAGCTTTTTTCAAGAAGTAAAGATTAGAATGGGCAAAAAAATTAATATAGGGCTGTAGAAGACTGGAAGAAGTGCTGTTTTCATATGAAAGTCATTTTTTCGTTCCAGAAAAACACAGCAGATTTGTCAGTATCAGAAATGGTGAGCCTTTAAGTCCTGCGAATTTCAATGAGCTAGTAAAAAACACCCAAACGAAGATCTTCTGGGGCAGTTTTAGATTTTCTGGAATATAAGTTCACTTTTTCCAATTGAAGGTATGATGGATTCAGACCAATAAATTGACGTATTTGAAAGAAAAATCATCCCAGATATGAGAAGGGTATTTCCTGATGGCGAAGGAATGTTCCAATAGGATTGTTCTCCGTGTACTTCGTCTAAAAAAGTTAAGATGATGTTAATGAAACACAAATCAAATGTGTTAGATTGGCCTGGAAACTCGCCAGATCTTAACCCCATTGAAAATTAGTGATCAACAACAAAATCCCGGTTACAAAAATTGGATTGCACCACCGTGACCAAGCTAACAGAGGCCGTTATTCAAGTATGGTATCGTTGCAGTAAATCAAAGAAAATTGCGAAAAAACGGTAGAATCCATGACAAAGCGAATAAAGGAAGTACTGAAAAGCAAAGGAGATCATATCAGTTACTAAAATTTAAGTTTTGTGAACTTTAAGAAATATTATTTGAAATGGAGTGTATTTTGATTCTTCAGTCAATTAGAATTTGCAGTAAGACTGTAGATGCAAACAGTGGCAAACTACAACACTGCACCCTTCCTCGTTAGAGAGTGGAGTTTTACTTCAAAATATATTTCACTTGCAATTTTGTATTTTCATTTTTATAGATAGTCACTGTTGACTAAGTTTGCTATTATTTGTATGTTTTCTGTAGACTATAGCCTTCATAAAGCGTGTTGTTAGTGTGTATACTCTGTGCAAAAATTTCGCACACAATCATCCAGAAAATGTGACGGGAAACCATTACACACAAGCATAGTTTTAATAGGTTGGAAATCTTCGTGCTTACTTTTGTAAGAGCTGGTTATTGCGTAGGCTCGTTTCGAAAGCGAATTTACAAAATTTCTTTTATAATGCCATGGAACGAAACTGGACCAGTTGCTATACAGACCTGTATGCGTGTGCTGTGGATATGTTCGAATAACAATACCAGATTCACAACGTTCAACAAGCACATCAACGAAGGGCATGCAACCGTTAGTTTTTAATTCCATCGTGAAGCGAACACTAGCATACACGGCGTTAATTTGAGAAAACTCTGTAATTGCCCGGTTTAACATGCATTAAGTGTGAATTGTGATTAAGATGTACATTTATGAATATGGCTACTACTGGTTTGTATATAAGTTGGCTTAAGCTTACTAAAAATTCAAAACGGCAAATTTAATTTTAATTTTTTTCCATTAGCATGTATGAAATGCTTGTGCATTTTTATGTTCAGTATTGAACCAAGAAGTAAAAATATAGGACGTTTTTACTAAACCCTTGTTTTTCTATATTGTATTATGGTTATAGAAATATTAAATTTGCTTTGTTAGTGAGAATTGCTACAGTCTACCATTGATGTTAAATTTCATATATAGTTGTGAAATTCGCAAAGCAACTGTGGCATGTGCATTCTTTGAGATCAGCCTGAAAAAATTAAAATTAACTAATAGCATTGGTAAATGGTTGAAATGTAACGTAACAAATAAAGCATATTAGTTTCTAGTCGTTGCATTGAAAAGCTAATGAGGCTCTTAACCAGTTATGATTTGTTCTTTATAAGGGGGCCCAAAACAAGTCTTGGACCAGCACACTTTTTCCTCTCGAAGGCACTGGCAGGAGGCTTTGCCTTTTGTAGGAAGGTTATAAATTGCATTGCAGGAAGTCACTTTCTGGCACGAAACGAGCAGCACTTGATCGTGAGCGAGATCTGTGTTTTAACCCGCTAATCCCATTTTGTTCGTGGTGACTGTGGCCACCCCAGCTTAAGTGTCGCTGCCAATCAAACATTGATTTAGCGCACGGTTGTGGAATAGAATGTTTCCGTGGACACTTTTAGGATATAACGTTTAAAAAACAGTCTTTCGTCGCATTTTTACAAATTTCCCGCGAAACTTCCTATTGCCTTCATTAGATTATTGTTTTCGGCCTCTAGGGGCAATTTTGGATTGGGAGCTATCTTCGGCGCACAAGGACCATTTCCGGACGCCTTGGAAGGCTATTTTTTTGGCTTCGCAGACCACGGTTTGCCCATCATTGTTTTACATCGTACATACCAATTCATGATCATTTATGATGTAACCATCATTTATCAAATATCATTTATGATACAACAAAAACTTTTCTAAAACTTCAAATAACTTCAAATGACTTCAGCATCGCCCACGATATGCAGCAAGTGCAGTGAACTTCTCTTCTCACTGAACCTTTCACGAAAAACTGGCGTCGCAGACTTCTTAAACAACAGCTTCAGTTAAAACTCAGACCTAACAAATGCACTAAAGGCAAAGTAGCGTTGCCAAATTACCCTTGTTTCGTTAAGCCCGCTAAGACGTACAAGGTTTTTTTAGAAATCTTCAAGACCCATCGATTTAGGCTTAGCGGGTCTCCGTCTTTGCCTGCTACCACAATTAGATTGTGAAATGTTGAAGAAAAGTTGTTACAGCACAGCATCCAACCAATGCTGAAAAGGCATCTAAAATGCTTTTGAACGATCATATCTCAGGACAGTACTGGGTGTTATCTGTGAAACAGTTATGTAATTATTACATAACACTTGTCAGTGAGCGCTCCTAAAACAAGAGAACAACGTCAGCCAAGGGATAACCATGTTCTCAACTAATAGTTTCTGCCCATATCTTCACATAAGCTGGCATAATTATACGGGAATTGTTTTTGATTTTTTGGAAAACTTACAGTTTTGTTGATTTCACTGGTATTTTCATAAGAAAATCTTTCTTCTATGATCGTCACAAGTGATTTGACTAACTATGACATGCAAACTTGGAATATAATTATTCAAATGATTTCTACAGGTTTAAGAACCCATTCCAAAATTCTTTTAAGGGATTATTAAGAAAGAGTTTCTTTTTTGAAATGTTTTTAGCCATCAAGAGAAAAAGAAGTAAGCTTTAAATATTGACTCTACTTAGGAGTAACTTCCCAGTTTTGAAAATCCCTTTCTACCCTCAAAATGAACATTGCACCTGCCAGTACCAACACTGAAGTAAAAAACGATACCTTTCAAAGCTCAGAAAAAAAATATGAAAAGAAAAAAATAACAGTTAAGCATTACAAACACTTGTCAACACGTTCATGGTCTAAGTTATCATCAGCCCGGCATTACAAGCTAATTTACCACAAATGTCCATTTTCGAATGCAAAATAGTCAAACTAATGTATTAAGTAAAAGCATGCTTCAGTCACAGTGATAGACAAGTTTTATCAGATAATTTCCAGTATTTGCTTGAAGGAGGAATCCTGTTTTGTATTACGAGGCACAACCTATAAAGACCGGCGAAGAATTAAAAGGAAGTGACATAGGAAGAAAGCAAAAAAGAAAAGTTATACTGATAAAACGAAAGTGACACAGGCGTTTTTTGTATGAGAAGGAAAGTGAGCTGTGCTAGCGACCCCTGTTGTTCGCTGTCCTCCGAAGTCTTGATCAATTGGACGCAACGCACCGTCACAAAAAGCACTGGAAGATAAAAAAGTGATTAATAATATGAGTCAGAAAAAAGCAAGCTAGTCAAACGATCCAATTGACTGATGGAATGCTCTCAACCAACTACCGCAAAAGTAAACTGAAGTGTCTGTAAGTAGAGCCGGGCGAAGGCTCGGCAATCAGGGTTGGTTTGGCTGTAGGGGTCTGCCCCTGCCGGTTTCAGAGATACATTACAAGGGATTAATCGTTGAGGATCAGGGCGAAGAAGATACTGTAACTAGCGAGAGGAGGACATGAATCGCTTATCGCATTTTGAAAGACCACAGTTTACAACATGTCTAGACATCTTGCTGTCTGAAGTGAGGTTAGGACGTCAAAATGATGACAGCAAAGGCAATGCGATCGTGGACAAAACCTGTGACAAGATCGCAAAACTCTATCATGAACAAAACAGTTTCAAACATTTTGATTAAAATAAAATTGCAAATGTTTAGGCTTGCAGACAAACGTTCTTTGAGGAAATCCTGGTTTTGAATGAACTTTTTCTTTGAAAACTACATCTTTTTTCGTCTGTCAGCAACCTTTTCCTCTTAGTGCTGACAAGCGTTTATTGCTTGACGAGGGTGAGATAATGTCATAGGGCTGCATATCACGGTGCTTGAAAGGTGTGGTGTACGCTACCTGCATAGCAACGTGGGCTCGGTCGGCAAGTGCCATGGCGATCGTCCGACGTGCAAATAGCTCAAATCGTGCTTGGAAAAAAAGTGTGCTTATTTCAGTGAATTGTCTTACATCAATATTTGCTTGAGATCAGTACAGATGCGCAAGATTGTGTGCTCATGAAAATGCTTAATAAGAACATCTCCGAACTAGACAGAGAAGCCGTGGAAGATATTGGCACAGTCAGTGACACGCTGACTGCAGTTGGCAATTGAAGAAGTGTCAGCAAGCGGAGAGTTATTTTAGGCTTTTTCATGTGGGAAAATCTGTAGGTTTTCCTCAAATAGCTTTTCATTCCTGAAAAGCATACCCTAATAACTTAATGGATGCGTTTTACTCGTAAACACAACGAAGTAACGCAATGCGAGTCTTGTGCAGGGGCGCAGCCAGACGTTTTCATTTGGGGGGCCACTGGAGGGGCCAGTTTTGCAACAAGGGGAGCCGTCAATGGTCTGTGTAGGACTTTCAGAAAGAGACCTGAAAAATTTTGGGTGGCCACTGGGGGGGCCAGGCAAAATTTTGAGGGGCAGTGGCCCCCCCTGGCAACCCCCTAGCTCCGCCCCTGGTCTTGTGTGTATGCGTTTTTGATGTTTACGGTCAGACGGTGAAGTTTCAAAGAAGTTCCTTACGCACCTTTCTCAAGTGCTCTAGGCAAGCGCCAGTCTGTTTGCTCTTTCTGGCTTTTGCCTTTGTAATATCCATGAGACGATGTGAGGTCAGTCAAGGGCATGCTGAATCGAAGTGGTTATCGACAGCTTACTGATAGAGCATAGCATAAAAGAGGGCATTATTTCGTTACCGACTGTTTTCAGCGGCATGCAAGAACCCATGCCCACAACTGCAACAAAGCTAAAGTACACTTTGCTTTGCCAAGGGGTGTGCTTCTCGTTTGACGTGTGGAAGTTCTCAATTCTCTTATTGCGTCACTTATTGCGTAACACTCACTCTTATGCGGCATAAAGTTAAAATTGTGTCGCAATAAGAAACAATTGGAGTGCGGCACAGTTTTGCTGTTACACCACATTTTTGCACTGCAGTGTAATAATTAAAATGTGACGTAACAGCAACGCAATTTATCACGTGAATGATCAACGAAACACTTTTCCTGAACTTGTATTTTCAACCCCAATGTGATCGTGAATATTGTCTTCACAAAAATGAAACAACGCCACGCAAAACGTCCGCTGCATAAAAAATAGTTCTTTAGTAAAAGTGCAACAGTAAATTCCATTGCGCGCAAAGTACCACAATAATTGAAAACATTTTCAAACGCTTCAGCGTGCGCGTAAGTCATTATCAGCGTTAAAAATATTGAACGAAACGTAAGAACGCAGAAAGTTTGACTGCTGTGCCTCTGCACAACAATTGTGTCGTAACGCCCTGAACTCCACACTAAGCAGCGTAGGACTACGATCAACATTTAAGCCCGTTTTCATCTTTTGAATATGAAAAGACTCAAGTAATAGCAGTTTATTTTGAGCAATAACACTTGTAGGAACAGCGGTTTGCTGATATCAAGCCGATATTACTGTTTGCTTTCCATAAATATTTGTCAATTTCAAAATCAGTAGTCACGAGTCAGTACTAATTTTATGTTTGTTTAAATGTGTCTCAGAAGTCGTTAAATGTAAGAAGAGAAACGATCAAAAATAAGTCATATCACCGCATGAGAATGTCGAAGAGATTGTTGTTTGTCTATGGTACTGGACCATTTTCCAAGCTTTTTCTTTGTGCGTAAAGACGAAGTTTAGGTGGATGGTTGCACAACGCTGAGCACACTTTTCGATCAGCGCCGCATCTCTCACGAAATCGGTCCAAGGTAAAGGAAACGTATGCAAAAAAGCTTATATTATCTTGCCAAGAAAATTTACAGTAGCTTCCCCAGAACAAGAGATGCGAGCTTGTTTTTGAACAAAACGATTTAATAAACTAATCTAAAACTCCATAACAACATCTTCTACCTGGTGAAGGATTTGTTTCATCAAGTCTATATATCGATCTCCCATTAAGAGTTGGAAATTTTGCATCTGCCATCGAGTAAACTGTAGATCAAGCTGTGTTTCTGCTCTTGAGGCAAAAATCGACCAACGCTCATGTAATCCAATTTGTATTGATTTGAAGTCCACTTGGATATTTTTATGCATAAACATTATGTTTATGTTGAACTATAGCTGGTTTCCAATTTTTTTGTAAAGACGATGCTGCGATGATACTGTTGCAATGATGCACTTTTGCATAAATATTTCCACTATAGCTACTTCAGGTTTGAAAACGCCCCTCACAGTTCGCAAGCGTAATTCCAGAGGGGTTTCAAATAGCAATATGAGGTCTTATTTATTGGCTATATTTTTTATGTAGTTCGTCAAAATATTTGCAAAAATCAAAGCTATGGGAGAACCCAAATCGCTACAAATTTTATTCTAAAGCTTTGCATCAATTTGATATTTAATTTTTTGGCTGATCCAAGCCAAAATCATTTTCAAGGGGTGTTTGTTTAACAGAGGGTCTGTTTAAATCCACCACAAAATACTTAATTCAATCTTGACAGTATGGTACGTTAAGTTGGTGGAAAACTTTTAAAGTCAAAAAAACAGGAAAGTAAAGATCTGGTTGTTTGATCTTTTTCAAACACCTGAAGGCGTTTTGTTTATGTCGGTTGGACGTTTTCTAAGATGAGGTAGTTTAATGAAAAACACTTCGGAGGCTCGGCAGGAGAAACTGCCCAAGAAAAAGAGTCTAGGTCAAGGGTCAACAGACCATAAGTCAGGGGTCAACAAATTATACGGTCCTCGAGATTAGTTACATCGGGCGCTGCCATCGCTCAAGTATGTTTGTTAAAAACGTACTGCTGGGCAGGAGATGTGATGAAAAGAAGCAAACTGTCGTATGTATCTGTACGGTCAAACATTTTGTCAAGACCACCTTCCATGTGATTTGCTCTCTACTTGCTTTCACTGGTATTTGGATTCCGGTTCCGGTGGATATCTCATTCCGTCTTGTCATTTGTTTAGTTCCGTGTTTTATCAGGTAAGGAAGGGCATGTTGTTGTTTTAAAGATTTGCCCATGTGCATTTTTTTCTTACTAATGGTGTATTTGGTGTTCGTCAATCTATAGTGTTTGGTCTTCATTGTAACACTGACAATATTTTGGAAACGAAAAGCAACTTTCACAAATTGCATTACCCTTTTTTGCTGCTTAGATCTTTAATTTCGAATAAGTGCACATAACTTCGCCTGCTTCGACAAGTCTTTGGTAAATAACCCGATATCTAAAGTTCTCAAACTTCTTTGCGTATTGCACACTTCCTTTCTGTGTCTAACATGCAACTTTCATTAAATTTTGTATTTTTCTGATATTCTTCTTAAAAGCATAAATGGGCATCATGTTCTTGTTAAGGCCTGCAACGAAAAAGTTTTCTTGATCCTGTACCATACTTGGAATACCTTGACAAAATAATCTTCGGGTTTTATGGTGTCCCAATTAATTTTGGGTGATGTTCTTGTGTATTTGTAATGTTTATACTGGTGGCTAAACTTAAATACAATACTGTTCCTGGTGTGAATGATACATTGGCTTTGTGAGCTTTCGGAGGGCTGTACAGAGAAAGGATATTGGCTGCCGTTGAGTAAACAGCGCTAACTATTTCTTCACTGAAACAACCTTTGTTGCGAATAAATCGTGAACACCGCTGAACTTTTGAGATTCGCAAGGTGAAGCTAGAAATTTAGTTTCGTGGTTCCGGACTGAACTGATTTTCACAGAAATTTTGGTGAACTGAAAAGATATTGCTGAACTGATTCTCACAATTCTGTGGCAGGTAATCAAAGTTTCCTGCTGCTACATAGGCCTTTTATTTTCAAGATGGTGGAATGGACTTCTTATATTATTGTTGCAGTGAAGCTTGCAATTAAAAACTGTCAGTTTTTTGCAATCGAAATGAAACACAAGACAAGTGATACCTTACACAGCTGGTGGTAGAGAAAATGACAGACGAATTTTTGTCAATCCCTTGCAGCAGTACTTATACATTGATGAAAGAGTGGTTGTGGTAAAACTGTGAACGACTGAGCATTGAGTTAAGACTGATCGCCGCAATGAAATCTCATCGTAAATTTATCAGAGTCTGACAAAGTCTGCTTTTGTAAGTAAAGTCATAAAAGGTAAAATCCGGTGCGTTTGATCATCGAAACTGCTTTCTAAATTTAGCAAAAATTAGCGGTTTATTTCGATCTACACAGAGAAATATCAAACAGAGTATAAGTTGTATCTGGAGTTGAATTATGTACCTGCTTTCTTTTCCCGCTGGTTATATTGTTCTTAATTTGACAAAAAAACTTGTCATTCAAGACTGGATACTTGCTTTATCTAAGATTGGGTTGCTGCGATGATGTCCGGTGTTTCAGAAGTGATGGAAGCAAAACTCTAGTTAGCTAGATATCAGGAGTTTCTGTGCATTTGTGCTCGAGCAGTCCGATGTGCTCTTTGACGTTATTGGACGGACATTCTTCTGAAACTGTTCTTCTTTTTATCTACCTTGACCTTGGGAGAGTCAGTGGTTGTTGGCACTATAATCTGCAAACAAGGAAGCTTACTTAAATCGCCCGCCACAAAATACCAAGCGTCTTATCTGCAAGTTCGTTTTACCAGCCACGAAAACAAACAAGCTCTGGCGCGTTGTGCGAAAGAAGCTTTGTGACCTATGGCATGAGCTGAAAATCTTTAGACTCAACAGTGCGTCAAGACTTTGTTCTTGAATGGAATTTTCCACTGGTCGTTGTTTGCTGCAGTTGACCGAGTTAAGCAAGCTGTGTTCCATGCATACGTTGGAATGTTTTTTTATTTTTATGCCACTGCGAAAATAAGTGTCCAATACAAAGAACATGGACGAGGATTATAAACGTTCTACTTAATTTTTGCAAATAGAAATACGTGAAATACGACGTTGAGTGTTCTTTGTCATTAATCTGTGTCATAAATAGATAGCATCCAGTTCCAATAAAAAATATGGGTTGTTTCGGTTCTATCGGTTGATTTTTTGCACAAAAAGGAAAAGCAGAAGTTCCTTATAAACAGTCATATTCAGTTAATTTAACAACTATTAGCCTGGCCTATACCTGCCTTTTCTTGCGCACAAATGCAAACCAGCACACTTTGTGACACACAAGTAAACGCCCGCCTGCGCAAACGCAATCGGAAGTTTTTTTGAGATCGCCAGTCACGTGTTGAATCAGCGTCTCCGTGGCGATATCTTTCTCACCTTGTTGTAGGCCGCCATTGTCGAATTAAGATCGGAGAGCGATTGACCGAAATATCCTGCACGCGCCTGGTCTTTCGCAGGAAACGCTGAGTCAATTGAATTCAGCCGCCTGTAACAACATTGCGTAATCGCTCCGGCCGGACGCAGCAGTGCGTGAAAGTCTGCCAGTCACAAAGAAGATTTTCTCTTTAAATGAGTCCAGAGCAGGCGCCTTTTTCGTCAGCAAGACAAACGGATTAGTCAAAACTCACAAATGAAGGTTTTGTTCAACTGCCCTTTACTTTCGAAAGAAAATCTGTGCAAGTTTCTGAAGTGACTGCTACTTCAACGTCTTGTTTGTTCTCAGAAAGTTTTTAAAAAGATGGGAAAAAGATTTACTGCTAAAGAAATTTGTGTGTGATAGATAGTTTGATCAGTTGTCATTCAACCAAATTCATCCCAAAACACATTTATCTTTCGCTGCACCCACTTCAATATTACATGCTGCACACAGGTAGAATAATTGAGTAGAAACAATTTATACGCCTTTGTCAAACGATGCACATCTTTACCCAACTTTTTTATCCGCTCACTTCAATTGTCTGATGATTCTTACAAATCTCCATTTTTCTACCGTAACATAACGCTTGTGTATGGCGATGACCAAATGCAGTAGTTACTGTTGCTGTGTTTCAGTGTTCGTTCCTCTACACTACAGTACCGACTACGCGCACTGACCAACAAACTCCTACACTGTGAAGCGCTGTGTATAAGCATTTGTGTGCCCTTGCGTTCTTATAACTAATGTAATATGGACCTTGTGTCTGAGGCAAACACGTAAACAAAATAAACAATAAATAGCATTTTGATTAGGCATGAAAATTGAACTTTTGAATTTCCAACAGCATTTTTGCCTGAAACGAGAAAACGGCATATGATAAATACCGTTTATCTTGGTACAACAGTTTAGCATCTTACGCAGTGCATAAACAGATTACTTTCTTCAATTACGTTAAATCTCCCTGTTTATACGTGTAGATCAACTGACTTTACTTCTGTAACATCATTGTTATCAACAGTTGTTGAGATCATTGGTTTCGGTTTGCCGTATGTGTGCCATCCTTTGTGACATTCCTCGAGCTTTCTTGATAAATGCAGAGAACAGATGCAATGAGTGAAGCGAACTTCGTAACAAAAATTTATTTTGTTGGTTTTAAAACACAGCATCATAAAAACTATCTGATGCTCATTTAATGTCATCGACCGCATGTAGTTTAAACTACAGTTTGTGTTAGCCGAATTGTCTAACAGTTTCAAGTCACAATAGTTTGCTCCTTGTAATGCTGTTACTCATACGTTCTTATTTCCCGTTGGCCTGTTTCAGTGAATATTTACATCAGCTGATACAACTTTGATTTCACATGACGTAACTTGCCAACAGTTTCTTGGTGATGTTCGTTGCAAACATTGGCGATGTCAAACAATCAGCCTTTCATTCGAATCTGTAGATTGCTTTTTGAGCCAAACCAACGCTTGAAAGCAACTTGCGCCGCTTTCCTGGCTGCAGAAAATTCGTGATAGGTGATGGTTTCCTGTATGCACACGCCGTTGGCAACACAGCATTCACCCTTGCGGTTTGCTGCAACAAGGTCACAATACGGATCATTGAACTGATGGCGTCAGCAAGGCGTCACTGCATATTTTCTTGTACACAAGCTTGTTTTTTTCCCGATGACTGATCTTTTCTTAGCGAGGGTGCAAGCAAACTGCTTTTGCTGCATGACTGTGCATTACGAGCATGTTCCAGCACACAATGGGCCATGAGCGCTCACCCCAGTGTTTGTGGCAGAACGGTTCAAACAGGCAGGCCCGTAACCAGGAGGGGCGCAGGGGGGTGAAGCCCCCTTTAGAAAATTTTTCTCCCCCCCTGGAGAAATGTGTTGGACATAATTTAAAACTATTGGACATAGTTCAAGAGATTTGAGCCCCTCTCAGAAAACTTGTCGCCTCTCCTGGTGTCCCAAGTTAGTTACGGGCCTGCAAATAGGTGCTTTTATTTCTCAGGCAAAAGCGTATTTGCAAGTGCCCTTTTGCAGCTTTTGCAAGACGACATAGCTCTTTTACTGTTACACATATAATTTTTCGCAAATATTTTGCAAAGAAATGCTGAAACATACGTGTGGTAATGTATTGATTTTTGTGACGAAATAATGTATCACACAGTCAGTAAATCATACAGCATTGTGTAGAATATAATGCAGAAGCTGTAGCATATTTAAGAGCAAAGTTCTACACAAGCAACAACATTTACTGGTTCCTTTGTCACAAACGATTGGTGAAAACCCATGAGGTCGTATTACTTATCTTTACATTGACATTCATTGGTAGTATACTTTCAACTGCTGATACGAGAAAATCAAAAACTCTACAAACACTTCTAAATCACGAATCTCTTGAAATCAGTCTCAACCCCCCATCTTTAGTTACTAAAGAAGTCTTTGAAAAAAAATGTATATTACAAGACGACAACAGTAAGACAAGAAGTGATGTTTCTAGAGTTTTGAAGGTATCATCAGTGCTATTGCTTTTACGTGTGTATTAACAGGGTCTATTGAACGGCTTTTTCCAAAATTATTCTAAAACATGCAGTAATATTATTGTAGCTAAACTCATTGGTAAGGAACGATAGTTTTTTATGCTCCAAATACTTTACAACCCAAATAAAATCAACTGATCTGAGACAATTTTACTGGCAGTTAGGTTAAATTTGTGCTCACATTGCTTGAAGTTTACATAAATCTGTTCTTATATTGGAGTTTACGTATTAGTTAGCAAGCAAGTTATGTTTGATGTGTTAAGGCTCTCTTGCAATATAAAACTCATCAGGTTCTTTGACATCAATGAAATTTAAAAGTAATGGTTGTTATCACAACAGAAAAGATCGAACTGTATGTAGCAGTCGCTCTTAACTGTGGAGCGCTCTTCAGAGTAGCAAGATGTGTGTTACGTGTTCGAGGTGTTTTGGGTGAAACACTGTAGTCTCAGTGGGTCACTTTGCGGTTTTAAAAGCCTGCTTTCAAGCTGAAAAACATTGCTGAACTTGTGTTAAGCTTTAACAGCTCAGAGATCTAATAAATTTTCTCGGGCAAATCACAGATCTAATATTTACTTGCTTTAAAAGCAAAGTATTCAAGCAAGTAAATCGAAAATCTTGCAAACTCTTTTTAGCTGTGCTTGTTCACAAGCACGGCGTTGCCACAGACGTCAGCACGTGAAAGGTGTTTCGTGTGATGATCATTACAGCAATCTCCCGCTCATCTCAGTGCAATTTAAAAACAACTTTTAAAATGCAACGCATGCGGCAGAGATGTGCGGATTTGCATTTTATGAAATACTGTTACGATCCGGTCCGAAACCATCAGATCCGGCCCTGTCCTGATCCGAAACGTTTTCTGATTTTCAGAATCCCATCCTGATCCGCAAACAAGTTACATTAGATAAGCTACCATTAAGCTCGTTTTCTCAGACCTGAAAAAAGAAGACATTACATACATACAGGGTGACACAAAAAAAACGGTAATCACCTAAACTTGAATAACTTTTGAAATAATTATTCAATTCTTTTTATTTTTTAGATTTACCAAGTAGAAACAATGTTCTAAGAGTCTACCAAATTTGACCTTCGAGATGCCATGGACTACTGAGCAAAATATATTTATAGTTGAGGAATGTTTTCGGCAGAAGTCTATCCACGCAGCTCAATTGCAATTCAAAGAACGGTTCGGATGTCGTGAATTTCCTGCCCACTCAATAATCTACAGATGGGTCAACAAGTTTAGAACCCATGGGACTGTGCATAACCTCAATCGTAAAGACACTAACTGACAATCACACTCTGGACGACCGAAATCATCAAGGACACCACACAACGTTGCTGCTGTCAGATACTCTGTTGTCCACAGCCCAAGCAAGTCTGTGCGTTGGCGAAGTCAGGAGCTTGGAATCAACCGGGAGTCCGTGCGGAGAATTTTGATCGCAGATCTCCACATGTATCCTTACAGGATACAGATTAAACAAAAGCTTACACCTGACGACATGAGGAAGCGAGT
>Ga0210059_1003343_pt1 | contig 25594 bp, 15 predicted proteins | sample Ectturendosymbi2_FD_188042 | JGI IMG/M metagenome (GOLD analysis project Ga0210059, IMG submission 188042) | Ecteinascidia turbinata endosymbiont from Florida, USA - Sample 2 (SPAdes) (version 2) | ecosystem: Host-associated > Tunicates > Ascidians > Unclassified | place: Key West, Florida... | reverse complement strand
AATATCGGTATAAAAAAACAATCAGACTTCACCAAAACGCGCAACCATGCATTGTTGGACTTTTTTCAAGAAACAGGTATAAATTTTTTTCGCAATAAGACCTCAAAGGAAGGAATGTTACATTGAACCTGATGACTAGTAACACTCACTCGCCACGGCAAGTTGTACAGAGCTCTGCAAACAAAGTTATAGACCACGCGCTGTCTGTGGACGTATGCCTTCCTGAAATCACACCATGATTGTGACGCATACATGGACGTAGAGAAGAAACGAAAAAGTACATTTTTCACTACGTTCGAACATCGGGAAAAAGAAGCTCGCAGCTTGTTTACCGCATAATATAGATAAAATAGTTGTCTCTGAATGCCTTTGTCCTCTGAAAGCTTAATATCTAATACAATCCCCAATTATTTGCAGTGAGAAACATATTTTACTCTTTGTACACCCAGTGTCAGCAACGGGATGAGCGTGCTTTCTGTGGTCTTAGTCTCAAACGTTATGCAAACAGTTTTGCTGCAGTTGAAAATAATTCCATGCGATTCTGCATAAGCCTGACACACATCTAGGGTACTTTGCAACCAACGTACACTTGGACAAAACACAAATATCATCAGCAAACATCAAGTGGTTTAATAAGACTTTACCAATTTAATACCCAGCTTTAATGTTGTTTAGTTCAAACAAATCATCTAAATATACACAAAACAAGCATGGAATTAGCACTCATCCCCTTGCCTAACCCCATTTGTAACATGAAACGGTTCGGTCAAATTCATATGTATAAATAGTTTGAAATGAATAATGTATAAACATAGATTTTTCCTTCTATTGCTAACCTTAATTGTACCACTTCAGATAAGCAAATGCACCCCTAGGGGTGCATGTACCCCAGTTTGGGAACCCCTGGTGTAGGTTGTAGTTTGGCGTGGTTCGAATCTCGGCCAGGCCGAAGGGCTACCAAGACTTTAAAAATTGGAACTTGCTTCAGTCTGGCCAAGCGCGCGGCAGAATGACTATAGCAGGGAAACACTCCAATGTGGATGCTATCTTCGTCGGATTCCGGTGTCAAGCGAAATTTCTGACCTCTGCGAAATTTCTGACCTGTTATTGTTTTTCAGTCATTTAGTTTCTCAGAATAAAGAAATAAAGTCTGGCAATTAGTTTTTTCATGTGTGTTGTGTAAATTAAAACATTTTGGTTAGATGTCAGGTATCCACAACAAGCTATAGCACGTGAAAAATTTTTACCATTGAAAATCTTCGGACTTACTCCTTGATCTCAATTATTTTTCTTTTTCTCTCCCTAACCCAAGCCCTAACTCGACTTACCTCAACACGAATTCCTAAGCCCTAATAATCAGTTTTATCGGCGTATTTGGTATGTAGAATATTACACTGTGCATGCGTACATGGTTCAAAGTCAGAAATTTCGCTTGACACCGGTCGTGTTGCCTCCTGCCTGAACCGTGCAACACTTTCTGTTGTGGGCCGCGTGGTATGTATAAGAGCTGCAGTTCTGCGCCGGTTGTGTGGGCTAAAACAGCGCTCTTCAACCGGTGTGCACGGTGCACCCTAGGGCGCACCAAAATATGCGTGGGGTGCACCCATAAGTGTACGGGAGTGCATATTTTTGGGGATTCAAAAAAATTTTGCCCAAATTTGATCTTGCTTTCCCAACTAACATACAAACAGAAAGTCTTAATGATAAGACTAAAACGTACCATTGTAAACTAATAAAGGTTTCTGCATTCCTAATAAGCCCACCAGTTACCGGGGTTCAAAGCCGTACCGTACGCCCTCAACTAGCAATCAATATTCTGCATAGCTATATGTGAACAATGGGGATATTTATTGTGTTAAAAATGTTAGCTAATTACAATAATATCCTCCCAAAAATTGCTGTTTATGCCACCACACGTGGAAGGTGTTATTCAGAATCTTGATTTTCAAGTTTTTATATACGTTCTAAACTTATTCTTCCAACATGATCATCCTTATAATTAGGATCTGTTCTTTAGCATAGGTGTGTGCAATTGTGTTGGCCACAATGGTAATCAATCTGGAAAAGAAGTAAAATATCGGGTTCCGATCTAAAGTAATACATTGCCGCAAATAGGTCAAGTCTCAAGTAAGCAGAGGGAAAGGAGGCAATTTATTACATAGCATATAGCTTAACCTTCCACATTAGCAATCTTCACTGCAACATGTTATACTGTACTTATAATACTAGAACTTATTTAAATGCTTAAAGCTTCTAAAGTCACATTATAAAAAACAAAAATCCGCTCCAGTTTAGACAGTTAAATGTACATTTGAACACAGCATGCTAAGAAAAAATAGGAATATGAGACTGATACACGCAAATACTGCAGCCTATATGATCAACTACTAAGGAATGTGTACAAATGCACATTTCCAATGACAAATGATTTATAACCTCAACAAGAACATTTTATAAAAATGGCAGTGTTTCAATGCCCTGCATTAGCATAAGTGAATTATGTAGTACTCTGTATAAAAACTTCATTTTACAGCATTAAATTGAAGCAATAAAATTTGGCAGGATGCAACATATGCAATGCATTGCATGAAACAAACGGCAAATATGAAAACCTACACAGCATAAAATCACAGCTACATTACCACCACGCAACATATTACAGCTGCAGTTACGTAGTTAATTTTATTCATGAATACTTCATGGAAACATATTAGCACTTGCAAGTCTCACGACATCAAGCAAGTTTTAATCAAGAAAACTTCACACTATCATATCACAGCTACACTACCGCAGAACATTTGCAGCTATAGCTAGTGCTACATTTTATTTGTACACTTTACAGCATCAACAATGTGAGGTTTACGAAAATTAGGGTTAGTTGGAATGGTGAGTTACCACAAACTAGATGTTCCTAATTTTAAAATGTTTCTACCTCTACCCAAATTTGAATGAAGTTGTTTCAGTTGGCCCAACTTTGATTTGGGTTGTTGTAATTTGCTCAAATATTTATAATATATCTGAATGACACTCTTCAAATTTGAGCAGATATTTCGATGTTCCACTTGGCCCGAATTTGAATGGAGCTATTGTTGTTTGGTCGGAGTTGATTTAGTCTGTTGGAATTTACCCAAATTTTTTCAATTTATGGAAACATTTTTAACTTCACCAAAATTTGAATGAGGTAGTCCCAATTTGCTCAAATTTCATTAAGGTTGTTAAAATATACCCAAATGATTTTGATTTTATCCAAATTTGAATAAAACTCTTAAAAATCACCCAGACATTTCTGAACGCACTAAAATTTTAATGGAGCTTTTCTGTACAGCCCATTTTGGAACAAGATTGTTTGAAGTTGCCCGCAATTGAATGAAGCTGTTGCAAATTGGCAAAATTTGATTTGATTGATGGACTTCACCTAAGTGTTTCCAATTTATCTAAATGTTTTTGTTTTCACCCAAGTTTGATTGAAGCTTTTCTCATTTGCCCAGATTTAATTGAGGCTGTTGGACCTTACCCAAAAGCTCCTATTTCACTCAAATGTTTCTAATTTTACCCAAAACGTTAAGTTTTTTAGTTGGCCCAAATTTGATGAAGGCTGCTATAATTACCACACGATTCCAGTTCACTCAAGGGCAGTGTTTATTTTGCCATCAGGGGCAAAAAAGAATGGCAAAATAGTTTCAAACTATTTTGACGTTTTGGCCATTATTTTGCCGTTGATTTGATTGATATTTTGCCTCAGTTTGGAAAATAGACGCCACCTCACTTACACGTGAATTTAGCTGTATACTTTGCCCAAATTTTGAAAATTTTTGCCCGAATAATAACCAATTTTTCAGCGCTGGGAATGCGACCGCATCCCCTGCATCCCCATGCCGTACGCTTATGGGTGCACCACTAAGAAAGGGATCACGAAAGGTGCATCACAAACTTGTCACACTAAACAGATACTTTTTACAAAATCTTTCTGTTAGCAAAAATGAACCATTAACCAACCAATGACTTTCAGGATTTAACCGATACTTTGCACAATCTGAAGTGTGGTGCATAAGCATCACACCATATCAAGCTAATTGTAATTAGATGATTATTTGAGATTCATAAGCAATAGGCAATGAGCCATTATCAATTGAATTTCGTAGCTAAGTTACTGAATTAGGGGAGTTGCTTATTTAGACCCGGGTACTTACAGGCATGGGCGCAATTAGGTGGGGGACACGGGGGAGGTGTCAGTAAATAGGGTGCATGAGTTTAAGTGTTTAAGTAAATAGGGTGCATGAGTTCGTCAAAATATCTTTGAGGGCGCACTGTAACAAAAAAGGTTGAAGAGCACTGGGCTAAAACACTGGGTACTGCAACAACTATGGAACGTTGATTGTTTGACGTCAACAAAGCATTCCATTGTGTTTGTCATTATACGGTTTATGACATTAACATAGCATTGTTATGTAACAGGTAACTGAATACAGCCTAAGTTTGAAAATAGGATTTGCGTATAACTCTGATAAAAAGTAATTCTTGTGCTAATGGAAGAACAAGTGGACTAATCGCTCTTTGATGTGATCGCTTGACGCTGTGAAGTGAGATAGCGTTAGCAGAAAAAGCTCCCAGCAGATTCACGTAGCTGGGGGACGGATTAAGAACCCGGTGCTCACCACTCCTTGAGACTTGAAACACCTCAAGGGTCCTGCGAAAGATAATCAATTGCGTGTGTTTATTGAAATCCAATGATGTGTCGATGTGTTGGGATGTAGCTGACCATTGATGTGTTTTTGTTTTTCATGTGATTCTATTTGAATAAGAACTGAGAAAGTTGAGTAATCTGAAGCACGAAAGAAATCATCGGTTCAACGTACATAAAGCATAACAAAAGGTTCTAAGTGCACCTGACGAAAGGGAGTCATTCTACCTCGATTCGATCCCACGGCAAAACCGTGGCGGTTGAAGTGCGCGCAAACCTACAAGCATGAGCCTTCGATTACGAGTGAAAGTGAAAAGGTGGTTTTGGGCCGTCGTAACGAAAGTTTGCCGACCATTGTTATATGTTGATGTACTGATTTGTCGTGTTCCCGACGCACTGTAAAGTAAATGTAAACTTTCCTTCAAGGACTTGACCTTTCCAACAAAATGCGGAAATCGTTTGATTGTCTCGTAATACATACTCAATCTTCAGAAGTGATGTAACAGCTGATAGGGTCGTTTTACGAAAACTAGACAGTAAGAGCGATAAAGTTGGTAGAGAATGTTCTCTTTGTTGCAAATTCTTCTCAATATTCTGTATTTCAGATGTTCCGTACACCACGGTTGCACAAAATCGATAAAAAATGAACAAAGTAAAATAGCATCATAAACAATAGTTTGCAACAGAGCTGCTGGCAAGAACAGGTTGTAAGTTGACATGGCAGGTATGCCGCGTTGAACGAAAAGCACAGCGCAGCACAAGGTAAGAATTAGTGAAAAAATTTCTGACGGCCTCTGCAGGCCGTGAGTCGCAATAAAAAAATAAAAGGCGATGTCCATGTCAATTCCAGTTCCTACATACCACAAATTAAGTTACATGCCGCAGTTAATTTAGCTGTGGTTGGCATTAGAGCTGGTGATGTTGTAAGCAAGTCATTGTCATTTGGAATTGCAAGAGCGTTGCTCAGGTATGAAAAAGCGTGAAAGCATTTTCTCAACCAAATCTACAGGCTACTGCAGCAAAAGCGTAACGCCTAGTTTCAGTAAAAATTACTATGGCTTGATTAGAAAAATACCAGTATGTGCAATGTGAAAGCTGCTGATAACTTAATCCAGGCATGACCAAACTTTTTGACCCGAGGGCCGAATTCGCGACTGCCTGGCCACTGGAGGGCGGGATACAAAGCGATTTACGTAATCTATGCAAAATTAGGTTGTTAAAATGTACTGTAGTACATTAATAACAATAAAATCACACCATTTTGTTTACACTCTCCGCCAATACTGTTGCAATCTGTCCTCTGTCCACAGTCGGAAACGTGGTGCTTGAAAAACATGTTCAAAGTATTTGGCGGGCCGGATTAAACTGGTCGGCGGGACAGATGCGACCCGCGGGCCGTAGTTTGGCTACCCTGGCTTAATCAAATATGGGCGAATTGGAACGTTTCTCACGAGTTGTTAGACTCCATCTACTTTTGAGGATTGATGATTTTGAGCAGCGTTTTTCAACCTTTTTGCTGCAGCGGAACCTTCAGCAAATGTTTGGTTGCTCGTGGGATCCTATGTAATGATCCAAATGTCTATATCGCTACAGTCGCATAGAACTGTGGTTGCGAATTTCGTCCCAGGCAATTTCGGTCTGTTTCGGCGGAACCTATGGCAGCCACACGCGGAACTCTAAGGTTCCGCGGAACCACGGTTGAAAAGCAATGATTTTGAGCTTCGCAAATTAATTTCCTGTAGCTTAGTATGTTGATCTTAATGGGGTGGTTAGCGAAGTTTAAATGCACTTTTAGCATCGAAAGAACACAGAATTATTTGTTCCGTGTTTAATTTTGCCAGAGTAGGATTGGAGAGGACACATTTAAGCAAGGTTTGTTTAAATTTACAACATATGCTGAGAATAAAAGATTCGCAATAGCAAAAGTGCACTGTGTAGTGTTTGTCATGAAACTAAGACACCTGGGCACATAAAGAACAAAATCGACACAACAAAGGCAAAACTAACATCATGAGACGTAAATGCAACAAAGTCGAGACAAAATAGCAGGATTCGCAACGGAAAATGCAGTGTAAACTTGTCGGTTATTATCACTCTTGCGTGATTGCGTTGCCTGTCTTTCAGTATGAATGCAGTTGGACGACGTGGATCAATCGTAGGTTTTCAGATGCCGCCAGCACCAACTGCTGTTTGGTGATCGCACGCATCATCACCAGACAGGGAGAGCGGTGGTGTTGGTTGTAGTTGATATCTTCATGGGATGGGTCCAATAGCTGCAAAATTAATAAAGTTTGGTTAGCTTGCTATCCCGTGACTTCGGGAGTTCTTTGAGCGATTTCACGTTGTAAAGTTCGTCTTATCATTGGCTTGTCTGTCCACAGCCGGCCATATTGCTGCGGTGCCACGATTTTGGGTAACAACAGGTTTCAGCACTGATATCATGGGCGTCGGAAGGGGGCGGCAGGGGGGGCCTTGCCCCCTGAATTTTGAAACTATTAGCAAAAAAAGGTTACTTTTTCGATTTCGAGGGGTAAAAAACAAATTTCACCACTTTTGGCCTCGCCCTGGAAAAAATTTTGGGAAAATCCTCTACTGCCCCCCCCCTGGAAAAAATCCTTCCGACGCCCATGACTGACATCACGTTTTTTGAAACCTTGTCCCTCACATATTGCGGTTGCATGGTTGACTGGTTCACTGCGTTCCACAACGTCTTTGTGCGAAATACAGCAGCTAGAAAATTTATTTGTTTCGTGAGATTTGTTTTCCATGTTAGAGATCATGTACCGTGGCTTACAGAGAGCAAAATAGTTTACTTTGATACAAATAGACAAACAAAACATGCAAATTGCAAGCTGTTACTTGCGCTTGAGGGAAATACAGCCACTGTGTGTATCAATCTTTATTTTACTTGATTTTGTATGTCCTCAAAGATGAGAAAATCGAGAAGAAACGCATAAATATTGGTTTGCTTTATGGCCACTGCAAAATACGTGCTAAAGTTGACAAAGTTGAACCCTGCCATATTCTCCTTGTTTTGGTAATTTTCCGCGAAATCTTTAACGTTTTAACAGCAATTACCAGCGACAAATAGGTGAAAACAACAGGTTCACAGGGCTCTTCGGCAAAATTTCACTACGTCAAGCAAGATAAAATTTCTCCTCTAACGCAAACATTCTGTGGCGTATCAAGCACAAGGCGGTATCCGCACAAAACACCGGATATGATCGAACGGCGAACTTTATTGAACAAGAGGATTGTGACGTCAGACTTGCGAAGGCACATGGCTGCTATGTCGCAAAATTCAGCAATGCTTGTCATTTTAATCCTAGGGATTACGTCGAAGTGCTCCACCAGACTTGTTTTGACTATCGCTCACATGCGACCCATCCCATACTCAGATAATTACGTTGCTCGGGGACATGCCGCTGGAAAGCATGGCAGAAGCTGCTCGAAGGTGAAGCTCAAGAGGATCAGTTGCTACACGGCTTGTTGGGAATTATTATCAGTGCGACAATCATGGCGACGTTGCGAGTTTCAGCTAGGGCTACAACTTGCATTACCTTACTTCTGTCAAATGTTTCTTGGAAAATATTAATTTTTTTGTTAATTTTCTTGCGGCAAAACTTCTACAAAATTGTTGAGGCAGTAAGGATAACAGCAAAATCTTTCAAAGGTAGATATGAGTAATACCTAAAAAATCATTGAATTGGTTGTAGGTATTGATATGGGAAAAGTAACAGGAAATCTCAGATGGTGAACGCATTTTGCTGACTTCGTGAAACGGCATCTTTAATTTGTTAAACTTTCTGTAGGTACTGCTAAGTTCAAAACTAACCCATTAAGGTACATTCATAATAATACTCACATTTGATCATTTTTTGTGTATGTGGAAAAGCAGTATTTGCGTGAGTTGATGCAAAATGCGAATGAGCGATAAATGTTTGGGAAATGCAAAATGCGTGTCATTTAACCGCGTGTATTGTTTCTTTTATCTTCCACTGACAACTTATTCATACCCATTTTAGGAAAACAATTAGACTGCCGTTTCGATAAACAATTAGAGCCATTCTCAATTATTTTCAGCCCGTAATAGAGATGGTAATTTAAGTAACGTTTTCATAATATTGATCAACCTTTATATAGTCATTAGGAAACCTGAAAATGAAGTGCTGTGAGTAAAGCATGTATTCACTAGAATTTAACTTCAACAGTGGCCATGAGCAGAGCTGGAACGTAAAAACAGCAAACAATAATTCTTATTACCTAAAATTCAGTTTTAGACCTTTCATCAGTGCTAGCTAAGACACCAACGGGAAAATCGTACAACATTTCAAAAAGCTATGTTTACGTTTTTAATAACTGCTAGATTTTCTCACAATGAGAATTGGAATCTGTAGAGGCTGACAGAACGCTAAGTTATTAAAATGGTAGGTGCGATCGCAAGTGAAATGGGAATGTTAAAATAGCGAATTCTGCTTTTCTGTCCGCTTTGTTCTTTTACATGTGCACAGATATGTTGCTTATGTTTCAGACATAAGGCTAGATAAAGAGATTAAACAACGAAAGGGAAAGACATGGCAACTCAACCAATAGCAGCTTCAAAGAAGAAACCGCAGCTTTTGTTTCGCTACATATACATTAGAAACTTTGAAATGAAAAAATTACTTTTGATTCGATAATAAAAAATTTTAAGCTCTCGCTTTTATCGCTTGTGACGATTAACTTTGTTTGGCAGTTTTTTTTCAGTTAATGCATCAATTGAAAAACATTTCACAATATTTTAAATAAAATACCTTTCGTTGGAGCGGCTGGCTTCTACGTCAGAGGTAGAGCTTGGATATGTTCCTGAAAGAAGTTAAAATATTTAATATTAGCAGTTTAACTGAGAATCCTTTTCAGGTTTTTGACTCTATTCTTCTGATTTCATAACAAAATAAATGTTTAAAAGTGAATGGGTGAGTCAAACTACGAGTTGTATTTTAGCAGATTACCAACAGTTTGATTTAATATTGTATTTTACGAGAATAAATTTTTGTTGGGAAAAATCTCAAAACGTAGCTGAAAAGCAACTCCAGGCTTTAGATTGTGCTAACTTTGGTCAAAATTCATATGCGCAATGATTTATGTTCTTACCTCCGTTGAAGCACATCGTGTCTCCAGCGGTTTCTTCCTGTGACAAGCTACTAAAGCTAGCAGAATTGACCTGGCCAACATTGCGAAGGTGAAGATGCGGAAAGGAAGGTTGGTGGGTGTATGTGCCGTCGACCTGTAGCGGTGGTGTCACACCTGCTTGCTGAGTGCAGGCGCTACTTGGAGAGCTCCAATGTGACGTTGTCGACATCGTAACTGTCCTTTCGTTACTGTTCGTTGTTTGCAAAGATTCTGGCCAATTACCGGGCATTGGACTTGTCAAGTGATTAGAGGCTATCGCATATTGACTGAAACAGGACTGGTTGCGTGTGGCAAAGGCTTCTTGCAGCTCAGTTTGGCAGAGAGTTGTAGTTAGGTTGGAAAAGGATCCCGATGAAGCCGATTGTCCTGGATTCGGGGAGATAACATGCGGTAAATTTGCTTGCGATTTACCTCCAGGGCTTGCATGCCAAGAAGCTCTGTTTGGGTGCTGAGAAGCGGAATCAGCTGCAGCTGTCGCTGTATGCGAATGTGGGCTTCTTGCGTTTTCAGAAATGGGAAGCTCGTTGCCAGTAAGGAACGTTGTCGGCTGAGATGAAGCTGCTGGCGCAAAAAGTTCGTCGTCGCGCTGATTTTTTACTAAAAGTGCTTGCGCAACGGAAGCACTCAAACGGTTTGCATCGGGAACCGTCGCTGTCCCGTGAGTTGGTATTGACATGCTGGAAGATGAACTGTGCGGCGAAGCGGGGCATGGTAGTGTGATAGGCAATAACACGTCACTCTTGAAATTAGACGACCGGAGAGATTCGCAAGCCTCCTTAGCTTTTTCGTCTGTGGTAAAGGAACAGAGCCAGTGTTACTGCAACAGTATGATTGAGCCAGTCCACAAGCAATTTGTACAGTACCACTTCAAAAAAACATTCTTCAACAGTTTTTACTCAAAATGTGCAGCGCTGACCGTAACGATATCCAAACAAACGTTGGTTGTATTATATAAAGCTAGCTAGCTTCATGTTTCTTTCTAAGGTACCAGCAATTCATTTTCGGCAATCAGAGTGTATTGATTTCAGTTAGGTAGGATACGTGACTGCTTGCATCTCATAATTTAACCGTTTAGGTCAGTGGTGCTCAAACCGTGGCCCGCAAGGTCCCCTGGAGTGGCCCCCGAAGCAATTTTCATTGGAAAGAAAACTTAACACTTTAATCATTTAAGATAATTTTTTAGAGAATGTTTATTGAAATTATTAATTCTTGTGGCCCGCGAAGGTTTCTGAAAGACAAATGTGGCCCATGAGCCAAAAACTTTGAGCACCACTGGTTTAGGCTAACGTGAGCTGAATTAGAAATGACGAAGAGTCAGAAAAATAGTCCAAGCAAAAGTTTATGTGTAGGCGGTCTTCGTTGAAGAACAGGATTACCCGATATGCAGGCAGGGCCGGTGTGGCCGTTAACTGCTTCGCACTGGTAAGAGGAGTGGGAACTTTCGTTGGTGCGATGCTTCGGAACCCACGTCATTTTGTTCTCCTTCTTCAGTCGTCTGCGGGCGTTGGCGAACCACGTCGACACCTATTATGTTGAATTAAAAATGGACATTTTGAAATAAGCACGACGGGCTGCAAAAAAGACCGGTATCAAGCGACATTTCCGACTTGCGAAATCGCTAACTTCACGCCAGCTGCACATGCGCAGAGTGATATTCCAGCTCATGCATTTCGCGAGATGTCAAATATGCTGAGAGCTGGTGGTTAGGCTGTAGAGGTTAGGATTAAGATTTAGGGTTAAGGGTTAGAAAAAAATTGATGTCCAAGACTGAGTCAAATATTTTTCTCCCAAACATGCTTATTGTGGACTATCTGACGTCCAACCAAAAGTGTTTATTTTCGCAACAGACGTAAAAAAATAAATCGCTGAAGTTTACTCCTTTGCTCTGATAAGCAAAATAACTGACATACAAGAATAGGTCAGAAATTTCGCTTGACACCGGGCGAAATAGTAAAAAGCCACCCATTTCAAAAAGTATCTATTGGCTTGCGACGACATGTCTCATGGTCCATGTTTAAATGTATTCATCGATATCGAAATGCAATTTTAAACACCTTCTGTTGTTGATGCAAAACATTACAAAAGAACATTTGTAGAACGTTTAGCTGACATCAGTTGGTTTGCTGCACACGCAAGCGGTATATACCTGTGTCAGAGTCATTTTTGATACGACAGCCAGCATCACTTTTTCGCCTTTGGTTGGATAAGGATTTTTACTGTGTTCAGTCAGCCAAGCTTTCAGAGTACTGGTCGACTCCCGGGTGGCGTTTTTGCGTTGACAATGGTCTGTCATTGCACCGCTTGTCATAAACCTGTTGTCGCAGTAGATTATAGTCATTTTTGAAAACGTTAACTCTAGCAGAGCCAAATATTAGCAGTGTTGCAATTCTTACAAAGATGTTATTATCTACTTGTCGAAAACTATAAGTAAATTAATAGATCTGGTAAACTATTGAGAAAACTGAAACAACAAGGAATTCAATACAGTTTTTTTTCCATGACAAAACGTTCTTTAGGCCACTGTACTTAGAAGATGGTGATGATTCGTCATCTTTGAAGCGATGAAAAACTGCTTTTTGATCCTGCTATAACCTTGCCACTTACCAATACTTGACAAACTTTTATGAAGACAGCGACTGCTGATATTTTTGCAAACATATGACAGTCAGTGTTTTAGTTGTGTTTTTCGTAATAATTTATGCCACGTAAAGAGACACCGATTTTTTCTCTGTTTAAAACAGCGCAGTATAATCAACGCCATAAGAAAAATAGTGGCTAAATATTACAATTCAAAATCACACAAAATCGTTTTGTTGCGAAACGGAAAGCGACTAATATTTACCCCGTATGAAAGTTCATTGTTTACCAAAAGTATTTTCTATCAGTCGCAAGAGCTGGAAAACTTAGTTTTTATATTCGAAAACCCCATAAAAACAAAACTTTGATATAATTCTCAGGCAAACCACATTGCAATATTTTTTAAAAATATTTTGTAGAAAACACTCCTTCATGTCATAACATCTTTGAAATCTGGGTAGCGAATTTATTCATGTGACGAGGATTTACTCTCTAAATGAGCTTGATTTAAGGCCTTTGCTTTGTTCATGAAACTGCGGGCATGGACGTTCTTCATTTTGATTCATAAATGTTGTTATATTTTTAACTCCAAAATAAGTTTCTGCCTATTGATAACATTTGCCAATTCCTATATATTGTTTTAAGGGGAAGGGGCAAACGAATTATTTTGTTAATTAAGCATAACTTGCACACGTTCTATTCAGCCTTACCTGCTTTGCTGAGTGCCGAATGTGTTCGGGTATGGTACGTACCGCGTAGCAGAAACTGACGGAAAATATCCTTCGTACCACGCGGATGATCTCGGTTCGAGATGACCGGTATACTGGTACACAGAAGCAGGTATTAAGGATGTTTTTAAGATCTGAACGTCAAAAGCACAAGTTGTGCTGTGAATTTGAAAGCTCGGGGATTACTGTTCTTACTTCAATTTTTAGGCAGAACAAGATCATGAGAAGTGGGGTGTCAAAAGATTTGGAAATGCTGTAGCGAACAAAAATAAACGATAAGACAGTTCTTGATTTGTTGTAGACATCAAATATTGTAGTTTATTGCACGTGGGTGAAACGTCAATTGATGCAACCTTGATTGAGTGAGTTTTTACAGAACAGTGAATTAAATAGTGTGTTGTTTTGTAACTATCAAATTCTAAATGTTAATTTTCAACCAGATCAAAAACAGTGACTTAATGCAGCACGCTGCGTTTTCTGGGTACACGAAGCTTTCCCGTTTGTCGTTGTTTGTCGTTTCTTGTATTGCTCAGCTGTATTTAGTTAGGATAAAGCTATCAGTAAAAATCGAAACGTTGATTTTTCATCTCTTGCCTAGTTTCCTTACTAATGCGCTTGAAAATTTTCAGTTGATTGAAACATGCTCTCATACAATAGCAATACTTGGTCCAAAATGACTTTCTAAGATTACGCTTATAAAGCTCCATACAACTCTTGTAATTCAGATAACTTGTGCCAGGCGAAATCGAGTAAAAATAACTTGCATAACGTTTAGCGAGACATAACAAACTTCACTGCGATGATTTGTTTGGAAATCATGTAATGGTGGATAGGACTGAGAGAGTGAATTAAAGCCAGTGGAAATAAGATTCCGAAAAAACTATTACAACAACTTGGTTTTAGGAAAAGAATTTAAGCAAACCTTACCGGCCTCAGTAGCGGCTCTCTGGTCGCAGCTGTGGTACTGTAATGAGATAGACGTTGAGGAACAGAAGACAAATCGTTCGTCACTTGAAAATAGTTATGCTGCGTCGTGCATCCAGGTCGCGAGGTGATGATACTCGGAAGTCTTGTGGACATTTCACCAACAACGTGACGTGCGCTTTCGGCAGAAGAATTAAGGAAAGGTCGGTCGATGCAGTGCGTGTTCTCAAACGTTTGATGTACCACCATGACTACACCATTACTCTTTGTCAAACTGCTGAAAGTTGCCACTGAAGTTAAAAAGAATTCCGATTTTAGTTTACTGCTCCAGTTCCGAGGAATTTTCCACTGCTTTTAATTCAACTTGCTTACGCAAATGGTTAACCCTACAATCAGAAACGCGCGAAGGGTGTATACGAATTTTCAAGCAGGTGTGTATACGAATATTCTGTTTCAAATGCACTTATCACAAATTTTTCCCTCTTTTTGTCAATAACGCTCAATTATTTATTGATTTTTGGCTACCAAACGTAAATACTATCTTTGTTTGTTTTGAAAACTGCTAATCAGTTATTCAACCCATCCTGATCGCCCCTTGCCGGATACACAGTAACGCGCAGCAAGAGAGCGTTCGCAAACATGTTGGATTATATGCGCTCATCCAGATTTTTATTTGAAACGCGAAGCGCAGCGAGAGAAATTGCAAAAAAGTTTACTTCGTAATGAATCGCATTTGTAACTTTTTCGCGTGACGCACCACCGAGCGGCCTATGTCTCTCGCGTGAACATATGAGCGTTATGCATTGCCATCCGAAAACGCTTGAGGTGTCTTCAAACTGCGTACAATTAGCGCCACGATGCTGACACACTACTTGCCAGAGATGTGCGAATCGGGCTTTGTTGAAATCCTAATTCGATCTGGTCCGAAACAATCAGATCCGGTCGTGTCCTGATGCGAACAGTTTTCAAATTTCGATCTTATACTGATCCGCAGACAAGTTACATTACGTTTAATACTACGCAATGCGTTTTTATGTCGTTTTTCCCCGTTAAAAACTTCTACGTGTACTTGCAATATTTTAAAGTACAGTAGACTTTATCTCTTCGACTTCCGAACAACTCATCATTATGACATCAAAACCTTCACTGCTAACCTAACAATCTACAGGCAAAGTTCATTCCGCAAAGAATTTCGAATCTATTCAATGGTAAGTCTGATTCCATGTGTAACTGGCTACGCTTTATCAGGAAAGCTTCGCTCAAAGCTTCATTCTACAGTCTACACATGTCGCCTATGCACAGAACTATTGTTCCATTCACTACCGCGTACTGTCAATGGCTAGTCAGAAGTCATTCACAATCAGTACTACTCAGAACAGAACGACTTACTGTAAAATTACAAACAATCACAGCAGAACTTTGGGCAATGGGCAGTACGAAAGTTTAGTCTCTGTGCAGACTTAAACAGGACCTCAATTCATGATTTACATTTATGGAAATATTGTGTAAATACGAATGTTGCCAATTTTAGTAGTTGTTAATTTCTAATTTGACACCCAGCTCTTACAAAAGCAAAAATTGGAATCCGGTCCAGATCAGGTTTTGTAGCAAATTTTGAGATCCAATCCTGATCCAGATAATTTTACCAGATCTTGATCCTGTGCACACCGCTACAACTTGTCTATATTTATTTGAGACCAGTACTGCAGCGCGCATTTGCCAGGGGCTGTGATGAAACCCACTGCTGAGCAATAGATCTCGACCGTCAAGAGAGTTTTTGCTCATTTGTAATTTTTGTTTTGCTACATTGACTTATCGTACACTTTACTCTATCTAAGCTGAATTGGACACGTCGTGAAAGCTTTCATTTTCACGCTACCTCCACTCTCCCTTTGTTTAGTCATATGGCGGCCAGTGAATCCAGACATACTGGTCTGGGCAAATGCCTCACAGTCATTGCTACGTAGTTACTCTGACGAGCTATTTCCTCAAGCAAGAACCATCGCATTCAGCTCACTATGGCCGCAGCAGGGGTTAAAGCGGCAACCTTTAGGAGAAAATTTCTGTGAATAGGGATTGAAACTTAAGAGGTGTAATGTGTCCCATGCATGCCCGCAATTTTGCTTTTTTGATTTTTCGAATCGCACAATTTGTTTCTCCAATTAAATTGCATGCTACGGTTGGGTTTCACCTACTGTCGTGAGATGGAGACAACTGGATGATTCAATGGATTTAAGAAAGTACATGCTCCCTGTAATTCTGCATAACGACGAAAAGGCGACCTGAATCACAGTTCTTTTAGCTTTTCCTATTGGCTTTGATCTCATCTTTTTCAAATTTTTACTGGCTTTGTTGTTCTTTATCTTGGATCTACTTTGGGAATTTGTTCCTACTAAATATATTTTTCTCTGACATAAGGTTTTGAGCGATTTCTTGCGTTTGTAGTTATGCAGCTTATTTATGAAGTAAGTTTTGAAACAAATTATGAAGTAAGTTTTGAAACAGATTAACGAGGTTGACACACAGTCTTAAATAATATTTTGGCACAGTCAACTTTTTTCTAGTTCTGTAAAAATATGTTAGACGTTCCGTGGAAGGATATTTAGATGCAGTGACTTAAGAGAAAACATTCAATGTTACAAAATTTCCTGCAACTTAAAGGCAAAACCGCAGATCTGTGTAGCAAAGGTATTACCGTGCCAAACTCGAGCGACATTTGGGAGTTTTGCAGCACGCTTAGATTTGCCCTTGAGGCAGGTTTTTCTGTTTTTCTAAAAGGTGATCAGAGTCCAGGTTTAATGGAATTCTTTATAGACTCCCTATGCAATGTCACTAAACCGCAAAACCTGGTTCTACCACTCCTTTGCCCATAAATCGTTCTCCGAATTAGTCATTAAAAAATAATGTAACCAATTATAATGTTTTTGCGCAACACATGGCCAGACATGGATACTGATGATTGTTTACGATCAGACATCGCCATTTTGTTCATTCAAAATGCCGTTTGCCTTCTTAAATTTAAGTTGTGGCAATTTTTGTAGATTATACAAATGATGGTGGTGAATGAAATAAATGAGCAAACTTTACCTGCTGAATCTTTAGAACAAAAATATACCGAACCAACCATTACGTAAGACATTACTGGTATTGTTTGTCGCAATTATCTTACTGAAATTAAATCTGGTTCAAAGTATTGGATATTGGATATAAAACAGGCGGATTTTTTCGCTCAAGTTCAAAGAGCAAACAAACCTTCTCTGCAAAGGTTTACAACGGTGCTAACAGCTTTTTATGGTCAAACTTTCAACTTATCGTCAGGAGTCATGTTACAGAATTCTAAGTGCGACCATGGTTTTGTGCAATAACACCCTCCTCAGATACTTTGCATCTGCAAAAAAACACAAAAATTAAGGATTACCAAACCAAGAAGGTCAAGTTTAATCAATTCTCCGAAAAGGGTCTTCTACTCAGCTGAACTCTTCAGAGCAGCATAAACTGCTGTTCTATAGTTTCGCTGGTTTGCAACATGAACACATATCTCCCTGTCAAAAACTTCTCACTGATACAACATAGTTTGTGTGACAGCGAAGTAGGTAAAAGTGGGCGACCTTTTCGTCTGATTAATTACTGATATATATGTTTCCAGATGTTCTGTGGTGACAACCATTGACTTTTCTTAATTTTTCTGATACGTAAGCGACTGAGGTCCGCGTTATTGCGAAAAACTATGGTGGCATGTGGAATTTTCTAGAGGGTTTTAACGGACAAGTGTAAAAGAAATTTATGAACAAATATGAGAGATCTAACGCAGTAGCTTTCACCAACTATATTTTTATAAATTTTGAATATATCTCAGTTTGTTTGTTTTCAACGTGGTCACCAACCAGCTTAGTAATTCAATTCATCTTCCAACTATTCACCGAGGTATAGCTGCACCATACCTTCCTGTTCCACGCGTTGAAACGCAGCCGTGCTCTTTGCTATATAACCGCATTAGATTATACACTCAAAACATTTTTTCTGATTTTAAAAAGAATTTCCGATTTCCCAGTCCCCGGTGCGCTCAAGAGACCACATCCCATGAGGTCACTGTTCATTTCTGCCGCTCGTATATCTTTTCAAACTTGCATGCTGGGGTCAAATCAACTGAAAAGTAGGATGAAAGTCGATTCCTCTACTCGGTCACGCAATCAGCTTCTGAGAAACAAAAGAGCGATTCACCATGACCTGGCATTTTTACACGTTTTTATCGGATAAGAGCTGTTCAAGGCATCCGTCAATTGGTCACGGTTGTCTTCGCATTGCACGACAATTTGAATTTTTAGCTCAGTGGTTAACCCTTTAACGTTAACTGTTCAGTAAGAAATGACTGGTTCGAGTACGCACCGCCCTGCTTCTTTGGTTAACTACGTCATTCTGTGAATAGCTCACAACAAAAAAATGTCGCATCTGTGGTTGTTGACTTTGCCAAGAAAACATCATTGGTCAAAAAATAAAAATCGAATGGCAATTTGATGACCGCTTGCATTTGTACATTTTAAACAGATTTCCTTTGTTAAGCCTCTCTATCCTGCCTAAACTGACTGCTATTCAGTGAAGGCTTACTTTTTTCCCTTTGGAATAAGGGAGCTTTTGTAGGATAATTCTGAACCATCATGCAGTTTATTTGAAGTCACTTTGTTTAAAACTATAGCTGAAAGCGGGAAAAGCATAGTTTTCAATTTGTTTTCTAAAACAAATGCAGTTTTGCATTGAGGAAAAATGATTGAATTTCCATATAACTGTCGGGAACATCAAGCATTTCAGAAAATCATCGTAGCAGAAGCTTGAATAAGAGTCAGGGTTTTCTGGTGACTTTACACCCCAAACAGAATAGCTGTTTTTTGTTGAATCAAATAAAATAAACGTAGGCTTCAAAGCCACCAGAAAACTTCATGGTTGCTTAAAGGTGAAACACTTTATGGCGCTCCCTGAAGAGAAAACTGCGTCACACCTTGTCTGGGATCGTGCATGCTGCAGTAACTTTTGCAAGTTTTCGAAGCATTTAAGGTCGTTTACATACGATGGAAGCCACTGATTTGTTTTTCACTAACTGCGAGTCTCTCAGTAGTTTGCTGTGGATATTAGCTGTGGCAGCGAGGTAAAGCAGTTTTCAAAAACCGAGTTCATTTGCAGCGTAAGCTGCTGTCGTACCTTGGCGCTGTAGACTGTTCGCAGCGAAAACTGCAACTTACTGCGAAACGTGCCTACCACTCTTGTCCATCTTCAAGCAGATTCGTTTGATTTAAGATTGTAATCGGACAAACCTTCCACTCAAAAAGTTCTTAACCAAAAAATTCACGTTTTTCCACGTTAACTCAGCGCACACGCGCATGAATTTCCAAGAAGGATAATCGTCCGAATCGTTCTGTTCTAGGAAAAGCAGTGACGCAAGACATCGACACGAGACAACTGTGAAGTGGTTGCGGTGGCAGTGGAGATTGTTCCTCCGGAGTTTCTGGACGGCGCAACTGCTGCTAAACCTAGAAATGGCCAATGACGCCTGGCAGTAAGAAGCAATTTCCTTAGTTTTTCCTCGACGCGCTAAGTCCATACATGTCCAGCTGAAACCGTGAACCGACGAGACTATGAACCAGAATTTCGACTGATGATATTATGTGACTGTACACTGCATCTGCCGCTATAGCACACTCATAAGAATTGAATCAGATGTTATCAGTTCTAGTTTCTATGTGATAATTTTGATTTGAATATTTCTTATTTCTAATCTAATATTTCCTATTCCTAATCTAATGGCCTGTCACAAACATACCAAAGCTATAGCAAACCATTCGTATTTGAATATCCGGTTTTATTTAATTCAAATTTGAAAAAAAGTTTACCGCGCTTCAACAGTTGCACTTTTACTGTTTTTTACAGGAATAGAACGTAACCACCCTAAATTATGAAAATAAGGATAGGAGATGCTTGATGTTGATCTCTTCAGTTTGGTAGAAGAATATCCGTTTCGCCCAATGCCACCTGGTTTTAGAGAGATAAAAACTTTTTCTCTTAAAAGTTTAGACCGTATCTTGGGGAGCCGTTCATGTGAAACGTTTTGCATACCCACAATTTCTTCTGAAGGTCCTGTTACTGCCTAAGCTTGGCAAAAAATCGATGGCAATGTCGTTGTTTCTGGTTTGTTTTTCACCGTTTTCAAAAACGTTTGAGCCAGAATTCGATGTGGTGACTCTTGGTCGTATGCGCAAACACAGCGGGATCTGATGGCGACCAAGATAATTAAACCTACAAACGCCCGGTTCAAAAGCAGAGCTACGTTTGCCAGATAGGCAAGCGTGATGATGGCGCTCGGAAGATCTTTTCAGAGAAAACTTCTTTCTCCCAGCACATCGATGCACGCCTCGTAAATAAGAAAACACTAACAGTGCTGCAAAAGCAACGTACAAACTCGCACGACTGGCCGGAGTGATGCTACGAAACCATATCTCCCTGCGCGGCCCGCACTCAATGTCATTGTCACGTAATAGTCAGAAAATTAACCTGTACAAAGTCGCCGCTAAGGGCCGTAACAAATTGTTGATTTCTCAGAGATAAGTATCTCTGTGGCCAAATAAGCAACAATTTCGTGGCGTTCGTGCTGTTTCAAGTTGATAAAAGGAAGCAATCCTCTTCGTCGAACGATCAAATCTCACCTTGCGCCTGCATCTCAGTCCAACACTTGGCTTCAGAGAACAGCGGTTTTCCCTGCTCTTTCCAGATGACATCATTCTTGGGCATGGCGAGAGGAAACGTCTCCGCCTCACGCTTCTTCAAAGTCCTCGAATTGCGCGCTGTTGCGTTTTACCTTGAAGGCTGGCATGTAATTTTGATGTTCAGAGCTGTAAACGATGGATGCGTCCAAAATTTCTGCGGGTTGTGTCTTAAGATGACAGAAATGTTTCTTTCTGCGAGCAATCTGCGCGGCTGAACAAAAACAGCAAGTTCTCATTTCTTTATTCGAAACCCACAACCGCATCGTTCATGGGTCATGGACACTTCGTGGGGAATGTTTCTTTACCAGAATGTTCGCACGGAAGCTGGATTATTACCTTTTAACAGGGATTCGATCTATTTCTTGATGTCCGTCTGATTCTACGTGAATGTTTCGAAAAAACAGGCATTATGAAACCAGGTCAAGTGACAACACTTTTGCTGATTTCTGAAAGAACACCGTCGAAAAAACGAATCCTGAACGGTTCTGCGCGGTGTTCAGCAATCGTAAGCAAGTGCCGATAGTAAAACGTTGTTCATCGCGCCATCTTTCACCCCTGAGAGCCTCCCTGCTTCAGCAAACGTTTTCTAATTTTTCCAAGTTTTCACCTAGAGTTGTCGTCAGAAACGTGTTCTGAAAGTACCCAAGATATCTTACATGACTTGCGAGCAACAAATTGCTTTAATCTCCAGCAAAATTCATTCAGTTGCTTAGTGGTTTGTCCCAGCGCAGTCAGGTATCAACCAGTGGCGGTCGCATGTCCAACTAAATGTTTCGTTACTACTTGAGCATACTTTTGCGTTGATCTGTTTATGCTTGATTGAGGTCGCTTCTTGGAAAGCGGGAATTTTGTGCTCACGTTCAGACCGCCAAATATGTTGTTTATCGCTCCCGGTGAGATAATCGGCCTGCGTAAGGAAGAAGCGTCTCGACAGAATGGCTGTCTTGGCTGAATCTTTTTCTGTCTCAAGAATGCTGCTGGCGTAAAGCGACTAATTACATTTACAACATGGCTGTTTGCGTGCTGTACGATGCATGCAGACGAGTTTGACAATTTGGCAAAATAGTTTTGAATTATCCTGTTCCTTGCCTTGTCGAAAAATGTTCATATTTTATTTTCGGCAGTCTCAGCTGTCACTAAGTGTTCGAAGAAACGTTGAAAAGTTTTTTTACTTTACTGGGAAAACCGACTTTTTTTTGTTGCAGTACAGTATTTCTACACAGCAGCAATGTTTTGTATATATTTGAACCATGACCAAAGTTGAAATTCGTGGAATAGTAGCTAAACGCAAGTGGAAACACTGCCTTGTAACAGAGACGGGATTAATTTTGACAATGAAGCTGAAATGTGGATGACCCTTGGTATTCTCTTTGTTTGTTCCTTTGCTTACGTCAGATCTTTCCCAAAGCAAAAGATTTGCACATCCCTCAAACACAAAAATACCCAACTTGAAAATTTTCTCAGAAATTTTCACAGACAAGGATTTTTTTATTTTACTTAGGCTTTGTGTCTTACTACAAACAGGAGACAGACATTTTTTCTTGATAATGATTTCTGAGACAATTATTAATTAGATACCCGATTAGCGAAATTCATGGTGTTTGCAAAACTTGTGAAAAGGTAAGGAAAAGATTGCAGCTGATGGTTATAGTATCCGGCTCAACTTTACCAAACAGCCTGAATTTTTTACAGCAGCATCGTAATTCTCGCGTTAAATCTACCACTTACAATAAAGCGAATTTCTCCAACGAAATCTTTGCTCAGAACGCCTAACTGGACGGACATGTTCTTCTAGTCTTGAAAAGTGGTTGTTTGAGTCGGAAAATTCTAGCGGGAAAACCCCGTTATGACTCAGGATTGTGCTTAAAGTTCCAATACTGTACCGAATCAGGAAATCTTGTGATGGTAATGCTCGGAGAATTTTTTGAAAGCGTTGTTAAGTTTTCATAGCAATCTAGGCTAGTTGACTGGATAGTAACTGCAGTGGACGCACTGGTTCTGGTTTGAATACACGTAACCTGAGTATGAGGAAAGAACGCCTATCCAAGAGGTCGTGCTACCTAAAGGTATATACGAAATAGTCCTTCGCAATGCTGGAATTTAATGAACTGTAAGTTATAACACGAACAACCAGCATATCAAGTTGCATTTCTTGCATTCCAACCATTTCTTCAGAAAAATGACGCACCCGATATGCAAACATAGAACTACGTGGTTTACTTGACAATGAATCATCATTGTGACATCAAGGGCGTAAGGAAGGGGGGAAAGGGAGCACAATTCCCGGGCACCGAATTACTGCGGGGGGTGCCGAAAAGTCCCAACAATATAACAAGTGCTATCTTCAATACAGTACATTTGTTTCTGAAACACCTCAGGTTCGAACATGGAGGCGCCAAACTTGCTTCTTGCCCCGGGCACCATCTAACCTAGTTAACACTCTGCGTGACATCCAGAAACAAACAGTGACTAATAGCGACGTAGCCTATTATTCTATTGTGTATTCACCAAGTTGGCAGCCCTGAGTATGGCACTTACCTACAACAGATGGTGGCGTGTAGTTAGGGTGTTATGCAGGTTTTGAGAAATTGGAATACCCTTCAGCCGTTGCTATTCACAGGTTCACTCTGGTCTGGAGTGATATGATGACGCTTAACAGAGCTCCACCTATGGATGAAATAATCTATTCAAACGCGACTGGTTTCTTCACCAATGCAAAGTAATCAGTCTCGGTATGGGGAACCTATAGGATGGCGGGAAGTATTTTCCCACTCTGGCAACTACTGCAGTTGAACCTGGCCCCAACTCACTGGCCGTGACTTATCTTGGGGCAAACTATTCTGGTGGATGCGAAATGTGGTCTAGTGATGACTGGGCAACTCAGTGACCCTATGACGCTTGTCCGATCTCACTTTGGAAATAAGTAAAGAAAGAGATTGCGTGGAATGGTCACTCTGCTCAGCGCCAGTCGCGATAAAACAACGCGGTTCACGGCAGTCCAGGCCCGCAACCATCGGGTTGCCCGCCTTAAATGTTTTACCTGTTACAATAGAAAACAACTCAACGAACTCTCCGACCGACCCGGATGTTCTACTGACCCAGACCACAACATCCCTAATATCTCTTCTTTGAGAAAGACGGCTATGCTGGACCAGGAACTGGAGACAAAATAAATTGGCATTGCTGCCTTGCAGGAAACAAGATTTCCTGGTTTAAGTTCTATCAAGGCGAACAACCACACATTCTACTGGTCAGGAAGAAAACAGGAGACCGCTATTCACGGCGTTTGTTTTGCTATTTCCAACAAGCTGGCTGAACACAACAGCACCCCAACAATGTCTCAGAACGAATTATGGTGATCAAACTAAAGAGATCAAGTTAGCTGGCAGCATCCAATATCGAAACATTGGCGTCGGCTTGAGCTAACATTGGACGAGTGAAGCACACTACCGCACTGGTTGTGGTGACACTGCCAATTATCTGGTCTTATCCGACTTAGTCACGCTCGGTAACGTGTTAAGGCCGCCGTCAAACGTCTCAATACAACTGCAATGAAGAGTGAAGACACGGTCCATGCTTTGCGGAACAGGTTCACATCCAGCCTGAACTCTGCTCCCTTTCGCAAAACCTCTGCGATGCCGATCTTGTTAACCACGCAAGTAATGCTGCAACCAACTGCAAAAGACACCTGCAAAAAGCTAAATGCAAGATGGAAGACTGTGTTTGTGACAATGCTGACGTGCTCTTCACTATTGTGTAGGAGAAGAATGCTGCTTACCTGCAACATAACCTGCGCTATCCTCCTCAGAAAAGCTAAAAAGGCAAAACGCACACTTTGATAAAACACGCGCTATTTTGCGAAGAAACATTGGAATAATCTGTACTCGCAGATTCAAAGAGCTTCCAACATGGGTGACATTGACCGCTTGCTACGAGGGAATGAAGCAGACTAATGGTCCAGTCACCAGGAAGGTTTTTCTCTAAAATCTACATGCGGTGATTAATCATAGAAAAGAAACAGCAATTAGCCAGATGGGTGCAACTTTTCACAGAGTACTGCGCTCAGTCAAGGCCAATCAACAACTACAAGGATGCCTTGCTTACCCCTCCACAAAACCTGGACAACTTTCCAACAAATGTGGAACTTTACTATGCTATGAAAGTTTCTCCATCTGGCTAATCACCAGGCCCAGATGTTATTCCTGCCTAAGTGATCAAGTGCGATGATTCCCTTGCTCATACACTTCACAACATTCTTTGCAAGTGTTGGAATGAAGGTTGTTCTCCGAAAGAAATGAGGGACGCCGAGATTACGATTCTATATAAAAACAAATTGCAGCATCAACAACTACATCGGCATTTCTCCTTTGAATGTTACTGGGAAGGTCTTTGGCAGGTCGTGCTGTCTCGCATCCAACCTCTTGCGGAGAGGCTCTACTCTGTATCGCAGTATGGTCTCCGCCGCAAGACATCTACTACGGACATGATCTTCTCATTGCGCCAAATCCAGGAGGGCCGTGAACAACGCCGCTTGCTCCACATCTCCTTTGTTGACTTAACCAGAGCATTTTATATGGTCAGTGGAGAAGAGCTATATATCATTCTACAAACCATCAGCTGTTCACCTAGACTTCTTAGCCTTGTCAGGTCGTTGCATGCAGAGCCGGATTAAAGGGTAGGGGGGCCCGGGGCAATTTTTACCGGAGGGCCCCTATGACGTAATTCATGACGTCATCGTTTGTAAAAGTTATGTTTTCGCT
>Ga0210059_1003342_pt1 | contig 25596 bp, 14 predicted proteins | sample Ectturendosymbi2_FD_188042 | JGI IMG/M metagenome (GOLD analysis project Ga0210059, IMG submission 188042) | Ecteinascidia turbinata endosymbiont from Florida, USA - Sample 2 (SPAdes) (version 2) | ecosystem: Host-associated > Tunicates > Ascidians > Unclassified | place: Key West, Florida... | reverse complement strand
CATTGTGTTTTCATTTGCTCCAATGTTCGCTAATGGTTGGCTCACTGCATGCGATGGCTTTTATGATGCTTCTGCTTGTTGGCTGAGTCATATGAAACAATAAACCATTGACCATTGACCATCGACCTTTTCTTCTGGACTGAACGAGGACGGGCGATCGTCAACCGCAGTCACTCCGAACCATGGAAAAGCTTGTCGAAATGATGCAGTTGCAACTTCAGCAACAACGAGAAGAGATGCAAGCTCAATAACAGCGGTTCCGCGCATAAGAACAACCATTCCGAGAGCAAGCAGAACGACAACAGGCGGACATGAAGGCCATTCTTCAACTCCTTGCGAATCCCGCTCAATCGGGGCAGGTCTTACAGCCAGCGACCACTTCCGCCACTCCAACTTTTTCGCCCTTTGACTCTACTTCGGAGCTGTGGAAGGATTATTGGTCGCGGTTTCTCGCCTTTACGAGAGCTCATGCTGTTCCAGATGACCGAAAAGCGCAAGTTTTTCTCCCCAACCGGTTACTTTCAAACCTTGCTGCACAAGAAACGCCGCCGAGGGAAATAAACGACCTTTCAATGGATCAGATCGTGGCGTACATGAAGGTGCAGTTTGATCCAACCCGTTTCGTCATCCGGGAACGTTTTTAAGTTCTGGACTACCATGCAACGTCGACCCGGGGAGTCCATCCAAGAGCCGGCTGCACGCATACGTCAAGCAGCTGCCACGTGCGATTTTGCTTCCATTGCAGACCGCTTGGACGATGCATTACGTACGCGCTTTATTTGCACGGTGAACAATGGAGCGGTTCTTAAAGCAATTTTTAACATGAAGGCGGACGAGCTCGACTTCACCACTGCTATCCAGGTTGCCATCCAAACGGAAGACCCGCCAAAGTTGCGAAGGAGACGGTCTACGGCCCAAAATCCGTTCCGGCGTTGGCGATTGCGCAGAAACCGTCTCGACGACAGCCAGTGCTTCAGCACCCTCCCAAGAAGGAAGTGTCAGTTGGACAGCAACGATGCTACCGTTGTGGCAATTCAGGCCATATCGCAACTTCGTGCAAGTTCAAAGATGCGAAGTGCAATTTCTGCAAATTAACCGGACAGTGATTTTATGATGTCATCGTGTTCAGTCAACCGTGTTACGATCGTGGTAGAGCGCAGATATGCAGCACAGCACTAACACGAGAATTGATCACGTTTGCTAACGTTCGAGAGGAAGTTTGCTAGTTCTGACGATAGCGCGTGGCAAAAGTAAATTATCTACCCAAACACCATTGTGAGGGGTCCCCAGAGGCGCGGGGCCCAATGCAGCTGCAACGGCTTAAGGCCGGCCCTGCGTGTACCACTCTGAAATTTTTCAGAAATACAGAGTGTGTTTACGCTTGCTTTTGTTTCTTGCCTATCTTCTGAGGACGGGAGAGACTTTCGAAACGTCAACATTAACTACTGCATTGTTGTCACACCAGTGGAGCAAAGCTTGCAGCCAGTCGACTATGCCTGGTGACAGAAAAAGCACACTATGACAGAAACAACACACATTGTGTTAGCTTTACGTTTGCCTGGGGTTAATGCAGGCTACTTTTGAAGAATTTTTGCATTTTATGTTTAGTGCTTAGCCGTTGCTAGGGTTTCACAGCCAAGCTCTAAAGTTGCAAGGGAAATTTGAATTTCACAAGGGCCTCTAGGTGTTGTGTAAGTAGCCATGGCAAAAGTGGCGAGGCTCACCCACATCTGGTGGCGAGCCTGGCCCAAATATTCGTAATAAAATTCAAGTTGCATTCCTTTCAAGAGTATTTCAGTTGGCAGACGAAGTCTCGTATCTACGATGGAAACAATAGCATCAGTGATTAAAAATATATCTTGACATTCATACCACTCTCTTGTATCTAACAACTTCACCACTCGCAATATCGTCTGCAGAAATTATCTCACAGCAAATATATTCAACTGAAGATTAAAAAATGTAGATCAGGGATGGGAACAGTGCCGTAGCAGCCCAAGTCTGGGCCCCCCCAAATTGCATACCGGGGCCCCCCTAATGGTGATTTATGAAAAAGGTTTACGACGTTATGCAACAGTACACGAGGACGAATGGCCTTCAAAATACCTTAATTGCAGATACAATTTTGGCAGAATCAGGCCCGTAGCCAAGGTTTCAAGGTTTGGGGGGGAAATACATTTTTAGAAGGTAAAGATTTTTGTTTGTATCATGTTTAAAACAAATTTTTCTGAGCACAACAAAATTTTGGAAGACACAAAAAAGATTTGAGGGTAACTGCCCCCGAATGCCCCACCGTGTCTGCGGGCCTGGGCAGACCGTCGCCTGAAAGTCTTTCATTGGGGGTCTTCATGTTTGTGCAGGGGGGCTAGACATTCTAAAAATGTATTTTTAATTCACAACATGAACAGCATTTGCAGATTGTGCAAATTAATTATAAATAGTTTCCCGCAAATACCCATAATAGGCTCGTAGTTTCCAACTAAACATTTTCGAACCAGCTTAACAAAAGGAATTGGGTCGTAAATCATTGTCATTTAATTGAAGGCGATTATTTTGAGATGTCGTATTGAAATGCAAATGTAAAAAAAGTTTGCAGGAAATAAAACTCAAGCCTATCGTTCAGATATCAAAACGTCATTACCGAAGGAGCAATATGAGGCCGGTCAATGCATGTGCGCCGCGATGAACGTTTTCTTTCATCAGCACAAATTGATAAACTTTACCATGAGCTTAAGTGAAATATGCATATAAAGCGTGCGCATTGGGCTTTATACTGGCCGAAATACGCATGCATAAACCATTGCTGATGTCTGGACTGTTAATCTACTGGTGCATGGCACATGTTTAGATTAATAACATTTTGTATCTCAAATCGCCTAAAAATGTTTAACAAGTATAGGTCAAGGGCTACGTGGACGCAATGGTGAACATCCATAACCCACTAACTGCACTACTCTGTTTTGGGACAACCCCCAAAATAGACTCTTCTAACTACACAACTCCATATGGCTGTCTGAACAGCAGGCTGCGTAAATGTGCAACTTTGGTAGTTGCTTTGGTCGTAAGCACCAAAGGTATCTTGCTGCTATGCGGTATAAAATAAGAGAAGGCTACCTGGGCTAGACATAGCACATTTTTTTACAACAACCACTTCACAAATACGTTGATCAAGTGGAAGCCTGACTTCTGGACGTATACAACTAGGCATGTAGGCAGGGCCGGATAAATGAACGCGAGGCACGTCAGGGCAAAGCAGGCCCGTAACCAGCTTGGGACACCAGGTGTGACAAAGTGTTTTCTGAGAAGGGCCCAAGTTTTTTAAACTCTGTGCAATATTTTTAAACAATGTCCAACACATTTTTGACCTTTTTGCAACTGTAATGTGTAAAGCACGTTGCTTTCGAAGGGGCCCAACAGCAACTGTAATGTGTAAAAAGGCTACTTTGCTTTCAAAGGGGTCCGCAACAGCAGTTGCAATGTAAAATTGTTTTCAAATGGGCCCAAAGTAACTGTAACACATAAGCACTTTTCTTTCAAAGGGCCCTCTATCCTCACTGATTTCTAGTGCTTCATATTTCAATTTGGGGATCGAAGCTTTCTGTGGGGCTAAGTGGTGACGGGACTTAATTTTGGGCCCCCTGCAACAGCGTGTCCCCGCCAATTGGGGGATATGGACTACGGCTGATGCGGCTCTGGGTGAGAACCTATTTGCTATCACTGGCAGTATGAATTGTGCATCATCGCTGGCGGGCCGCAAAATCAATTAATTTTATCCTAAAATTCTTCCTTTCTCTAACCATGAGGAAGAGTGACTTCTTATGACTTAGTATCCAAGTACCTACTTATCATGGAGCTTCGTTTTGACGCGATTTTGTACTCTAACTTGAGTAACGAAAATTCTGATGCGGACCATATCCAGTGTTCACGCTGGCCGCAGGTACCCCACCTCTCTTGAGGAATTTGCTAAAGCAAGACGAAAAGTTAAGACAGGTTTACTAGTAGCCTAAACATCTGCCACGCTAAAGCCATAACTTCACTAGCTGAGCACGGAACTAAGTGTTTGAAAAAGGCTACTAATTTTTACTCTCTCCTCATCGTTCGGTCTGCACCTTGATTAAAACTGAAAAGTTCTCATTTTCGGAAATGCTGCGAAGAGAACTTTATCTGTGACGGTTTGTGAAAAAGTTGTACGGCGGTTGAATAAGCACGATTGCGTCATCGAATGAAATTTCACGAAAATTGCCACCCCTGAAACAGAGCATAGGTATGACGTTGTTGCAACTCGCCAAGTGATGTAGAAAAACCTTGTTAGTCAAATGGCTGTTTTGAATCCACACAATTAGGTACATGAAAATCCTCGATTTGGCAAAGACGAAGTAAAACGTTTATGTGAGACGTTTCATCTCAAAAACCAAGAAATCCATCTTGGTTTTATTGAATACACGGCAAGTCTTGGAAAAAGCATTTCTAATAAATTCAACAAGCTGCTTGTGGCAGTCAACAGTTGACACTCTGTCACCAAGCAATGCCGACTGTGAGCGAGGGTTTAGAGCAGTTAACAATATTACTGTATAAACGACAGAAGTCTGATAATCACAAGCAATGCCGCCAACTTGCTATTTATCAGCACTGTGGGATCTCCGAGCAATCCATACGTCAAAACATGGCTTGGAAAAGGAAGAGCTCGCTCAGCAAGTGGCATGGCTAGCCAAAAGCAAGCGGAAAGAGGATAATTACTATGAACCTTTGTGGAAAGCTTTCAAATAATTTTCTACATTTGTGCTGTTGTGTTGTGGTATTTATCCTCTTAACGCGCGGAAAAACGGGGAGGTGTTACACTTAAGACGACTCAGCTTGCACTGCTGCGGTACATAGCCTATAACGCTTTTTGGTTGATTTTTAAATGGTTGTTTTCAAAATGTACAGTAAATTTTTTGTGGTTTTAAAACGTACGGCACAGGGTGGACCAAAAGTAGACGTGCTCTTGATTGCTTTTTTACAGTTAGGCTATGGCTGAAATTTCGAGACGGTATATTGACAAATACTGGGTCGTTCCGGTAAGAAAATTATTCTACTTTCATCACTGGTTTCAAATCATTCATTGCACTAACATACATATTTTTATACATGTCAAGGTCAACATGAGCTACTTTCTGTGTGAACCACAACAAAATTGATTTGTAGAACTTGGAGCTTGCCATTAGAATTGCTTGGCGTGCCAAGGATGCGCTTTCACACCAGATGATAAATTCAAATTAGTGCAAAAATTAGCAAATGAGGAACAGTGTTAAGGATGAAGTTTGCGCTTTGAAGCAACATCACTTATTTAAATCTTGATATGCGATCTTACTACAATAGACAATTCCAAACACACCATCTTGCCTCGCCAGTGTTCCAACATTGTATAAACGTTCACAGATCGTATTTACCCTTTTATTTACTTTTCTGGCGCATCACCTTTCACCAGAAACATAGAGATTGAGTAGCAATGGTTTTCTTCAAGAGATTGCAGAACACTGCAATCCGTCATTATAACCCAGACTGCGTTCCCTTGACGCATAACTTGCTGATTTAATCTATTTTCTCTGCCATTACCTCGCTGAAAAAGTTGTAATCGGCTGGTTTTATATCCATACTAAACACAGGCATACCAGGGGGCCACGACCCTAATAAATTTAGCATATCTATTCATTTTGTGCTTTTAGAGGCGGAATCCCAAACAAAATACTGTTTCTCGCCTAAATCAAAAGATTTTGGCCCCCCTAAATTTTGGGCTGGCTACGCCACTGATACTAAATATACTGTTGCTAGCTGCGAATGATCAAGAACAGGAAAGAGAGATTAACGAAAGCTTGCTTAATTTTTCAGTAAGCACAGAGAGCAATAAACGTTTTTTCAAGCGAAAAATGGCAGCGAAGTCGCGGCAGCACCATTGGTAGCAACAAGAATAAAGCACGCCACACTGATCAACTAAATTTTGATTGGAGCAACACGAACGCTTACAAAAACCTTGACTATTTTGCTCTCAACATCGAGCATACACCTGTATTTTTAGCCCTGTTCACTGCACGTTCGGCACAACAAAGTTCGGAGGTAATTGACAAGTGTATTTGCTGGTACGTCCTGGAATGCCTGAGATTCAACAGAGTGGGATTACGTAATAATGCTTGATTTGCAGTGACTATTATGTTTTGACCAAATTCATCGAATCAGCTCAAGTCTCTCTGGTATCCTCCATTCAAACCGTTATTTGAAGCTGCATGCGTCGAAATGAGCTTGTAAAAATATACCAAAGCACCAGAGCGAAAACCGTGAAAATTGAGCCTTCCGGTTTTGCAATGTGTGATAAGACATTGAGGAAGAACAACGCTGACATGCGCCAACTTGTGGTGCGGATCAGCGTTCCATTACGCTTGCAGCGTATACTCACGCTGGTGGGAAATTGGGACGTACCGAGGTTAGATGGCGCCCGGGGCAAGATACAAGTTCGGCGCCCCCTGGGAGCAACTGCATTTAAGAGGGCGAATGCCCGGGGCATTGTCCCCCTTTCCCCCCTCGGTACGCTCCTGGTGGGAAAACGAGAGCATCGGTAACTTCGCGAGTGAGCAGCAAACACGAGTTTTGGATCAAGAAATGGTGTAAACGTTTAAGGTACTCTGGGACAATGTAGCAAACATCGGGCGTTGCACGTCGTGAAAGACAGGGGTGATGTCCAACGGAGGTCCACCCTCACAAGACAAGGTTTGAGCAAGAGCACTTCTGCTTGCGTCGTAAATCTAATAAAAACAGCACCTGGTTAAGCGAAGTTATGGGCATTTCAACTGCAAAAAATTCTTTTTACCATGGACATATTTTGATGTCATCTCATTAACACAGAAACACCAATTTAGAAAAACATCTCTTTAAATGACAATAGCTTTAAAAGATGAAGATCTAAAGATGGTTTTTGTTCATTAACATTGTCACTTCATCCAAGTTTGTAGCTTTATTTCGCATTCGCAGCAACATCGAGTTAAGTGTCGGTTTATTAACGCGGAGTCACAGACACGTATTGCAGCTCATTGTTTACTCACCACCTGTAAATCTGATGATCGAGTAGACGAAGCAAACAGAATCAGTGCTATCCACGAACAAAACAGTACGTCAAGGTTTTTGTCGTGGGCAAGTGAATCTAGAATACTTAAGGAACACCATACGTTCTTGGATCACTTTCGATCAGATAATTTCGTATGAGGCTAAGTGGGTATCATGCGTTTCGCCTATGCAAAAGAACTATCCAATACGTGCTTGCAGTGTTGTTACGAAAACACCAAAAACACGGCCCCTGTGACTTTGTTCGAAACATCCAGGAAAACCTGTTCCCAAGACAATGTTGGATTGCAGAATGTGTGAACGGATTATCAGGATTTAAAAGAAAAGCGACGTCGCAGAAACAGCACCTTTGACAGTCGAGCACTACTTTAAGGTTAGACCGCAGGGTAAAATAAGACTTTACACCGTCACTACCGTTGTACATGGTGACAGCAATAACCGCCTACGGACAACACAGCACAAAATATTTTTTCCGAAGCCTAGTACTATTTTTTCCTCACCTGGCACAAGGCCCATTTCAACATTTCACTGTTCCCACAAGCATCACTAAAATCAACGTCTATGTGAATGGTTGATTGATTATTATTAAAGCGTCAGTGTCAGGCTGACAATTCTTTAGTATCCTGAAATGATTTTGACAGACGTGCAGAATGACATGCAAAAAGTTTATTAGCGTAGTAAGCTTTGTTCCATTTACAGTAAAACCTGTTGCGTTGTACCCTCGCGGCTTCAATACAACAAAACATTGTAAAGTAGGAACGTAAACATAAATCATGCTCTGACCTGCACTCGACGGTTGGCTTCGTCACCCACTGCAATTGTGAGCTTGTTGTCCGCGGAAGCATCGGCGGAAGGAACGGAGAAGAGCGCGTTGCGTGTGATCATTTTGTGTGTACGACCTCCTCGATACGTATCCAGAACATGGCACTTAACACGTGGGTCATCTTCGTTGCTACCGGCGCACTGCAACTCGCAGAAAAGGTGCGTGGTGGTGGGATAGCTTCTTCCTGCAACAAACAAGTGATGCCTTAGCTAAAAGTGGACCAATGTCTCTGGAAAACTGTCTAAAAAGATGGAACATGAAGGAAATTAACTTGCGAGCTTAACAAGAACTTGACTTTGACAAAAAAAACAAAAAAGAAAATTGAGAACACAGCCAGGTTGAAATGCCTGCTTGCTGGTCCTGTTGTATTGCTGGATATAGGCGCGTCATCTATGACGACATTTCGGACAAGTGGAGAGAATAGCACAACATTTTTTTATCCCTATCACGCCGTCAGACACACATGAAGTGCATCTTAGGAAGGGAAGCTTCTTTACCAAGGGCTGATTGAACCTAGCTGTCAATCTACCGGAAGCTGAGAAAACTGCAGGTTTTGATCATGGTGCAAAGGAATGGGAACTGCGGCTGTGGTGCTCCCTTATTTTGAAGATAAAATGTATTAAATTACGAAACAAATAGTTTGTCGTAAAATTTTGCATTGGCCTGCCAACCAGCAAAACGGGACTTGCAGTCTGTCCAGCCTCGTGCTCGATGTTGATGGATCGGTGCAAGGAAACAGTTCACGCGCAGTGCCGCCACTGACTCTCCACCATTGCAGCATTCACTGCGAAAGCAGTAACCCAGGCGCAAGCAAGCGGAGATGGACGCCGCAGGCAGCTCATGACACTCTCGAAAGGAGTACAACAACCAAGTGTAACCAAAATGAAGTGATTAGGGTCAACGCCGAGTACGAGGTTGGACAGGCTGCAAGAACCGTTTTTCAAGGCTTCTGTATGACCCAACCGGGAATCGAACCCAACTTACCAGCTTTATGCTCAGCCAACTGTATACTAAGCCGGTAAACCTTAAAACCCTTCAGTGACCGCAAGTATCGTCTTGGACTATTTCAGCCATTAGCTCCCCAGGCGATAGAGCTAGAGAGGTGTTCAAACCATCTACGGATTCGGCAAGTCCTCTAGTTTAGATTTTAAAAAAAATTTGATTTGGGTTGGGGGTTGTCTGTGGGTGACGTCACAATGGAGCATGTTTTCGCGTTTTTTTGGCTGAGGTTACCTGACTCTGGGCGCCAACTCAACGAGCCATTTTTTGGCTCAAATTTTTTTGGAACTAGGCCATTATCTGAGTTTTTATAGTCCTTGATTGGCTTTCTAGCATCTCTGGAGCCACAATTATGGCTCAAAAATTAAATTTTGACAAAAATCAAAAAGTTGCACAAAAAGTATGACTTGCCCTCTCAGGGAAAATTTCACCTAGAGTTAATCTAAGTGGAACTTTTTGTTGTTCTTAATAATGCCAATTGTTGCCACCGGCTTGCAGTTTTAGAAAACGACCACACGAATCAATCTTTTGTTTTCGTGTTTATTTGTTTGTTAACCTTGGAATCAAGCTCCATAATATATAGACAAGAAAGAGCCCATGAGAAACATGTATCACAATTGCGCGCTAATCAGCGCAGAGAAAAAGCGTGGTTAAATACTAGCGAAAAATTAGCATTAATCAACCTATTGAAAACAGCAAGTAAGTCTTACAATTGTTCAAACAATTTTTGTAGAAAAATGATATTTCGTCACACATGATTTTTAATAATATTTCGTCACACATGAGTTTACGGTAACACTTTCGATTTTGTGCACCAAGAAATCCTTTTCGCCCAACGATATAATAAAGTAACAAAACAAGCTTATGGTTCGGAGGTTTAGTTGCCCAAAGGTAAAATATTAGTAAACTAATCAACTTCGGCCTTTTTTACTTCTTTGTCTGTGGTCGGCGAGACATTAAGCCTAACAGAGCTTACCTCTTACATGCAGCAACTAGAACTTTTCGTTCAGACGGCAAACAAATTTTAAGCATGAAAAAGCATGAAGTCCAAACAATTTAAGTCACCTACCCTTGCTTTGAAGCTTGTGCATCTACGCCCTTACCCGTTCGCTTAGAACAGTGGTGCTCAAACCGTGGCCCGCGAAGCAATTTTCATTGGAAAGAAAACTTAAAACTTTCTATCATTTAAGAGAATTTTTATTGAGATTATTAATTCTTGTGGCCCGCGAGGGGTTTCTGAAAGACAAATGTGGCCCACGAGCCAAAAAGTTTGAGCACCACTGGCTTAGAAGAACCCTAATTGCGCCTATGGCTGTAATTGAAATTTTGAACACTCTAAGCCAGGGGTCTCCAACTACGGCCCGCTAAGCCATTTCATGAATAAGGAAAAAATAATATATTGACGGACAACTTACTGATTTGGTGGAATGTAACATATCCCGAAACAATCGCATTATGTAAGATGTCCGGCCCTCGAGCTGTTGTGTAATAACTATGTGGCCCTCGGACAAAAAAGTTTGCTCTGAGCTATACTGTTTCCCTTAGAACTGGTGTTTTATGTCTTCCTGGATGCAGTGCGAAACGTTAATTGTTACCATAACCGCTGACTTTATTGGCTGCATTCGAAGTTGGTCGGACAACATTTTAAGATAAATGTGGAAGGTGAAGAGCCACCGTTTAAACGAAGCAAAAATATTACACATTGTTTTGAAGTTTGGTGGAGCAAACACGAACTTCAGGTAAATGGAAGAAACATTCGAAAAGAACTTAATGAAAATATCGACATTTTCTGTGGCGCCTTGGTGTGTTTACTCTCATTCATCTTTTAGCTGTTTATGGCACAGAAGGAGGTACTTTTAGTGAAAGATTCCGTATTTCTTGGATTCGGGCAAAATGTGTTAAATATCGGTTTTGATATTTTGTAATTTTTTTGTAAGTCGGTGTGAAGATTGTGGTAGAATTTTTCCTTATAATGCAAACTCTGAGCGTTTTTGTCCACTCTTTAAGACACAATTCATTTTCAAAAATTTTAAACAAATTAGAACTGCTTCTGTTATTCAGGGTTCGTGGTAGTTTATTCACGTGGTGGGAAAGTTTTTCCATCGGACACGTTTGTTCATCTTCCTAACAACACACAGTATATGCGAATCTGTAAACTAATGGTCGTACAGTAACAATTAGACTAGATACAGTATATATTGGCAACATCTTGATGAAAATCAAGCAAATAATTTTTATGATATTACGACAAATTTTTTGAAATTGCTATGTTATTCTTCACAGTACTTCACACTGAGATTCTATTTCAATAAGAGCTGAAACATGCCGAGAAATACATACTCTGATAACACCACAGTGTCTGATTCTTAGCTGTGGAAGGATTTCCATCGGTTTATTTCATGTGGTAGACTTTTGTTTTTAAATTGGGGGTGTAATTAACGAAATACTGGAAAATGGTCAGTTGCATTGAAAGGCACTACCAGCGTTCCCATACATTTTCAAAAAACATTTTCCATACTTTTTCAATACCTTTTTAATACTAAATTAAAAGACTTTAATACTATCACTGAGATTCATTTTTCGAAAATTTTACGCATGAAACACAATGCAAAAAACACATGCAGGACTGTCATCAGTGGTGAAGAACAAAATTTGAATAAACAAATGGTTGAATTTAGAATTTCCATACTTTTTCAATACTTCGTGTACATTTTGGCCAAATTCCATACTTTTTCAAGGTCTTGAAAACCGATTTCACAATTCAATACTTTTGCAATACGTTCAATACCGCGTGGGAAGCCTGCACTACACTTGCTTGAATTCTGTCACAAAGTTTGTTTGTAAATGCATGTTCCAACAAATGTAGTGTGGTTGATAGTTATTCTAGTAGAAGAAGATATTAGAAGTAGCAGAAGACAGAAGATCTAGTAGCATTGACTGGCTATCAAACCATTCCAAAAAATTTCTAAAATTTCAAGGAGCTAGAACTACAATTATGGTAAAAAGTCAAAACATGAATACAACAAATTGGGATGGAAGTAACAATTATGACAAATAAACTCGACGTGAAAAGCAAATTCAAGTCATTTAATGAATTACAATATAAAATGAGACAAGCTGACGCAGGTAGTCAAGTTTTCCAATGTCATTGCAAAAACTGCAATCAGACAATGCGCGACTGATGAAATAGAGCTATGCTTTTTATGCTAGGCAGTGACCAAGCATTTTATACGAAATACTACGTTTTACACACCCAAGTAAAAATAGATGAGAAGTCGAGCTCAAACTTCAGATAGTGTGCAATTAACGCAAGCCAATGTTTGAAAATGCAAAGTTCTTTCGTGAAAAAATAAGAATGCTGCGCAAACAAACGTGGAAAAAAATCACATGAAAAATGTACCAGATCGGAAGCAAATATATATATTCTCACCTGGACGGAAAGTCACCAAGCAATGCTGAGTCTTGTGGCAGTATTTCAAGCCCGTACAACTGCCCGGGTCCAGCGGAAAAAGAGTAGGTTTGAAATTTGAAATTTGTGCACTGCCATCAGTGTCCTGCCAGAACATGGCTTCCTGCAGGGTCGCGCTTAACAAGCCACCGCGGCCATGGAAGGTGGTTTTGGTAGTGGGGGGTACGTGATATAACGACACCACTGGACACCTGTTAAAAAGGTTTGACAAAATATATATGATACATATATCTTAATAATATATGTTTTAGTTTTATACAACTGAAGGCTTACAGCTTTTTAATCGCACAACAAATTATTTTTACAGAAGATCCGTAATTGCAGTCTGCAGTGGGGTATCATTTTTCCAACATGGCTGTATGTGCTAAGAGTTTCTTACGCGAACAAGTACCATAGAAGCAGAAATGTGCAAAAGCAGTGTCCAAAACTGCGCAGAAACGGCGCGGGCACAATGCTGTGTGGTTCTGCTGCTAACTTAGTAAAATATTTCCTTGAAGCAATGAACGACAGTCCACTTCGCTTCTGGAGAAGGGCATTAACTGCTATTTGTTGCCGCTACCATTACAAGGTATTCGCTTCCGCCGCCAGCAGTAGCTAGGCGAAGGAGTCCAACACAGCAGTCACCAAGAAAAAAAATACATACTTGGAAGAAGGGTTTTCCAAGGTCGATACAGGGGTTGATGTATTACGCAGATCAAACTGCACGTAGCTTCCGTTGCTCACACCTACATACAGAAAATTCTTGTCCGTCGTGTCCCAGCAGCAACTCCACGCGGGCTTGCCAACTTGGTATTCGTGAATCTTCGTGTTGCTTGAAAGACTGCACAATCGACGTATAAGGGGGCAAAGCGTCTCGTAGTAGCCGCTTTAGTGAGCAGAAATTGCTTTCACATGCATTGGCAAATACGGTGAATACAGATAGCGTCACACAGAAACTGCCATTGAGCACGACCAATCGAACAAGCATCGTCACAACGGTACTGAGTCGATTAAAGCAAAGCACCAGCTTTTTTCCATTCTAATCATTTTACCCAACACCGCGAAATTTCTGAAAACGTACTCAGTGATTCGCACACATCCGTCCATCGATACAGAGAGCAACTGATTTTGAGTGAGTGGATTGAATTTCAAGTCTTTGATCACTTTGTTGTGGAGCTTCGTAAAATAACCGCTCTTGAGATCCAAAGCGCTCAGCTTTTTGACACCATACCCTGTATAGACACGAATAAAACCAATCAACATATTCCAATGAATATATCAACATTTTTTATATCTGCAGTCAAACGGGTCTCTCCAATTTTAACATGTTTGTGAAAAGAACAAAATTAAAACGCTGCGTTTGGACCACTACCTCCCAATTTAAAACCACAGCTCTATTCAGAACAGAAAATAAAAGTAACAAGAAAGAAGTAACGTTAAATTGGGGAAAAAGCAATCATGGATTCACAGGAAATGATGGTAAGACTCATGTCACTTAACTTTTTATTATTCGTAGACGAATACGACTTCCTCAGTGATGTGTATGCAACATATTTACAAAAGGTGTAGTACCTAGGTACCATTCTGCAACATTTATTTCACCCATGCACGTGCGTGACTTGGAATATGTTCGTTTTGTTTTCACCTTGAACGAATACCAACAGATTCTCGCAGAATGTAAAAGTTTACATAGTAGTGCCATGCATTTCACTCACCGCTGATGAAGTTTGCGTGAGGACTTGGCTGTGATACAACGAAATTGCCCGCCATAACATCAAAATCCATGATTCTGCACTCTCCGCTGGCATGAATAACAACGCTTTTCAAGAACTGGTAAAGACGATGATTGCTGTCATTGCTAGCTGTTGTAGCGGGATGTAAAGGATCGCCAATTGAGCATTCTTTCACTTCAGTCATTTTCTGTCGAACACAGTCAGATAGAAACACTTCATGCACAACTGGTCACGAATGTCCACCATCTACAATCAGCGTAATCATCACTTACCCGAATACTTCTAGATATGTGCGTTTCCACTTTCAGCTTGTTTTGAGTTCAGGTGAAATTAATAACAGCGAATATTTAGCCAAAAAGTTTTGGCAGCATTTATCAGAGCACGAATATATTCGAAATACTAGCATGAGAGTCTTAAAAGCATTCGCAACATTCGCAGCAAAAGTACTCACAAGTCTATCATGAATATGATGATTCAGGCTACCTAACACAGCCGAATGACACACTTTCTTACACTCATTTTCATTTTTAGTCTGTTGCACTCGTCTAAAGCCATCTCATACTGCATACGCATTTTAGCCAACTCCATCTCCTGTTCTCGACGTTCATGTTTTGCTTCATCTGCCATCCTTGACAAAACAAAAACGCGGTTTTAACTTCATAGCATACCGTAAATAGGTAATTAATGAAATCCATCAGGCCCAAAGAAAAGCTGCACAGTGTCAAATCAAAGATGACTGTTTTGCATACACAGCACAGATATATTTTTTCCACAGATAACATGAGCAAAAATCCGTTTTAGCACCTGGAAGGTCATATTCTTAACTGTTACTTCTTATGCTTGTATTTGTACATTAGTAGAATTTAAGGTAACCAAGTCTCATTCACAAAATGTCAGCGATAAAGTGCAGTCTGCCATACAGCAAATGTAATTGCATCACACAGCATTTGCTTCCAACATTAATTCTTTTAGATAAAGCGAAATTGAGAACCTCTTAAGCAATAAGCACATTCCATTAAGCCCTATTCAACTGTTGCAGCACCCTTTTTGTTTGTTTTGTCAACTAATCAAAATGAAAACGGATTGTAAAATATGAACTGTGCATAAGACAACCACAAACCAGTGTTTGTAGATAACAAAAAACTAGTTTGCCACCGATCAGTTTGTTATGCATCAAGTACAGTGTCACAACTGCATAAATGCTGCTATTACATTTTTTATTCAAAATGGAAAAATTTTATATAACTTCATGTTTTTAAATGGAAAGAGTCACTAAACGTATCTCTTTGGGTGCAGAGTGCTATTCCTCTCCATGAAAAGCAACCACCCTCTTTTATTGGTACGACCAAAAAGTTGCAATATTTTTCTTAGTGCCCGATTGTGAACATATTGCTTTGTTATGATGAAGCAGACAAAAGAGAAGGCATTCTGTTGAACTATTGTATTTTCACAAAATTGTTATTTGTAGTGATTGGAAAGTGATTGAATTTCAAGTTATAAACCATCAGCCTTAAAAGAAACTTTAGGTTAAATGGAAATTAATTTTCTTATTCAATAAAAATGCATTGATTTCTTTGATCATCCAAATAGTCCATGCTGGTTTATAGATGCCTCAAGAGCAATTTGTAGAATTACTGCTGAAAATATCAAACACTACACTTGCACCAGCAAGTTTTCTTGTGTTTCCCAAGAAGCTACTTACCGGTACTGCTTATGTTCAATAAATGGCAATCCATGGAAAAGAAACAAAACCTGATGACCCACCAGAGCTTTAAAAAAGTTGAAGTGCTTTTGAAACAAAGCAATGAGTTTGTCACTTTTGGAAAACAACAATTTAATCACAATTTTGAACAGACCTTCAATTTCTTTTGAGAATGTGAAGTAGTTCTGCAAAGTATTTACACCTAAATCAGATGAAAAATTATCTTCAGAAGAATAATTCTCGTACAATGTCATATTCCATTAACTACATTAAAACCATAGAAGCCCTCTCAACTTCTCTTATTTTCTTCACTCTTACTTCAATGCTTGTTCCAAATCAACAGTGTCAATAGCCTGAAGTTTTTTAGCATATATCACTCGGATATCAGCACGTTTTGCTTTGGCATTGCACTGTGGACACTTTTGATGACCATCCTTCAACCATCTTTCAACACATTTCTGTCCAAACAAATGACCACACCTGTATTGTGCAAAAAAGAACCATGCATGATAAATACAATTTGCATATCTCCATGTCAAAGAGTAAGAAAAATTCAGAGTAAACATTTACAGACACAGAAAGTGTGCCAAGCCTTATTGGACAAGAATAAATTGCTATAGAACACTAGCAGATAAAGTCAAAGTATACTAGTTACTAGTTTACTGCAGTAGACTTCGGTCAAAATAGCAAAAATGCTTACTTTTCAAAAACTATTTGAAAAAGTAAGCCAATTGAGGAATAAACAAAAAAGTCCCATAAGTTGTAATTCCTTACATTTGATTCTAAAGAAAAATTTAAATGTATGCAACTTAAAACCTTAAAAAATAAAATCCATTACGCTACACAGCAAAATCTTTGCTGGTAACTGATTATTCAGCCCAATATAATATACACATGTATTTTCATGTTCATGTTCCCTGTTTTTCATGACATTTATCAGACCTCAAAACATTCCAATAGCTTAAATACAAAATGAGTTATTTTATAAATTACTTATAAAATGGTATCAATGCAAGTAATTGTAACAAGTTTCAGTATGCATAGTTACCCAACCAAGTCTAAGTAGACATATTGCTAATTTCTTGCCTAACCCATTTTCACCAATCATTGTCAATAATTGTAAAGAACTAATTGAGTCCTTTTCCCTACATTACCTCAAAGCAAATACAACCTAAAAATTTCAGACATTACATCCATTTTTATGGTTTGAAATATCCTAGAGAGCGAAAAGGCAAACAGGGTATAGATATTCAAATATGATACACGTCCCTTAACACTGCTCAATGCACACACAACATAATCTTTTTGTTAATAATAACACAAAGAAACAACTATCTTAGGCAAGTGGCAACCACAAAATGAAAACGTTTGACATAATTAAACCAAATTCATATGCAAGCCTACTTGAGTGAAACCAGTCGATGCTTTCCACTGTTTGTCCATGACTCAAAGCATATGGGACACGACAACCCATCATCAGTATCATCATCACGATCACTTCCCACATCTTTAGTACATTTTCTACAGTTTTTTGGTGAAGGTGAGGTCAATTTTCTCTTTCGTTTGGTAAGATGCTGACCATGGTCATGATCATTTTTAAAATCCGCTTGAGTTTCAGTTATATGTGAAGTTACTGACACTGTCAAACCAGGCTGAACTGTTTCAAGCCTGCTTCTTTCAATGTTCATAAAAACAGTAGAATCTTCTGCAATATTTGATTCAAATTGATTTTCAGAAGTTTGACCAGCAGTGTAAGTTTGTGAATGTTGAACAAGATTTCTCACAACATTCAATGCTGATGTATCTGAAACCACTTGGAATGTTTCAAGCCTGCCAGTGATTTCATCAGCATGTGCTGTAGCAGTGCTTATTGCCCTAGGAACTGACTGCGACTGCTCAGTCAAAAATATATCATTTCTATTTATCGCTGAAGTAGTACCATCGACAACTGTTGACATTGATGATCCACCACCAGTTATTTCACCTGTATGCTCACAGTATACAGTATTTGTGTTTGAATTAAGGTGAGAGTGAGTTTCGGCAGTTGCATTAGAACTAGAGTCAGTGTTTTCAGGAGGATCCAAGCCAATATTTTCACTAGCAGTGTTTACTAAAGCATCATCTACAACATCCAATAAAGTTCTTGTAACATTTCCAGTTCCAGTATGAACATGTGTAATTCTTGGCAACACAGGAGAAGTACTTGGATCATGATTATATAAATCTTGTTGTAAGTGAGAACCCCTAACTTCAAAACCTGAACTGCCATATTGCTGTCCATCACAATAACTCAAGACTAGTGGCTGATGGTTTTCTTCAACTGTGTTAGTCAAACTAAATTGAAGTCGAATGTTCTGCCTACCAGGAAGGCTTGCAGAAGTTGAAGGAAATAGGTTCTCTTCATCAGATGAATCATCTTCATCAATTTGCACACCTATACGCTTTGTTTCAGACATATTAAATAAAACTGAAAATAAACAACAAAAGAATGTAATAGACCAGCGGTTTTCAATCGGTGGGCCGTGGCCTAGTGGTAGGGAGTTAGGCCATGATGTTTTCTCCAGTGGGCCACAGACCTTGGCATAAATCAGAATGAAAGCATTGAGACTTGGATAATTATGCCATTATGATCAAATAAGATAGACAAATAGAAAAAAAATTTCTTACCTGAATGTTACATCTGTGAGTAGCTCGTACTTAAAAATGCCAGCTTTCGTTGTGTTTACAAGAATTTCCATTCTGTGGCATAACATTGCAATTACTATAGCACAGCAACTAATGCTAAGCCAAAGTTACAGATGTGTTACATCTATGAGATTATAAGCTTTAGGCCACCACCAGCATCTTTTCTGGTTGTTTTTTTTGCTGAGACATTTCGGTCATTTTTTCCAGAGACATTTTGGTCACTGAGACATTCAGTCAGTTGTGCCACAGTAGCATTGAAACTCGCCGTTGCATTAGTCTATATCTCTGACTGAATTGACTTTATTTCTTTTGGTCATTAAAAAAAAATTCGATCTACAACTAAAAAAAACTTAGTTTCCTTGTTGAATGAGCCATGCGCAGAAAAAGGTTGAAAACCCCTACAATAGACAACTCTCATTCAATTTCTACCACCACTGCAAAGTCATGTAGTTAAGGGAATTTAAATTTAAAGTTGGAGACTGTAAAATGATCCAGGCTCTAAATGATTTTATATTGCTTTGTGTGTTTATCATACAGATGAAATTGGTTAATTGCATATTGAATTTGTCAGACATTTTTATGAACTCTCAATGTATATACTAACCCTATGCACATATTCATAATGCACTTGCGCAATTTCACCAGTCAACTGTCAACCATTAACTTAGCTCACTTGTCCTAGATGAGTTGATTTTTTCATATAATGTTAAATGCTACCTCACTGAAAAACAATTTCACAATTGTTACATTAGAACGTACAATGATTTATCATCTTGCAAGCTCATTTGTACCTAATTGATTGGGCCACAGCATGTTTTTCTAAAATCCTAACATCTCATTAGTGAAATTAGATTACTATTAAAAGCTTTAAGTGTGCTATAAGCTTTCAAGGAATCAGCCGAATTCAAAAGTAGATACAGTCGGGGGCGCATCCAGGGGTCTGTTTGGCTGTCATGACAGGCCTCTTTGTATCACAAGTACTCGGCATTAAAGCCGATAAAATACCAAACAATGTCACTGCAGGTTTTTAATGCGGGTGGTTTGGAACAGGCAACAGCATTTCCCTTGTAACGTTGCTTAGTTCTATTACAAAACAACAACATCTGTACTTTGTCTAAATAGCACCTGCACAATGACATAAAACAAGCAACGTGTTTGAACACTCTTAATTGATATTGCATCAAACGCACTTGTTTCGGAATTTCCTATACTGGCAGTGCCAACTCCCATGCAAGCAAAGCTGTCAGAAACTCATACACTGCCATGTCACGCACACGCAGAGCTGTTTTGAGTATTTTGCTTCATGGCAGGAGGACACAGTCTCCAATCGCGTTTGTTTTGCAGTTTTGGCCAAATTTTACCTGTTGTTTACACCTGCTAGGTTATGATAAAAATTAAAAAGTTCACACCTTCCTTTGAGTCACACCAAGTAATGCGGGTTCGTTTCCACTGAAGCTATGTTTTTACAAGGAATTTTTATTGAAAGGAATGACAGCGTAGCCTCAGAAATTGTGGTCGCTTTGTCTAGACAAAATAGCAGTCAAGCGTTGTATTTCAAAAATAGCCGTTTTAGAATTGAGCAGTTGATGATGTTGTTTGCTGTGCAAGAAGTCCTATATTGATTTCCAGTGATTCACTTTTGCATTATGATGTAAAATCATCAGAGCAAATGCAACTCAATCATCCTCCGCAGTGATTTACCAAGTTATTATAGTATTTGTAACACCTTCATCTTAATAGAGCGCTCCACAGACACAGTTGTGCAGCTGATTGTCAGCTTCGATTTTACAAGTGAATAACATGTACATATGGATAAACAGCTCTTCATTGCTGTGGTTTACATTTGCTGAATGTTCGACAAGCTAAGTATCTTTTCAGCACCATTTTTGTAGGAACAAACAGCAATGTAATAAATATGCTGTGACCGAAAGCAATAACTTAGTAATCTTTCCTTGTGTGTTTTGACAATGAGATCAATGTATCACTATCTGTTCTAAATAGTAAGTTGCGCTAGGCTACTAGCCAGGTTTGATTGGGTTTTAGGCAGAGCTCGATGATAAGACTTCTGGGCCGATAGCGATGTTTTATTTTTCAATGTTGGTACAACCGATGCTCATATTTTGCAATGCTCAAACCACAGTTAAAAGCTAATATTTCAGTGCAATAAAGAAGCGTATAACGTAGAATTCTGCACAAATCTAGGTCACTAAGATATAGTCAATCACCACAGCATGCAGGCTATTTGTTCGCAGGCAGCCATCTGCTCACCGTGCAAAAACCTGAAAGCGAATGTTACATCATAGACTGGTTTTATTGGGATTGTGCAGTGGTCTGAATATTACGTACTACTTGATGCAGTCAGAGGGCTGCACATCGTAATTAAGGAACAGTACAGAGAATTTGCGTTAACTAATTAATCATAGTCGAAATGGTAACTTGGGTTTCCGAACACTTCGTGTAGAAATCCAGCGTAGTGGCTTTTATGAGAAAATATTGCTGTCTTTGCCGATATACCATATATGGTGGAAATTTGCTGATCTGATACTTTGGCAACTTAGTAAAATTCATCAGTCGATTTCTAATCTTAAGAAAAAATGTAGTTTGATGCTGAAAAGTGATATCAAAAGTTGTCCTTCCGTGACAGACCTGTTACTCTCAAGCTAAATGCACCACTGGATACAGTAGAATTTGCCTAATTCGTCACCTCAATGGGATTAGAAAAAAGTGATGATTTAGGCAAAGTAACAAAATATGCAAACAGGTGAAAACTCTATCATAGAAACTCATATACTTTATCACAGTAACACATACTTAGTGCTCTTATTTGCAGTAAAATACAAGTTTATGACGTTATGGTTGAATACAACAATTAATTCCTCTATTCTATCTGGACTCTTCCATTTAATCTAGCACCTTTCAAATCTTTTATAAACTGTAAAGACTTTCCACATTCTCTCAATGGGGAGTCAGGTCACGCTCCACATCTTACGCATAAAATCAATAAACAAATTGCAAGGTGCAACAATTCCCAGATAAAGATCCTTAATTCCTTGGAATTCCCACACGTACTAGCTGCTTAGACATCAGAAGCAAAACTGCAAATGACATATTAGCCGAACGAAATGCTTCTAAGGGATAGAAAGAGGTGACGAATTGAACAAATCGACAAACTACACAGACAGAATTGTATATAAAAGATAGGAATTCTGCTGGGACCGACAAAACAGTAACAAATTAAGTGAACTGATGAATTAAACGATGATGAATTAGACAAGTTCTACTGTATAAGCTTGCAATGCTGTTGCAACCTCAAAATGATGCACCAGGGTATCATATGACGTTTAATTTAACAATCTTTGGTTTAAGCAAAATCATCAATAAAAAAGGTTTTTAAAAAGCTTATTGTGATCAGGCCTGAAAGGTTCATTGTGGAAAAACAGGTGTATTGTGAACAAGGGCTATATTTAGGAATATGTAAGAGCTAGCTTGTACACAAAGCAAATTACGATTGTATGAAATATTTGTAACACTGGAATTTTCTATGGCATATTTCTTTGATTGATTGAAACTGTTGTGATAAGTTTCTATGAGTTTTTGCTTGATCTTCCATATAAAACTGGTAGTTGTTATATGTAAACTTTACCTATAACTATTTTTTGCAATGTCTTGCTTTCTAGCTTTTTGATCACTAGTACTTCATTACCCCAAGACAAGTGTTTTTGCTTTGCAGGTTCGTTTGACATTTTAATTAGACTGTTACTAGTACTGCACAGATAAAATTTTCTTTGGATTTTAGCCATAATTTAGCACTACCACTGTGGAATCACTGTATATTATTGTAAGACTGACTGACATATTAATAAGAAAATTTATAGCACATTGTTTTATCTTGTCATATGTACTATAATGCCTATTGCATCTGACTTTATTTTAAGTGAGTGGTAACATGGTAAAAGTGAACATTTGTTGTTTGTGGGCCCTATACTAGTAAGTCTTTTTGAACTTTGTTTTTCCAACTTGAATAGTTTCAAATATGCTATCTTTCAAAAAGATATATGATTCTATCCATGTTATAACTATATTAATCACTACGCTACAAAAAACAACATGTTGTAAATAATGTATAGTATTATAAAATTCACCACATTGTAAATATTACTAAGTGGTTGCATAAAAACATGGATTTATTGTGATAAAACTATCATTAAGATTTTACCACAATATTCCATGGCAAGATAGTCATGCTGATTTTTCAACATGTAAGGCATAAATTTATATGGTTAATGACAAATGTTAATGTGTTAGTCAGCCTACAGTACCCAATGCTTACTTAAACCTTTTTGAAAACAGTAAAAATGGCAGTGGTATAGAAAAGCTACACCATTATCAAGATATGTTTTTTGACAATGTATACAGACAATAAAGAGCATGTTAATAACACAATTACCCAATGGACCATAATGGAGTTAGTACCATCAATGAATACATGTCCTGCCAAACACATGGCATCACCAAATGAGGTTGAAAAAACAGGAGTATAAACAGATTACAACAAGTTTAACAGCAATTAATCCAATAATTGTTGGGAACATGAAAAAAATGTGTTTTGTTAATGAGAGCGGAATATTTAATTCTGGGAAAGATAATGAAACAATTACAATACTGCACAAAAAGGGGACTTATGGAAAGCGCAAAACATACAGAAGACAATAAAGCTTACAGAAAATGCAAATATTTGTAAAACAAAATTGAAGAGATGCAAGTGGCAGGCAGCAACACTGGTTAATATACTGAGGATGGCTAAAATCAGATTAAACTTACACACAGGCCAGTATATATACTGGCAGCGTTCCCTATGACCACAGCTAGGGAAAGCGACAAGCACTGGTGGAGCCACTCCACTGTCGCTGCTTGGGGTCACCCGACATATCAATAAAGTTTCTTTGCATTAGGCAGTTAATTAGAACCTAGGATGATTATTATAGCTGGCCTGGGATTTTGAATACGACAACTAAAAAAAGAAGAATCAGAGTTGAACGTTCTTGCTAGTATAAACTTCACAGCGATAATTTTATATTCCAGCTTCCTGAATGGGATGGAACAAAATAGAATCTTTCCAGCTAGAACAACATTCAGAATTAATGCAAATAATATAATGGTAGTGTAAGTGTTCTTTTTACCGCAAAGATGCTGGCGGCAACAGATCGGCTGGAGCTATTGTGCCGCCAGTCGAACATTCGGTCTCATGGCATGACGCAATACAAAGAAAAAGGTCACTTTTTTAGGATAACGCTGTCTTTTCGGCGGTTCGACTCTCGCCTTGTCGACTTTCATTTTGTTCTTTTCTTTGCTTTTTTCCAGGTTCCGCTTAGGCGTTACCTTTAGCTTAGGGGTTAGTGTTGTTAGGTTAAGATTAGGGTTAGGTTAGCTTAGTGTTAGGTTAGGGTTACCTTAGCTTAACATTAGGTTAGGGTTAGCTTAGTATTAGGTTAGGAAGGTAAGGTTAGGGATAGGTTAGGTTAGGTATACTAGGTCACGCTTAGGTTAGGCTTAGCTTAGGGCTACAGTTAAGTTTAAGGTTAGGGTTTGGTTGTAGGTTTATCTTTTAGTTATAATATTTACTTCCTTTTTTAGTTTCTACCAAGCCTTTTGCTGCTGCCATCCTCCCTGGCAGCAAAATATAGACACTGCCTAATATAATTTATTTTTAAAACATTAAGTGATGAGAAAGAAATTCATCTTTAACTTTCTCTTTAAGTTTTACTGAGATAAATTTGTGACATTTAGATTTTCTATGTATTAGCTTTTTTCTTCTGTTTGCAGCCAAGCACAATTTACCATCACCATTCTGGCAGAATACGCAGCACCCAAAACAACACGCAGTGTATCTCTCAAAAAAACGCAAATACCAACGATGAGCTTGAAATAATTGTTCATGTTATTTCACATCTACAAGTGTCGCAGATTCCGAAAATCAAATCAAAGTAGGGCACCAGAACTTGGAATCCCAGCAGAATGACAAGTATTCCAAGGTCAGTCGACGAAACGTCACTCAAACAAGAAAAACTTCAAAAGCGGTCAAAATCAACCAAATAATGTATTCATTTTCATAACTTTCAGGAATCATAGGAAAAATTTTAATGTTGTTTCACATCTACAAGTGTTGCAGATTCCAAAAATCAAATCAAAGTAGGGCGCCAGAACTTGAAATCCCAGCAGAATGACAACATTCCAAGGTCAGTCGGCAAAACGTAACTCAAACAAGAAATAGTAAAAAAAACGTTAAAACCAACCAAATGCTATATTCTGTTTTGTCACTTTTCGGAATCATCGGCAAAAAATTTGTGTATTGTTCACATCTACAATTGTCGCAGTTCCGAAAATCAAATAAAAATAAGGCACCGGAACTTGGAATCCCAGCAGAATAACAACATTCCAAGGTCAGTCAGCGAAACGTCATTTAAACAATAAAAAGTGAAAAAAACGTTAAAATCAACCAAATGCTATATTCTGTTTTGTAACTTTTCGGAATCATCGGCAAAAAATTTGTGTATTGTTTCACATCTACAATTGTCGCAGATTCCGAAAATCAAATCAAAATAAGGCACCGGAACTTGGAATCCCAGCAGAATGACAACATCCCAAGGTCAGTCGGCGAAACGTCATTCAAACAATAAAAAGTGAAAAAAACGTTGAAATCAACCAAATGCTACATTCTGTTTGATAACTTTCCGGAATCATCGGCAAAAAATTTTACTGTTGTTTCACATCTGGAAGTGGCGCAGATTCCGAAAATCAAAAGGTTAGCAAAACCCGTATCGCTGCTCACTTTCCTTAACCTGTATGCTTGTTAATGTTTCACCTGTTGATCTGTACATGTAGGCTACCAACTCTTCGCCCATTGCGTGCTCACCATCTGCCTTATGTTGATGTCTACACTTAAAAGCACTAGTGTTTCTGTATGCTTTCGAGGAATCAGTCGACTGTCATCTGCTTTCGTCTTTTTGCGATGATTCAAACTTGCACATATCTCTATTCAAGTATGCACTTTCCACGATGGGTGTAAGCAAGGAATCGATCAGCAAATTTTTAATAGGAAATCGATTTCACGTAA
>Ga0210059_1003341_pt1 | contig 25598 bp, 14 predicted proteins | sample Ectturendosymbi2_FD_188042 | JGI IMG/M metagenome (GOLD analysis project Ga0210059, IMG submission 188042) | Ecteinascidia turbinata endosymbiont from Florida, USA - Sample 2 (SPAdes) (version 2) | ecosystem: Host-associated > Tunicates > Ascidians > Unclassified | place: Key West, Florida... | reverse complement strand
GCGACCGTCGTTTTGAACTTCAGCAAACTTATCACAAAATTTTTACGATGGGTTGGGGATTTAAAACAACGTAGGCTGCAGTTCTTACACATATTTAACCAAAACAGCATTCCAAAAAATGGTATGCTTAATTTATGTGCATAAAATTTCAACGAGAAGTGCTCGTTTATTGAACATATGAAATGTTATTTTAAAACATACCGGCAGGCCCGTAACCAGCTTGGGACACCAGGTGGGGCGAAGAGTTTTCTAAGAGGGGCTCAAATTTTGTAAACTATGTCCAATAGTTTTGAACTATGTCCAACACATTTTTCTAGGGGGGTGGAGAAAAAAATTTATGAGGTCTTTGCCCCTTCTGGTTACGGGCCTGCAAACCGGTGTTCAAGTATTGTGACAATATTACCATTTTTTAAACATGACTTTCAAATGTTCATAGTAAAATCTTATCAAGGAAGAAATTAGAAAAAATGCCGCAGTCTCTGAATGAATAGCGTCGATGGAGGTTGAATAAAACGCTGCTATAGTGAAATGAGACTGCGACCTCATTGAACAACTGTATCCTTGGATTAAGCTCACTTATTATAACAAGATTAAGACAGAACGAAATATTTTGTCAACCGACTATTGCTTCAATTTTTCACCGCGAGCCGCAATAAATAGCCACACAGGCCAACGACCACCTGCTTCAAAAAATTCTGTCGAAATACTGTAATCGATTAGTTTCTCCTGTATGTTTCAAAATCTTCAGATTTCTGGTATGTCTGCTAATCCTAAACTCACGTTCGATTAGAGCCTTTCTGCTTGCGTCGCAAGTTTACCAATCAGCAAAATACACAGCACACCGCCGCGGTGCACTATAAGTACTTGCATCCTACACTGCAGTTACTAAACTTTTTAGTTATCTTACACGTATGTGCAACATTCGATGGCTACTGTAGTTAGAGTATATTTTATTGTGACCTGGCATGATTCCATTCAAATTTCACTTGAAGTATCTCATAGTTTGAAACCCTTGTTTTATTTGAGAGAGTTTTATAAATGATTTGTTTGAAAATGAAAGACGTAAAAGAAAATTAAGTTCTGTGGACAGGCTGGGATAGTAATCATGAATGTCTTGAATTCAACAAAGTAGGCAAACATTAAGGTGGAACAAAAATAATTTCTGTTAATAATTGTTGCATCATATCGGGAAGATGCACTGCCAGCATTTCACAATAAAATGCATCACATAGCTACCACATCCTTTAGGCCAAACCAGTTTTATCACCGGGATTAATTTCGCTACATTATTCCGAGTTTGTTAGTAACAAACACCCAAACGTTCCTTCAGTCCCGGGCCCCGGAACAATGTACCTGTTGGACCCCCTGGCGAATGATACGAATTATGCCCCTGGTGAATGATACGAATTATATGACTTCAAGCATTGCCAGCAATAACTGGATAACATTGTGTTTTGGGCAACGTTTCCAAGTTTTCTTACAACGAATATAACAAATTTCATCTAAAAATGTATCAAATGCATACGCAAATTATAGATACAACAAACAACTTACAATATATTGCTGTTTTTTCAATGCCATCTTATTGTTTCACTTAGATGATGAACAGTTGCTAGTGAGCAGTGCCACCATAGACATGCTGCAATCTTAATTTCTGCTTTCTTTACTTTAGCAGAGACAGATTAGTTAACAAATGGAAAATTCAATCTGCTAACATAGCAGTTCTTCAACCTTTTTTAGGGTGACCCAAATCTGAGTTTAGTGGACACCCCGCCACGCAAGACGCAAACAGTTTATTTAAAAAAAATACTGATTGCATGGGCGACTTTTGGCAGTAAGTTGCCAGGTTCGATTTCGAAGTCAGAAATCTACTCTTTCCTCAAGTACCTATACGTCACTGAGTGGCGTGGACAATCAGGTGACGTTGAAAATACACAATTCAGTTTTGGATCACCTCGGCGAGACCCATTTTTTTACCCTTTGCGACCCTTCTTTTGGTCGCGACCCATACTTTGGGAACCACTGATTTAGGATCTTAAACACTAAACAGGCTCCGACAAATCGCGCTTTAAAAAACAACGGTGCAGGTCTAGTCAATTTTATGCTGTGTTGTCAGAATATTTTTGTCCCATTAAAATTATGTCATTAAGATTCATGAGGATTTCTGCAGATGAAAGCTTTTCGCCTAGTTTTTGCTTTTTCTTTCACTAACTGCCGAAATCCGAATGTTTCACTGCAATTGGGAATGTCACAATACAAGTGTGAGTGTTCAATCGTTACCTAAAATTCAAAATGGGGATACCATCACGCGAAACGACCAGATTCTTAACTCAACGACGGTTAATGATTTCCAAGATTCAAAGATCTTGACGTCAAATCCGTGACATCACAGTCATATGAAATTTTCAGGCGGGTTTATAAAAAACGGGCCCGAGTCAGCTTTCGACGCCCATTAACTCCCAACTCACTCTTCGTATCTATGCTGCCACAAAAGATCTGAGTGCGGAGGGCGCCAAAATTGACTTTGTGCCCAGTCGCGGGAAACCCCGGGTACGCCACTGTGTGAGTTTTATACCGGCAAATAAACTGGCATTGCAAGAATTAAATAAATTATCGGTAATGCGCTGCTGATTTCAAAATTTCTAGAAATTTCTGGTTCTTAATTCCAATTTTCAGGGGGGAATGCCCGTTCCCCCCGCGGAGGTCCATGATTGCATGCACTCTGTAAGAAACTCGTCATCTGTGAATGGCCTGGAAAAGCGAGCAAGTTTTTCTGCTGCTATGTGAGATATGGTTACATCACTTTCATTTTCTTCGATAAGCTTTTTGAATGTTCTGTAGTGCGGACATGGCATTTCTTAATTTTTTTCAACACCATTTGTTGTCTTGCTGTAACGTATTAAAGTGTTTTTTTACACCGTAAGCTTTTGAGTGGAAAAAGTTGCGCCACAAATCAAGCACAATGGCTTATGGCATTCAACGCTCCCAACACCGTTTCAAACGTTAAGCGGGTGTAGACACGTCAGCAGGCACAAGAAATTCGCTTTAAACCGTATGCTGTAGCATATAGTCGGTTGTCCACGGGTATTGAAATCCACGAGTGGTTTCAACTTTTTTCAACAGCAAGCAGCAAAATGCCTACTACCGTAACTTCAAGTGAACCGTGTTATTGTTACGCAATAAAGACCAACAGCAAAAACATACTCTCCCAAGTTCTGCCACGCACTCGTGACTGAACTGTTCACTACTGCATAACACCAGGACCGTGAACCTGGCTTTTGTGCAGTGTGAGTGTCTTGCCGGCGAATAAACTGTCATTACAAGAATTAAATCAATTAACTGAAATTAAGCTGCTGACTTCATGTTTTTTAGAAAATTTTGGTTCTTAGGCCCAATTTCCAGTGGGGGACAAATGCCCGTTTTGCCCCCCCGGCGGACGTCCCTGGTATTCAAGTCTCATGGTAGTCAACGGGTTCGGTCCTGAAGAGAGATGAAGTATACTTCACAACACTGCTGTGGCAAAAGAAATGGACGACAAAATGGCCTTATATAGCGAGTGCTGTTTTCTGAGTTGTAAAAGGTCATGGTGAATAAAGTTACTTTCTTAGGTTTTAGGGGGGTGATCGCCCCCCCCCCTCGGGATCCGCCCATGACAGGGTGCAGAAGTAGCTTTCATTGCAAGCGAATAATTTGAATATAAATATTTATAAAGACAAGACAAAAATTCGACTTGCAAACCTTTCAAACAGGTATAACTTAGTCCATCCCTCTGATACACCTATGCTGGTGGACAGAATTCAAGTTAAGATATCACATGATTTTATTAAGAGTCAAACCGAATACATTGAGTAAAATGGTCACTAAGCAACGTCAGCTAGTATGCAAATTGGCAGTTGGAAAAAAGTTTTAAAACATTGCAAAAAGGAACCATCTGTGGCAGGTACCACATACTGCAAGAAGCAACGTGTCATGCTTGATCTCTTATGCATAGAAATTTACAGGCGGGTCAAACGAGAGGCGCTCCGCTACGAGTTCAATGCGGTGCAATAGGAATGTCAGCGTTCAAGCAACACGATAGTTGTTTGACATGTTGAATAGAGACAAGGAGGCGGTCGCGTATCGTCGTGAGAAGATACAGACGCGGGATGCGGACGTTGCGGCGTAGACGTGTCGGTTCTCTGGCGTTTTAATGCATTCGTTCCTGCAAGAATTCACAAATAACGGGGTCTGTTTGAAGACGGCGCGCGCTGCTCTCACGGCAACTTCATGTTAGAAGGTAGAACAAGAAAGGTGCTACTAACTATGAGACCTACAAAATGTGTGACTTGCGACAAAGTCCCACGTTATTAAAATGGCTTGAATGAGTGGCATTCAAGTACTAGCACGGCAAGGAAGAACAAATCGAAAAATAAGCATCCAGATACTTAATACAATAGAAGCATCGCTGTAGTGACACCTACACTTAAAACGCTTTGCTGAGCCATTGAAATTCGGTTGCATAGTCTCGCATGGAATTGTAGCAGTGTAAAATATCATTTGGAGCTGAGCAATGCTACGTTGAGGTTAATCTAGCTCTTTACCCTCTACCTTCCCGCAGTTAAGTCAGTGAATAAAAGCTCACTGAAATACCTGCCGCAGCACAAAGCAGAATAGGAGCAGCATGATTCCTGCTAGTGACGTAAAGGCTCGCAATCATTATTTTAACGTTGCTTGTAACTAGGGATGCGCATTATGTTGGAACTTTTAGAGGTTCTGGAATATTCCGGAATCATTATTTCGAATCCAGAATATCGAATCCTGTTCCGGAATAACTTGTTAGGAGCAAAATGAGCTGATCGCGCAGGTTCAGAACGCCGATCAGCGATCACACGACCTGTTAATTAGCTCGTTACGTCCCTACGCAGTGCTGTGAGCTTGTTGGGTGTTTTCTCTCCATTCGTTTTGCCGACTTGACAATTTTTCACCTTTAATCCATTTCGAATCTAAATATTCGAAAAAACTGATTTTTGGATTCGAATACTGAAGGATTGGAATCCATAGGATTTGATATTCCATTATATGCATATCTACTTGTAACATGAATTAAATATTGCCATGAATGTCAAAAAAAGTTACAAACGGGACAGAAAAGCGCAAGGAGGAAAGATAAGAATCTCTGCAGAGCTGTATTTTGTCAAAGCACACATGATCTTTATCACATGTTGACCCGGCAACCGAAGACACGTATTGGCCTGGCAACGTACGGTCACTGAGTTACCATGCCATCACTTGACCATACTTCGCATCTCCTAGTGAGTCCCAAGGAAAGGCGTGGCCAATACTTAATGGCCAGGGTCAGTTGCAGGCAGTGTCACAGTGGAGAAATATTTCCACCTGCCTTGCCTATCGATTCTCCACACCTTGACTGCCTGCCTTGCATGTCTACGAACATCAGTCCATATAGTACAGTGGTTTTCAACCTAGGTCGCGATCCCAGACGGGTCATGAACCATTATGAAGGGGTCTCGATTAGACATTGTATGTACACAGCTGTATTGCATTCCCTTTTTCGCATTTTAGATTGGGGTCGTTGGCTTATATAATGGTTGCGATACAAAAAAGGTTGAAAACCACTGACATAGACCATTTGGCCAATGATTAGAAAGAACTCTGTCAGGCGCCAACATGCCGGGTCAGTGCGGACCTAGGAATAATGATGGCTAAAAGGGTATTCCAGTTTTCCCAAAACTTCAGAAATTTCCGACTGCAGCCTAATTGTCCGTTGCAGGTTAACGTCATGTCACTCTTCATGAAACAAACTAAACAAAAAATTGGAAAAAAATCATTTCATGTGCACGGTCAGTCAAAAATGTGCTACAAAAGCTATACTAACCTTGATCACGTTTTCCAACTTAATCGCATCCACGGCGAACTTGCGAATGCCTTCGGCCAGTTTTTCAACAGCCATTGCGTCTTCGTTGTGCATGTAGCGGAACTGCGCTTCGTTCAGGTGTACCTGCAAACATTCGAAAGCTCTCAATTAGTACTCCAAACTAATATACAGGTGCATTCTCCGCTTGGCGATGCGACTCTTCAGCAGTGGCATATCTACGCAAACTGGTGCCCATGGCAAACTGTAAAGTGCGCCCTTTTCAATTATTTAAACATCAGATATAGCGACACTTTTTTCGGAAGGTGAACGATGAAGGAACATTTTAAAACAGAAAAAGTATGTGCATTTTTGCTTTTAAACGTTTCAGAACATAAAACTATAGATTTCCAGATTTTTTTTAAAGGAAAATGTTAGGTACCCGGTATGGATCTGTAGGGACCCGATTTCTCTGATTCTAGGGACCCGAATTGGGTCCTTAAAACGCCTTAAAAAAACCTGATAGATTTCGGTACGGACCATAACATACTTTCATACTCATTTATTTTTGTTATAAAAATATGAAAACATCCAAATAATAACGTTGATAATTTATATATTGTATTGGCTGACCAAATTGCAAATCTCGCAAAAACATCACATAACATATTGCAACTACGGACAAAAAATTCTTCTGAACTGAATCACATTTGATTTGGATAGTTCAATAAGTTACGTGCACAAGAGCAACACCATGTTTGAACCTGCAACAGCCAAACCACTTGACAAAAAAGCTAGCTCATCTCTTTGTTCATGAGTTAACATTTTTTGCTCAACTGGTACGGTAACAATACTAACTGCTGTGTTTCGATGAGTAACTATCATTCTCTTCCTTATCTCATTGTGTTTGGCCCAGAGGTTCTTTTCAGACGCGCCCTCTTTGGCGTTGGCCATTGATACTCGCGCCTCACGTAACCTCAAATTCAAACACAATAAACAGAACAATTCATTTGGCATTTTTCTGTTTTTCAACAATATGTCACTATCATACCGCGCTCCACTTGCGAACCTTTCACGCCCCCCGTTTAACAAACCAGCGTTTGGTCTACTTATCGGACACTAGCTAGTGGCCAATGGCCATCGAAGAAATTTCGTATCTGTCAGAGTGAGCGAGCCGCAGCAGTTTCAAGCAATTTATAAATCTATGGGAGCTTAACAGCCGTTATTTGCGTAATAGTCAGATTCTCACAGCCACGGACTTAAACTTGTCGCAACCACATTCTAACTAACATCATCTTGCCTGAAATGCAGCAACACGGACTGACTGAGCCTTTCTCATAGCGTAAGGACGAGATCTTGCAGATTTGGCAAGCGAGCGTTCTTGATCTGTCACGTCTGACCGTTTTGTTGTGTCGCAATACCACAGTTTTGCCACAAAGCTTAGTGCTGGCGCAACACTCCCGAATTAATACATTAGTTCAGGGCGCTGTATTGATGCAACTGTGGGGGCGCAAAATAGAGGTTGAAGAAACTGCAAGTCACAAATTTTTATTTTTGCCAAGCGATTTTGCGCCCCCGGCACGAGCCATGCCTGCCATACCCTAGATACGCCATTGCTCTTCAGACACAGTTGCAATAAATAGACCGCAAGCACTGCGTACTTTTGAGACACCCCTTGCACAGATTGCAAAAAGCTACTGAGGATCATCAATGCCGTTGGTTCGAACACAAATGGAACTGGTTAATAAGCAGCACACGTTAAAAGCCATCGATCAACCAACAAACAAGTTTCTCTACAAAACAAGGTGCGCAGCGCATCAAACAGCGTGCCAACATGGCCCCGTAGATGTGATGATATCGCGAATTGACATTTCGTAACAATAAACGGTAAAACGTGTCACCTCTCACATGTTGAAACGTCAGCCAAGCAAAACATTTCAGCGCGTCGCGCTCTTACCAGCGGCTCATCCGTCCCAGCAGCAGTCTCCGCACAGAGCTGTTTCGCCAAAGGCACATTATCTTGCTGGAGTTGTTCCAAAAGCTTAGGGCTGAAAATCAGAAAATCTTGCTTAATGCATCTTCTTTCGAATAATTTCACGTTTACACGAGAAGCTAATGTCGCAGTACGAAATGATATGTTCGTTCCACCCCGAAATATACTTATTTGCCACAAACCTTTAAATCAATGGAGGTTTGTGGCAAATAACGGTCAGTGAACCGAAGACAGCTGTTCCGGTGCTTTTTGTACCAGGCTGTAGAATAAAATGAAAATAGAAAACGAAACACTTCACTAGCTTTTAGGCGTACAATGGAGTCTTTATGACAGTGGCCCCGATTTCTTTCACACCCCGGCATCCCAAGACTTTACTTCCGTGTTCCGGATCTCTTCATATTACAGGCTATAACTGACTCTCGTAGAAGTTCCCATTAAAAATCGGCAGAAAATTCCGCGACCTGTTATAACCAATCCCCCACAGTGGTAAATGTGAGGAGAACCAACAACATAGAGAGGCTTTGCCGCTGCTCTGCGGATCGCAGCCTCCAATGCGTGCAGTTCGTAGGACCGCACTCAACGAAGCGCATCGATCATTTCAAACTACAAAATCAACAACCCGTCACGGATTTGCATAGAAGCATAATTTGGCGCGTCAGTTTGTTTGCATGTACGGAGTACTGCGACAGAACAATTTGCTTTTACATCAATTTTCAGTAATTAGTATTGTACTATTTCAGTTATCTTGGATGGTACAACATCGTTTAACACAAACCACATCCGTGATGGAAAAATGTCCCCAAATGTGGCGTTTTCGCAATATGTTGGTACATTCTTTCGGTGATATGAACTCGTCTTTCAGTCTTGCTCGCGGTGGTGCATACACTGATGCAACATCCAGCAGCTAACACGTCCATCACATAACGACAATGTAACAAAGCGCATAGACTTACGATATGGTGAGTAGATCGCAACCGGCCAGGGCTTTGATCTGATTTGTGTTCCTGAATGAAGCTCCCATCACAACCGTTTTGTAGCCGTGGCGTTTGTAATAGTTGTAGATTTTCGTCACACTTTTTACACCTGCAAAAATACACTTAACTGCTATACTTCATATTCCATACGCGAAACGAATAAAGGATGATGTCCGAGCACGGTTTCTGTGAGAAAACTAAGCCTCCTACCAAAATATACGCCCATATACTCGTGCCAATGCCCGGAATACGCGCCCGGCGTAATCACATGTCCTTGGCGTTTGGAGTGCATTAGCTCGAAAACCCTGAGGTACGTTGAATCTGCCGATTACTAGCATTGTTTCGCGGCACCAGTGCAAGAACTCGTCAGAGTATGTAAGGTGCACGGCAACAGGAACAGAAAGCACTTCAAAACAGCAGCCACTGTGTCGCTCCAACGCTTCACTGAAGCGGAGCACAAATCAACAAAGATTGCCGCCTCGAAATCCGCACACAACAGAAATTATTTGCAAAAAATATAGTACAAAGGGTCGCGCAAACAGATCAATGGACGATATGCGGATTGAGCGTTTACGTTACGGTTTCGGCTAGAGTCGACACGCACGCGGCGCGGGAATTAAGGCAAGTATAGTTCATCGAACCAGGCCCGCTGACACGTACGTTCTGACAATGAGAACATTTCATTACATCAGCAGCCTGCATCATCAAAGCGCAGAACATTTACATTGAAATTGTACCTCAGAACCAAGCTTAAATCCCCGAAAGGATGTGTTTTTGAAGTGTGCTACTTTGTCACAGCAGTTGCACTCGGAACCTTTCAAGGCGGATTTAATTTGGAGCACCGCACTACAAAATTTCTGTTTCGAGCGGGGTTTTCATCGCAGCTGGAAGGTTTGGAAAATTTCAACGCACGACTGAAGCTGCATTTGATCGAACTGATTTCCACGCAAACAACTTTAAAAAAGCACGATTAAAAATGTTTTGTCGAAATTCAAGAACATCACCATCATCCGTATCTATTCATTCAGTGCAACTTAATTGTTGTCTCGCTATAGTATCGTTAATATTAAAACTGCTGCAGTTAAAATAAGTACAACGCGCCCCACGGAGGAACACTGGGAAGGATTTGTTGGCAAGGTTGCAAAACTCCTAAAATTCAAGGTACAAAACAATTGCTTCATCAGCGGCAACGTCCATCGGTGCACTTGTCAGCCGGCATCAACAAATTTGTAACGATAGATGTACACTAAGCTTTAGCAAAATGCCCCAAGTTGACTTAGGTGAACTGATGCAGCACATAGTTTGTGGAAAGCAGAGCAAAGAGCATCGCTTGTTTTGTTAGAGTGCACATACAGCACTTACACTGTACAACAGGGGTTTACAAACTACGGCCCGCGGGCCAAATCCGGCCCACGAATACATTTTGCCAATAATGTAACTATATTTGCGAAGAACTTGTTGATTTGGTAGAAAGCAATTTCCCGAAACAATCATATGACGTAGAATGGCTCTCGAACGGTTGTGTAATAGCATATGTGGCCCTCGGATTGTGCTGTGCAGTAAAGAACAAGTTGAATTACTCACAGCGTCCGCTTCAGAGATCGAAGTAAGTATTTTTAATTAATGAAAGAGTACAGGCATAAATATCTTATCGAACTTCGGTCCTTGGACCGATGGAACAAAATTACCTAGTTGTTTGTTCGTGCGCTAACGTAACTTATTTCAGGACGTAACACGATGTGAAAACTTCCTGTAACTGCTGGACGCCCCCAATTCAGTCATAAGCAGGGTGGCGGAACAGTTGAGCTCAATCACCACTGTTCACAAACAACAACCCAACAAACGCGTGATGCTTAAGCACAAATAAGACTTTTAAGCCATTTAAGCCATGTCTGTGCACAGTCATGCCCGAAAGAAACACACCGAAAGGGTAAGGCACTTGGTAGAAGACTCACCTGGATCTTCGAGCATGGGGTACTCTTTCTGGCCGGTGTTTTTGACAAACCAATCATAAATCCGACCAACAAAAGGAGAAATAAGCGTAACGCCAGCTTCCGCGCACGCGATAGCCTGAAACAGGCAGATTCGTCATGTAAAACAAGTGCCGTTCGCCTTTGAACGATAGACTTCTGTCAGAAAGCAGTAGACAGGTGCATCCACGGGTCCCGATACGGGCGTGCGGGACACACCTGCAATATTTGTCGGTTGCGCTGCACTCCTGCTTATTCTCGAAGTCCATTTTGCAGGCTCAGTTATTTTTCGCTTTTTGGCGCAAGCTTCCCTCTGCTTTGTCACAGCGAAACGATTTCCGCTACTTAATTTCGAAGATAAAAAGAACGATTGCAAAGGAAATGGCATGACACTTCGGCACGACTGGAAAAATCCGAAACTCGGCATCTGAGGGTGCATCTGACCATGCATTTCGCCACTCCGCAGCAAACTACAGTATTTTAAAGAGAAACCAACGCGCCTGTTTATGCAGGTCGATTCTACAAACTTCGAACACGAACTTGTTGATTCAAATATTTGAAATGCACACACAAAGAATTTCTGAATTAATTCTGTTCAACTGACATACCTGTGCAAAAGAAAACAGGAGAGTCATGTTGCAGTGAATGCCCTCGGCTTCCAAGATTCTGAAAAAAGAGAAATTGCAAAAATGGCATTCAGTATAAGCTGCTAGGAAAGGTTGCAACCGACAGACTGTGAAAGCACAGTTGCAGAAATACCATGTAGTACACTTTCAGAAACGCTACGCCGTTTCCAGGCGTAACTGCTCTATAGCTACAAATATCTCGGGCAACAACGCAATAGCTTGTCAGCCTGAAAGTCAGCGACACTACACTGAAAATTCACCACAAACTCTTTTCCAACGCATACAAACAGCAAAAGCTATAGTGATCAAATGGTGACATCGGTAGAACATCCTTGCAATAAGATCAGGCCCCTTGTACAATATCAGTAAAAGTTGATGTCTGACAACATTCTTCTTACGTTTAAAAAGAAACGGGTGATAACTGATCATACGCCTATCATGCGATGTTGCTACATTTACACTGGTGATTCCCAGCGTTGCAATTTGTTGTTTAAGGGGATCAATGCGAGAATGAACTTTAATGGAAGACATTGAGTGGCCGCTAAAATGTTTGCAGGAAAGAAGTCACAATTAGTCAAAAAATGTTGAAAAACGCTGCTTTACACCCATTTCTGAACAAAATCCATCTCTGTTTCGAACAGCTACAGATGTCGCTTAATATCAATAGCGTAAAACCGCAAAAACAGACTTGTGATGTCCCAAGAAAGAAGAAAAGTACTTACTTGGCAGCTTGTACTCCTTCCCATGTTGTACTTAATTTGATCAAGATTCTCTCCCGAGATATGCCAGCTTTTTCGTAGAGGCTAATAAAACGTCTAGCCTTTGCTACAGACCCTTCAACATCGAAAGACAACCTGAGTTGTAAAAACAGAACATGTGAGTGATTTGCTGCCTCAACAGTAAACTTCCTAACAAGCATACTGCTTCCCTTGTGGTACACTGGTATTGTTGCGATCGGAAAATCACGAACGGCATATGCGCAAAGCTTCGCACTGTGGCAGCAAGCAACAATAGAGTTCACATGTCATGATCACTCTATTATTGCTTGTTCGCGCCACGTTCATACAGTGTTTTTCTTCGCGCACATCCCGTTCGTGGTGAATCACACAATCAACGCAACACCACCGGAGAGGTTGCAACAGTATGAGCTTCAAAAACATCACCTCACCGGCCGTGTCAAAATGTGATTCGAAAACACCAAACAAACAACTCGTTTTTTGTTAGAGTATCATAGGAAATGTCTGCGACCAAGTGCACAGAGAAAACAAGTAGAGGTCTTGCATGTTGCTTTTTGTTGCTGAGGTAAAGTAACTGCTCATTACCTCATTTAAACTAATCATGTACCAAAGCCCCTGAAACTTTAATGCATTGATAGAATTTGGATTTTTGTGCGAGGTGATGAAAAACAAAACATCCTTCGAAGAATGACTGGCCAAAAATGTTACATTGTTTGTCCAACCAAGTACATCTAGTGTTTCGATGGAAAATTATTTGAAAAACAGCACTTAATCTTGGGTATCCACCAAAAATACAAATTGCTACTAGTTCCCCTCCAAAAAGTTTCAATATACCAACCAATTGCCAAAAACTATTCTACAAAGCTTCTGCACTTGTTAGCCTGGCTTGCACTTGAATTTTGAACATTGTAAATTACCTGGCATCAACTTCAGTTGACACTCTTCCTGGAACAATTTTGAGGATTTCTATCCCAAAGTTAACAAACAGCTTGTCCATGGCTGCCGATACTTGTTCATTCAAATTCCTGAAAAATGCATGTCAATTTGTGATTGCTGATGAATACAAATAAGTATACCAAATGCATACCACGTTTTTTATAACCTGATAAAAAAATAACTCCAATTCCAAAATTAACTTCTTTACAACAAGTTTTTATCATCAAGCAGAATCTCAACTCAATGCTTTTATCCACATTTTCAGCAGCACCCAAGGGTCAATAAAAAGTGCTTTGTAGTGGCCAAAGTCTGTGACCCAAATAGGGATGCACCGATAAGCAAACAAGCTGACAAGTGGGTCATTCTATGTCAACTGTCCCAGCCTGTCAACCCACAATCTCAGATTTTTCTCAAATTTAGTAAGCAGATAGAACTTTTCATGCTGATTCCAAAAAGCTAATTTAAAAAAAAATTGGTTAAGGTTTCGCAAAGTTATGGACATACAAAATGACTACTTTTTGTGGTCAATGAAGCGTAACAACTAGCAAGAAAATCATCAACTAACTTTAAAACTAAGTAATTCTAACTGTAGTCATTTAATTGTTGCAAAACTTGACAAGAGGTTGTCTCTCAAGTATCTTTTCTTCACTTGTGAATAAAAATTTCGAAAAATCCATGCGCTTACCACAATGTTGGGGTAAAGAAAATGGGTAGTCATCAAAATCACTCATGCGTGACATAATTTTTGAATGGTAATAACTCGACGAGCACACATGCTATTAGCATGTGCAATACATCATCTGAAAGCTCTCATTGGGAAATTGTAGTCTCAAAATATCCTCACTGGTTATTTTATAAATTATCCCGAAAGGGATTTTGGGGGATTTCCCTAATTTTTTGCCTGTTTTTAGCCATAACTTTTGAACCAGAAATTATAGAAAGCCTATAAAACCCTACAAAGATTCATACTATGACATGGTTTCCAATAAAATTGAGTCAAAAATTGGTTCTTGTTGTTGGTGCCCAGGGCATGTTAACCTTATCCAAATATGCATAAACTTACTCCCATTATGATGTCACCTACAAAAAACAAAAATTCAAAACTTTCTAATTTTTCTTTTTAACTTGAAACTACAAGACTTTCCGCATCTGTAGAGTGTTTGAATAGCTCTCCTGCTCAATTGGCTGGTGAGTTATGGCCTTCAGCCAATATGGTCAAGGTTGCCTTTTGCCAGACTTGAATTATAGCCTTGTTTCCAATAAAACTTTGACTCAAAAAATCAAGTCATTGGTTTGACTCGCAGGGCCCGATGACCTCGGCCAAAATGTGTGAACCTACCCTCATTATGATGGCACCCACAAAAAAACAAAATGTTCAAAAACGTTTTCCAATTATTGAAAAAATATGAACTACAAGACTTCCTGCATCTTCAGAGGGTTTGAATATCTCTCTAACTCAATCAGCTGGTGAGTTATGATTGTGCGAAGTTCAGCAAAAACGTTGTTTGTGTGGGACTGAAAGGGTTAAAGTGTAACTACATTGAAATCTTAGGCAAAAATTTGTGAGATGTTTATTCAAAAGAAACGAAATAAGCAATGAGAATATTTCAAGACTAAAATCTCCTCAATGAGAGCTTGCAGATGATGTATTTCACATGCCAATAGCATGTGTGCTGGTCGAGTTGTCGCCATTCAAAATTTATGTCACACATGAGTGATTTTGATGACTACCCATTTTCTTTACCCCAACATTGTGGTAAGCGCATGGATTTTTTGAAATTTTTCTTAACAAGTGAAAATAAGATACTTAAGAGAACCTCTTGTCAAGTTTTTAGAACAACTAAATGATTACAGTTAGAATGACCTTAGTTTTAAAGTGAGTTGATGATTTTCTTGCTAGTCATTACGCTTCATTGACCACAAAAAGTAGTCTTCTGGGCCGTTATCGTTCGGATCTTAAGTATACGAATGGTGGTGTTCATCAAGGATCTGTTTTAGGGCCTCTGTTGTTTTTAATCTATGTTAATCTATGCTAATGACATCTCTCTTTTTGCAGATGACACCACCCTGTTTTATTCAGGTAAGTGTCCTATCCATTTGCACAATGTGCTTACTCAAGATCTCTGCACGTTGCACCATTGGTCTGAGCTTTGGAATGTTACTTTCAACCCCCAAAAAACTGCGGTTATGACCATATCTAAGTACAGGAATGATCACCCCCCTTTATTATTTAATAATACCCACCTCCTGGAAACAGATACACACATACATCTAAGCTTACTATTTCACCAGTCTCTCTTGGCACACACATATTATACACTTGCATCAGAAAGTGATGACCGAAATTAACCGTCTTCGCTCATTTGTCAATCTTGTGCCTCGTCACACTCTGCTCATGATATATAAAATGAACATATTACCAGTCTTTGACTATGGAAGTATCATCTACGACAACTGTTCTGATTACGACAATCGAATGTTAGACAAAGCACAACTCTCCGCTGCTAAAATAATACTAGGTTGTCTTAAAACTACATCCTCCAACAATGTGCTAGCCGATCTAAACCTCACAAGCCTAAATTTACGTAGAAAAATGTCTCTGCTTTGTTCTGTATCCAAATTAATTTTTTATATGGTACCCTGCCCCTTTCCTGCCAGTTCTTTCAGATCGTTCAAAGAATTTGTTCCGTATGCTTTATGTCACAATCAAAATGTTCAAATACCACTTTTAAAAAAATCCTTGTCCTATAACTTCTTCCTCCGTAAGGCTTCCAGCTTGTGGAATTCTCTACCACTGGAAATCAAATCTTCAGCCAGCCACTCTTCATGAATCGCTTAAATTCCCATTATCACATATCAAAAAAAGTTCTCATTTGTTAGGACTCAATTCCCATATGACTTCCATTTGCTGTATGCTTCGCTTCACCCATAGTCCGTTAAATATCACTAAAAACAACTATCGTGTTTGTATATGTGGTGAAATTGAGACAGAATTACACCTATTCTTCCATTGTAATGTTCACTGCGCAGCATGAACAGCCCTTCATAACAAAGTTGATGATATTCTGAAGGAAACAGGCTTTGCTGAAGGATTTGAGCACTTGGGACACACCGATTCCTTGTGCTTATATCTACATGGTGTGCCTGATATACCGACTGCCGTTTCAGTAGCGAAACGAATTTCAAAAATGTTGTAATAGATCCTAGTAAAGCAGTGTATTCCTTTTGCGTATTATTTATGGTTTTTTTTTGGAGTTTATTCATGCTGCATTTTGAAAGCTGGACGTGACACGACAAAATTGCACCAGTCAGGCTACTGCCTGTAGCAAGATTGTTGTAAAGTAAATAAATAAATAAAAAGTAGTCATTTTGTATGGTCCATAACTTCGCGAAACCTTAACCAATTTTCAAAAAATTTAGTTTTTTGGAATCAACATGAAAAGTTCTATCTGCTTGTTAAATTTGAGGAAAATCTGAGATGGTGGGTTGACTTTTCCATTTTTGTTGGTTCATTTGACATAGAACGACCCAAGTGATTAATTGGCCTTTGTCATATCAGCCGATTATTTGCTATTTGCTTATGTGCAGCAGCATACTGATTTGAAAATGCATATTGCTGATGCACTATATTTTTAATTATATGTGTGTGTCAGCTGACTGCTTGTGAGTGCTTAACATATACAAGACTTAATTTCTTCTGTAAACAAGCAAGTGAATAGTTAATACCAATTATTTCATTGTTTGAGTAGGAAGTTGATTCATAAATAAAAGTAAGGCCCAAGCATTAAGATTCAAATCCCTGATGACTCAAAGCATTATGTGGCAAATTTTCAAAATAGATGTTAGTATTCTGCAAATGCCCTTTGTGCAATGCCTCCATATCAAGACAAGGAAAAACAGCTAAAACTTTCACATTTAATATGATGAATCACATTACAAATTTCCATGCTGATGAACTGGCAAACAAAGTGGTTGATTACCTATTATCTGCTTATGAATTGGTGCAACTCTAACCATAACCCAACTTCTATTTCAAAAAACCTGATAACTTTTGAAAGATGGCAACCACAAATCTTTGATATGGTTTAGTTTCAGATGGAAATATCAGTATGCCCACCCTTTCAAACCTAATGCTATTAATTTGTTTATGTTCAATAGTTTTACTTTAAAATACTCATGTAACAACTTCCTACAAATTCAATTACTGTTGGTGGTTGCAAAATGCACTGTTTAAACATGAACAAGTGTCCGCTTTCCTGTGACATCACACTTTGTGGTGGCTATCTTCCTCTTGTTTTTCTCAGTTCATCTTAGGGTGGTGCAAAATGTTACTTCCATTACTAACTGTTGTTTTTGTTATGGCTGAGAGGCAAGAGCTGCATTTCTACTTCACTAAAACTGAACCAAAACTACTGGTAACTTGACCTGGAAAAAATAAATTCAAGGCACAGCTAAGAGGAAGAACAAGAACAGCTTTGATAAAACAAATAAACAAATAATCCCTACCCAGATTGTGCCCTTCCATACTCAATAGCATCACTGACAAGCCCTTCATAGTTTCCCATTTGTGCAGCAGCAAATAAGAGAGATGGATTGGTTGTAGCATCTTGAGGCTTGTATTTAGCAATTGCTGCATGCGGAGTAGAAAAAGGATTGTTTTGAACAAGCATTGCGCAAAAAACAGGCAAAGACTATAAAACCAATCAGGAGTATTTGATTCAGTCTTTATTTCCATAGATCAAGCAGCTTAAAACACTACAGTCCTTATTATCCCGCATGTGGGCTTAGTTACACGAGAAAAATACCTAACTGCGGCAAAAAACAGATCTTGTGACACTGGAAATGAAGCTTCAGAGAGAATTGGGCAAATTTTATTTATGACATTTTACTCAAAATTCAAGTTTTTCTGCACTATCAAATTAGTTCGTTTCAATTGACTTTCAATGTACCCAACTACATGACTGCATGAAGAAAACAACTTAGCTGCGCGTTAGGAGCTTAAGCATGCCAAGCTGTTTTTTCGGTCATAAACCGAAATGTTTCTGAAATGAACCAAAAAAATTAAGTCATTTTGGGCAGAATGTCTGAAAATATAGGCTAGAAAACACTTTTAGGGCGAGTTTTAATACAAATGTGAGACAAATGACCGAAATGTCTCAGCTAAAAATGACCAAAACGTTTCAGCAAAAAAAAGCAGGTGTCAAGGAAGGCCATGCACTGTAAAAATGTTGGTTTGACACAAAGATAATTTTTTTACTTTACTTTTTTTCAATATAGCTCTTAAGTCTCACACCCAAACAACCATGGCACCCTATGAAGTGACACTCTTGATATTAATGGCTTTTTGCTGTATTTTCTTTTCAATGGAATTTTACAAAAATAGGAATTATGGTGGTCCGTATATTGACTGACCTAAATCTACTTCCACAATGGCCTCCTAATAATATTATTGGTCCCCTACCTGGTTTCTTTTTTTCGCTGAGACATTTTGGTCATTTGTATCCATAACAGCATTAAAACTCGCTATAACAATATTCACTAGCCTACCTTTTCAAACATTATGACCGAATTGACTTAATTTTTTTTGGTCATTTCAAAAAAATTTTGGTCTATCATCAGAAAATGACTGAAAAAATAAATCCAGCCCTAAATGAAAGGTGTATCAGTGTACCTCATCCTCAGCTTGGCAATATAGCAGGAACACAAGAGAATCCATGACACAAGGTTTCATCACAAACAAAAGAATTGAATTTAAATCTCAAGATCTGTCGCAGTTGCATTTTATACTACTTAAGTTTTTTGTTTAAAAGAACTTACAATCTGTTACAAATCAAAACATTTGCAAAAGCAATATCCTTTCAAATGTTTTCTTTGTTCAGCAGAAGGACAGATTGTCATGTGATCTGTTTATCTTACACAATTTATATATTCATTTGTTTATAAAATGCATAAACAAGAATATGACTGCATTGTGCAGACTGTAACCAAGAAAAGATAAATAACAGCTTAATGTTCATAAAATAAAGCCCTTAGTTGACAAATTGACAAAGAAAACCACAAACAACAAAGTTAATTTTTGCACCAATACTCACATTGTATATCTCCTGTGTCAGCCACAACAGTTGTAAAGGTCTTTAATGTGTCTAGAACAGAGGCCATCTTTGTTTCATAAGACAAAATTTAAAACTGAATTTGTTTAACCTTCAACCTACAACATAACACCATGAAGTTGGGTCAAAACAGGATTTTAAAAATCATAGCAAAACAAATTCCACAGAAAATGTAGTGACTTACAGTTTTCTTTTGTGTCAACCACACACAGCACGCATGCATTATAAAGAGCAGAAAAAGCAATCTTCAGCAATGCAAAACTTGGCTGTATTACTCCCACAACACTAAAAATAACCAGGTGGGTTTTAGTTGTCCAAGGACCGAAGTTAATGTCAAAAAACGTTTGAAGGAAATCATTTTGCACAAGAAATGATACTATAAAAACTATATTATAGTAAACCTCGCTTAATCCGGATCTTTGCCAAATAATACCGGATAAAATCTACGCTTTTCGCATCTCGAAATCCGGATTTTTATCCACTTGCAGGCTGTTGTGTTCTTAAAGTGTATTCACTGGTCTCTAGGAAAGACTCGGCACCTTTCAGGTGCAACACAACCATGCTCACGATCACCAAAGAACATTTAGAATTATCATAACATCGACCGCAACTGTGTGCAAATTTGACTAATCATAGAGATGATTCACGTCACACACAGGCATAGCATATCACGTTGAACGTAACGTTCAAGGCACGTTGCCGCACCACGACTTCAGTCCACTGATCAGTGTTGAGTGTGCATATGTAGAGTATTATCCCTGAGTGTATTGTAATCGTTAACATGTCTTAGTGGCTGCTTATGGACCAGTCGCAGAAATCTTGATGTCAGTCCAAAATCCCAGATTTCTTGAAGCCAAGTAACCTAAATTAATGAACTTGAGATTGTTCATAACTACCTGGATATGGCAGTTACTAATCTTTTGTACCATTGTAAATACATCACTATATTCATTTTGCTTCTGCAGAAGTCTGCTGTTGGTCGTAAATGCATTCAATATAAGTAATTTTCACCGATATTTCAGGGCTTAGATGACGTCAGACTAGAAACAACCATCTTCAGTTAATCCGGATATTTGCCTAAACCGGATAAAATCGTCAGTCAAATCGAATCCAAATTAACCGAGGTTTACTGTATTTAAGGTTGGCATTTTCACACAACAGTTACATAAATTTAAGCATTCACATTAAGATCTACAGACCATTGCAAATTAGTTACCTGATCTTTTGAACCAAAAACCAATTATCCACCTTTTCTAAGCTGGAAACAGCATTTTCTTACTACTTCTAAACACAACATGTGCAACTACAAGTCTGGCTTTTTCTTTTTGCTTAGCCATTACATAACATTATTCATGCCAAAATTGATAGACCTCACATTTACCACATAATATTGGTTCAGACTATTCTCAAAACCACTTCTTTCTCACCACTGAAAAAGTGCTGTCAACAAAGAGTCTGTGACAAATTAAATTGATTTATAATTTTTATTAGTTTCTATAGACCAAAAATAACATAGACCGAAGACCAGACAATAACCATGGGCTGTATAAAAAAATTTTGTCTGCCAGGCTTTGAACACCCTTGTTCTGTTTTATACCTATTGAATCTCAAACTTAATGGCCAATATTACCACAAAATTACATACTTTAACATTTTGAGAAGCGGCGTACGATGTATTCGTACTTCGATTTCGGCCTAAAAAAAAGCAGTTTTCAGTTGCCTTACCAACACCCTAGCTCCTCCTCTGATTGCACTAAAGAGCTGTTCAAGGGCTCAAACGATTGGCCAGTCTAGTAGATTGCACTAGAAAAAAATTTTTTGGTTGAGGGTGCGGATTTTTTGTGACTGACGTCATAAGTGAAGTAGTTTTATGGTCATTTTGGCTCATGTTGCCTGGCCTAAGGCCCAACCACTAGGCCAAAGTGTTTCGCTGAAGTTTTCATTGGAAACTAGGCTCAAATCCGAGTCTTTTGAGCCTTTGATTAACTTTCTAGCATTTCTGGTTCAAAAGTTATGATCTAAAATAAACAAATTAATTAATTAGCTAATTAGTCAAATATTTTTACTAACTTACATCACAACTTTTGAACCCGAGACCCCAGCAGGTCATCCAAAGTATCTAAAGATTCGGATTGTAGCCTAGTTTCCAGTAAAAACTTTAGTGAAATACTAACACCTAACGGTTGGTGCCCAGGGCCAGGCAAAGTGGGCCAAGGTGGCCTCAAAGTCTTCCACTTATGATGTCACTGACAAAAAAAACGCACTCCCCAAGCAAAAAATTTTTTTCGAGTGCAAACTACAAGACTTGCCGCGTCTTTTGACACTTTGACCAGGTCCGTAACCCGTACAGGAGTGGAGATATTCTCACGCAAAGCCACGTGCGATCCAGCTGTTTTTTGCGAACCGCTTGAATTAACCCAGACGTCAAAGTGTTAAAACTCGGCAAGTCTTCTAATTTGCATTGAAAAAAATTTTTTTGGTTTTGCGTTTCAGATGTTTGGTGATTAAATATTTCATTTAAATCAGTGATAAAATAAAAAAAAATCAAGCAAAAAATCATAGGTAGTTTGAAGCTTTTTGTGATGACACATTTAAATGGCATTCTAATTGGTTTCACTTATTATTAAAAAAGGCAGAGACTTCTTATAACACAAGTTATAAAAGCAATTAATGTATTATCAATCATAGCAACTGTAAGGTCATAGATTCTGTGTCAACTAACTGCAAAAATGATATGTGGACTGAAATCACTAATATTTGCAGACTCAACACTCAGAACTGTCAGAATGCCACAAATTAGAAAGAGTAGGCTGGCATGAAGCAGGCCTGTAGCTAGATTTTGAGGTTTGGAAGGCAAAATAAACTGTTGGGGAAAAAGATTTTTGTTTTTATTACAGTGTTTATTTAAAGCAAACTTTTCTGAGCACAACAAAATTTGAGGGGCACAAAAATATTTAAGGACACTGCCCCTAAATGCCCCCAAGGCTATGGGCCTAGCATAAAGTAAAAGTTACATCTAAATTCCAGCAAATATATAAGCTGTTGACTGTGGAAATAGTAGTTTTTAAACATATTTTTGATTCACATTCATGATAACACAAATTATAGGTTTTTACCATTTTATGCATATAAGTTGTACTTTTGCAGAAGCTGAACTAGTGAACGCTGCATTACAATAATCAATATTAACAACAGACTTGGCACCAAAACGGCTGGCAAGCTTGTATTTTTGTACAAGCTTCTTAACATGCTATAAGTATAAGTGAAGTTAATGAACTGATAGTTTGAGTCATTTCAATAAATATTTCGTTTTGTACACCAACACTGGTGTTATGAACTGATTTATTTGAAGCGTGATGCATAAGTGCAAAGTAAGATTGAATAAAAGTTCAGCTGAATTCTAGTTGCTATACTAGAAGAAACAAAGCACAACGAAGTTATTATTAAAATCAACTCTTTTAAAATTAAAAATTACTACTTGTTTGGTGGCTACCCTCTACACAGTAAATCAAAGAAATTTGATTTAAATAATATCTTATTTATTTCATTTTAAAAAAATCAGGAAACATCTGATTTTTTTCATGAAAAAAAATCATGATTTTTATCAACCCTGCCAGTTGGTAACATATTGCTTTAGCTTAATGTTGTAAAGTGGTCTATTTAACTACAAAGTCCTCTGGTATAAAGTGCCCATTCTTAGCAAAGAGTTCTGAGGTGAATCGATCATAACTCATAAGTAGGAAACAAAAACAAATGAGTGATTGAACTTAAATACATAAGGAAACTTTTCAAAGACAGCCTTTCTGTATTATTATTTTTATCTATTATATTTTAAGCAAATGATTATTTTTTGTAAAGTAATGATAATCCATGACAAAACTAAATATGTGATAAATTAAAATGCACATGTGTGTCACCCTTTGCTGTCCATATGTTTGTTTTTTTCAATACAGTGCCTAATTCGTCACCTCATGGGATTACAAAAAAGGGACGATTTAGGCGAAGTGACGAATTATGCAAACAGATGAAAACTCTATCATAGAAGCTTGTATACTTCATCGTAGTAACTCATATATATAGTCCTCTTATTTGCAGTAAAATACAAGTTTACGACATTATGGTTGAATACAACAATTAATCCCGCTACTCTATATGGACTTCTCCATTTAACACCTTGGCGTCTGGGTGGTTTTGGCAATTTTTGCAAAAAAAACAGCAGTTTTCGAAAATCACCATAAAACTACTTCACTTATGACGTCAGTCACAAACAATCTGCACCCCCATCCAAAAAAATTTTTTCTAGTGCAATCTACTAGACTGGCCGATCCGTTTGAGCCGTTGAACAGCTCTCTAGCACAATGGGCGGAGGAGCTAGGGCGTTGGTAAGGCAACCGAAAACTGCTGTTTTTTAGGCCAAAATCGAAGTACGAATATACCGTACGCTGGCAGGCAACGAGTTAATCTAGCACCTTTTAAATCTTTAACAAGCTGCAATGACTTCCCGCGTTCTCTCAATGGGGAGTCGGGTTGCGCTTTGCACCTCATGTATAAATTCGATAACCAAGTTGCAAGGTGCAACAATTCTCAGATAAAGGGGTTGCCGTGCCGAGCCATGCACGAGCGCAGACTTTACCAATGCAACAAAACAAACAAAGAATCGTGTGCGGCTACTCCTGGCAACTCCTCAGTGTAGACTAACCTTAAGAGATTGTGAAAAATGAACCAAAAAAGTTGGATCAAATATACCTTATCGGACAAAATACTCATGTGACCAATTCAACCAACGAGAGTGGCTAGCCCAAAAGACATAATGAAGAAGTAAAAACAGTATTACCAAAACACAAATGTTGAACAAGTAGTTGTGCTGGTTTCAATACCAAAGGCATAAATTTTTGTGCACACATGAGCATTTTCGTTGGAGCATCAGCAATCCATGGTGCCATTAATCAAGTTTCATGTAATACTGTAGCAACTCTTTCAAGCCTGCAGTAATAGTGAATGTCTGGATCATTCACTGAAAAATGAATGAAGTATTGTCCATATTTCCTCAACCGTTTTAAGCTGGATGACATTTATAGCCTTGAATTAGGTAAAATCATGCACAAATTTCACTATGGGAACCTTCCTGACAACTTCAACCGCTTTTTTACCCCTTTAAATCAAGTACACTGTCATGCAACATGCAGTGCAACTAGGGGTGCATATTTTTGGCAACTGGCCCACACCAATTATGGAAAAAGGTCTTTGAAGCATCTAGGCCCTAAGATCTGGGACAACATTGATCTCTCTCTACACTGCAGCTTCCCGCTCACATTTAAAAACAGTACAGGGATGTACTTATCTCTGCATATGATGACAGATAGTATGGTGCTGAAACATGGAGTTCTTTATGTCAACTTTAGCGCACTTCATCTTTACTATAGCCCACTTCTTATCTAAATCGCACATTTCCCTTTGATCATATTCCCTCCTCCAATAGCTACCTTTATTCCATACTTTTCTTAACCCTATTGTATAAACTCCCATTATTTACACAACTAGGTTGTGCTTACTTACCTAGGTTTTGATTGTTATTTTTTGTTTGTGTATTTTTGTGTTTTGGTTTTCTTGTTGCTGCTGGTGTTCTTTTGTTTTGCAGGAACAGCACGTCATTTCTCAGTATTCCCACATATCACTTCTGGTGAACAAAGAAATTCAAAGGCTGCATCTCTGCAGATTGTATTCCAGGAGTACCAAATCAAACATCATCCAAATGCAAAAAACACTGCAAACAATTTGTAGAGCTCGCCAGATGTGAAATGTTTATGACAGCCGGGCAGAGTTGCATTTTAACTGGGTTTACACTTTTTCTGTCATGCCCAGATCCTTGCGGACCTGAGCAATCCATCCACCAAGACAGACCAGTTGCAACCCAGCATTCCATGCGCAACTGTGTTGATCATCTAGCAGCTCCTTCCCACGCATATGCAACACCACAAGTTGAAACTAGACAGTAACAAAGTTAATTTAACTGTTGAGAGGCATTGATTCAATGACCTTTCCGGTTGCTTTAATGCCCACTAATTTGTGTTTTTTCTTGCTGAATATTAATTATCGCCAAATAAAATCAAGATAACTCAATCTGGTTCACCATACATATCCACTAAAAGTTAATGGCCCTAAAAATTCATTTGTGTTACATGATACTTGTGTTGAGGAGGTGAATATGGTAATCAACAACTTACTAGTATCTAAAAGCAATAGGCAAAATGATATTCCAACTCACATTCTTAAACTATGTAAGAATTCCTTATCCCCCTTCTTGGTGCAGATATTTAATCTTTGCATAAGGGAAGGAACTTATCCCCAAAGCTTAAAATGCGCTCAAGTGGTGCCCATTTATAAAGGGGGTCCAAAGGATCTAT